>OHHK01000493.1_pt1 | contig 21165 bp, 22 predicted proteins | sample 1568111 | NCBI WGS metagenome assembly OHHK01 (sample SAMEA3879562, study PRJEB24766) | human gut metagenome | biome: human-associated habitat; feature: feces | place: USA | collected 1985/1987 | reverse complement strand
TCAAGACTGCATTGGCTCGTTGCTTTGAAGGTTGGGACAATTACCATAGATTAAACATCACAAACGGCAATCTCTATCGTGAGAACGAAATGTTGTCTAAAATCAACAGCAAACTGAAAAGCGAAAACGAGAACTTGCGCTCAGAGGTCAAAGACTACAAGCTTTTGCGTAAGGTTTTCGGGCATAAACAGATTGACGAGCTGCTTGAAAATATTAAAGGTCGTAAGCGTGAAAACACACGCTCAAGATAAATAAATTTTTGGAGGTAAAACAAAATGGCAAACACAATTTTTGAAAAGCAAGGCGGTACTTATACGCAGGTGGGCGACTATATGTTGCCCGATTTATTACCGGCGGAAGAAGAAAAGAAAACGAATATCGGCGTTTGGGCAATGCGACACAAACGATATTTGAAGCAAAATCATAAGGTGCGTTACTACAATTTGCTGACAAGCGGTAAGCTCAATTCATATCTTGCAGATGTTGAACAACAAGCTCAAGACCTTTTTCTCCGGCTGGTAAAAGAACTTGCAGAACAAGGAAATGTTACCGAAGAACTCAAATCAACCGATATGATGTTGTGGGTTCAAAAGATGAACAATATCCGTAATAGAGCAACAGAAATTGTAAATGCAGATTTAATCTACACATAAAAATCACGCCGAGTGCGGCTCGCTTTCGAAGTCGTACTCGGCGTTTATTATTAAAATGGCAACTCATCGTCATCTGTAGTATCAACATCTTCGGTTATTCCCAATACATTTTTAGCTCGAAATAAAAGATGATCGTATGTAAGAATTGATATTTGATTGTATGCAGCGTTGAGTATTCTGTAAGCTTCTCGCTGTTCATCGTTCCAATCATTAGAACGGCCAAAAATCAAAATGCATCGTGGTTTTATTACTTTACTTTTTGTCTTTTCAATGAATTTAACACTATTTGCTTCACGCTCAATAGCATAAATATAGTTGAGGCATTGAGTAATAGCTTTAACTAAATCAGTGGAAGGAACATAGTTATTGTGATCTTTTGTTGCAGACCAAAACTGCAAACCATTTGGCTTTTTTATTTCCACCAAATCCACGAATCCGTCAAAAGCACGCATTATATAGTCTGCAATATTCTCAGTATCTATATTTCGTTCATCAATAATTTGTGCAAAATCCGAACCGAGAACCCACTTGTTTTCGGAAAACCAATCTTGCCAAAAAGATTCATGCAATGCTTCTCCAAGATTTTTTTCAAAATCAATAAGAGCCTCTTTCTTTTTTATGGATGTTGCAGCAATAAATACATTGTCAGACAGAATTCCTTTTTCAATCAGAAGTTCGGCAGTATCACTATTCTTTTCAACTAACTCCTTAAATTTATTTATAAGTTCTTCGTCGTTTTCTGAAACACAGATATATTTGCCTGATCCAAGGTTAATTGGTGTATAATTGTCTGAAATATATGAGAGGAGACTGTTTAACTCGTCATTGTCAAGAGTTAATTCACTTTTTGGCTTTTGAGTTTCTACATTTCCAAAAGGCATAGTATATCTTCCGAGTTTCAACGAGATATCTGTTTTATCAGAATTATGTGGAATACTCATTAACATTGCTTGAGAATAAACTCTGGATTTAGTTTTTAAAACAAAGGGCTCTGCGTAATCAATTCCTTTTGCTGAAGTTTTTATTTCACTCATATATGAAGCCTCAAATCTTATTGCTAAACGGCAATGATTTAATATAATTTTTCATAAACTGATAATCTGGTTTTTCGTTGTCATCTACAGGTAATTTTATTTTTAAATTATCAATGCCATTTGTGCAATTTCTACCATAACAAAATCTAAAACTTTCATAATTGATAATTGTAGCAAAAAAAAGCATAACTTCTGCAGAATGCATACCGTCTAAAAACTCTAGGGCTTTAACACGTGTGCCAATATAAAAATCTCTATATTGAACTGCTGCAAAAAAGGTTCCTCTGTCTGCTAAGCTTATTGTTTTGGTATGATCAAAAAGTTTTTGTCCTTCAATTTCAGCAGAATATACTTTTATTCCATTGTTTTCTGCACTATGTGATACAACAGGAATATCTCCATCGTTTATGTTCCCAATTATCAGGTCGCCACCCGTATAAGTTCTAAATATTTCGCCAATTTTGAACGAAAGCCATTTTTTATTCTTTAAATTCATCTCTCTAGGGTGTTCAATTCCTGCGTAGGTATTTTCAAATTCTAATTGATTCACATTATCTAAATACCAACAAGCTTTATCATAACCCTCGTTTAAAAAATAATCGGGAATAGTTGATACATCGGATTTTAAATTTTCTATATACTGGTCTATGAAATCAAAATCTATTATTCCTTGACATATACTTGGGAGTTTTATTATGAAATCAGTTTTTATATGGGAATTCAATTCTCTTGCAAAAGCTTTATAATTATTTTTACTTTCATATCTGATAAGATTAGCAATAAATAATTTAACATTTTCGCTCATTGGATTAATTTCTGACAACACAGCTACATTTTGGCTAGTATAAAATGGTTGTCTTTGAATAAAACACGATCCAATATATTCTCCACCCAATGCAATTGTCATATCACCGGCAGGATAAGGTGATATACTATCTATAAAATCAACACAAGCAGTAACACCATTGTTCTTACTTGATCTACCTACAAAGTTTACAGTAGGATCAAATGTTGTCATTTTACTTTTATCAAATTTGTTTCCTGAATCTATATGAAACAAATCATACAAATGATAATCGTACCATATCGCATCTTGTAAATTCATTTTTATTCCTCCAAAAGTCCATTTTCCTCCATATACTTAAACAAAGCATATTTTTTCAGGGTTCTTTCAAAATCGTCATCTGTTAACTTCGAATAATCCGTTTCAATATAAGCTTCTGCTAAAGCTTCATCTTTAATATTTATTTTCTTCTTTAACCATATATATTTGTTTGGATTTGCAGTTCCATCTATTTGATCTAACCATTCCTTCTTAATAGCTTTCCAGTTTCCTGAATCTTTTCGTCCATTATGAGGGATCACAACAAAACCATCATTTTTCCATCTCGCAAAGAAAACAGACTTGTCTTCGTCATGTTTTATATGTGCCTTAAACACCATTATACAAGTTGGAATGCCTACTCTACTATCAAAAAACAAATTAGAAGGCATTGTCATACAAGCTAACAAAGTATGGTGCTTCAAAAGTTCTTTTCTTAATTTTGCTCCACTATTACTTGCACATGACATAGGAACGATGGCTATGCCTATTCCGCCAGTTTTTAAGTAGTGTAACATAGAGGCGATAAAGTCAAGTTCATCCTGTCCTTTAGAAAAAACCACCTCATCTAATTTGGTATTATCAAGTTCATTCTCTATTTGAGCAAGTTTTTGTTTTTGAATTTCTATATCATTTTCAATTTTCTTTTTATCATTATCAGAAATATTGCTTCCTTTTTTCTTTGCTTGTGACAATTTTTTGGTTAATACTTTTAACTTTCCTTCAATTTCTTCTTTTCTTGAAATAATTTCATAGTTTTGAGATGAAGAATTATCCTTTTTATCAAGAGAATATGGTGGATTAATCATAGCAATATCGATTCTTCCAAAACTTGCTAATGCTTCGTGAAGTGGAATCTTCTTATCTTCCAAATATGTTTTTCCACTATCATCTACTGGAGCATAAGAATCCACTAATAAAGAAGAGCAATTAAATAAGTTTGATTTTCCGTCGCCGTGAAATCTCATGTTTGCATATGCTAATGCATACATTGATGGATCCTTTTCAACACCAATAAGACTATTTTCTTGTGCTAAACTATATTTATTACTTTTCTCTGTTTCGCTTATTCTTTGTGTATAAATATTTTCTTTAATTCTTGCTAACGCTGATATTAAGAAAGCTCCTGTACCGCAACATATATCTATTACTTTTGTATTTTCAGTCATTTTTTCATCAGAGTAGTATTCGGCAATATCGCAAAATAACTCTGTAATATGCTTTGGTGTTAAAACGATACCTTTTTCTTTGGCATTACCTTTAGTAAAGCGAAGAAATGTTGTGTAAAATTCACCCATTACATCAATGCCTTTATAATGGTCAAGTACTTCAATAACATTTTCATAAAGAGAATAAATACAACGAGATAATACGGTATCTCCATCTAAAAAATCCCTGTTTTCACCTTTTGGAGCACGCAGCAACTCATCTTTTGCTAAAAGATTATTGTAGAATTTTTTTAGTGCTGTTCTTTTACCTTTTGGTATATTGTCTATATCCCAAATACCTCTTACATAATCATCTTCAAGTTCATCGCCATCACCATATAAAGCAGCTTTCAACATTTTGACAGAATTTTTTCCAATAGGGTCAGATAACATTCTTTTGGATTTTGTTCCTTTTTTAGATTCAATTGCCGACTTTGTATCTTGATATAATTTAGATTCGTGGTTGGTCAATCCTAAAATGATAGCTGAAACAAATCCTGCTTTCGAATTATCCTCAATTCCGTTCGCCCTTAAAAATTTAGCACAGGAAAGCGTATATCTTCTTAATTCTTTCTTAACCTCTGCTTCTGTAGCAGCGAATCTTTCTAAAACAATCTCAATATCTTTTTCGTACTTATTAATTGATTGCATTTCGTTTTGTAGTAAACCATCAGCTAATAATTCTATATCTAAAACATCACCATTTTTTGGCCAAACAAAAGATGTTATTCTGTTTTCCATCAAAGTTTGGCCCGAAACAGCAATTGCAATAACATCGTATTTATCTGACAAAAACGAAGCATACCATAAAGCACCATCTATTGCATATTTAGCCGTGTCGTCTGATGTGCCAAATCCATTAACTTTGTAATCATCTAAATCCGAATACTTGCTGTGATCAGAAGTTTTAGCTTTGCATTCAATAACTACAATAATATTAGAATTATCTTTAGTAACAATAAAATCGGGAGTACCCTTGTTTTCCATATTTTGCTTTTTACTCGCCTTTTCAAAAATAGCAGAAAGCCAGTCGTAATCTGTTCCTTTATAACTATCTTCTTTGAACCAAGTAATTCCATCAACTTTTATGTTTTGGTTTGACGGATAATCGATAATATCTTTTAAAACATCTGCAGTTAAGCCTTTTGTTGTTTCTTCACTTGCTTTGCTCATTTTTGAATCTCCTTATTCCATTTATTTTCATTTGAGTACCATTGGTCAGTGAATTTTTCGTCTTTGACCGCCGCCGTAAACGGTTTCGTCAAAAACTGTTTTATAGTTTTCAGCACTGTGTTAAAATCATCAGTTTTCGTATCAATCTTTCGATAGAATGCTTTCCACTTTTTCTGCATAGCAGAATCATTTGCAAAGCTCATAACCTGTTCAAACTGTTCAATCGTAAAGGTGTGTCCTCGATTTTCAAAAGTTTTCTTCAGCGCCTCAGTGAGCACCTTACCGTCAAAATCAAATTTGTTGGCAAGATAGTAGATATCGTAGTAATCCTTCATTCGGCTGGAAAATTCCATTAAATCGAGAATTGCATCAAGCTTTTCGGCAATTGTCGTTTCCAACGAATATGTATTTACCGTCGGAGAAGTGAAATCGTCAAGCTGTGTAGGGATTTTTCGCTTTTCCTGCTTTGGAACAATTACATCTCCCACTCCGAAATCAATGCTGAAAGGCGTTCTCGTATTCTTGATATGTGCAACGAGCGATGCACCGATACCGGCATATTTCTTTGCGACGGCAATGGGTGCAACATCTGTTATCTCAAAAGTAACAAATCCATTTTCAGTAGGTGCTGCGATAATTTCTTCAAGCACAACTCGCAGTTGTTCAGGAGTGTTCGGCATTTGTCGAAGCAAAAAATCAACATCGACTGTAACTCTGCTGTCAAATTCGGTAAGCGAATAGATAAACAATCCGCCTTTGAGAACAAAATTTTCTGCGTATTTTGATTTTTCAAGTCTGCGCAAAAATTCTTCCTGACAAAAGAGTTGTAAGCAAAGTTGATAACTCCTTCCACTTGCCTGCGCCTTATTCTTTAATCGTGTAAGCACAGACGCTGCAATATCAGCCATTCAGCAACACCTCCATCAGTTCGGTAACTTTTTTATACACACGCAATTTTTGGGAATAAGCAGAAAGATTATTCAGATTCTTTTTGTCGTCTTTTACATAAGCGTTAATGGCCTTGTTGAAAATTTCGTTATCTAATCTTGAACGATATTTGAAACAATCACATATTGTTCGCTCACGGTCATATACAGGCAGCTCAACTCCATTGAAGTTGTCGGTGATTTTCCCAAGTTCATACAACTCAGGCTGCATATAATAAGGTTGAATAGCAAGCGAATCGACTTTTAGTTTTGTTCTTGACATTGAACGAGGCACAGCTATTGACCATTTTCGTGGTGCAAAGTCGCTGTAACCATAGTGAAACAACGCAGATTCAACACAAACTATTCCTTTTGGGATGAGTGTTGCAAGCAATTGTTCTTCTGAAGAAACACCTTGTTCGGCAAGCTGATAGTATCCGTGTCGTACACGATTAAGAAAGCCTGCGTTACACAGGTTTACGACATCAACAGCTCTGATTCCGGCAGCAACAAAGTCGGCAGATTTTGCAATGCCATTATTGTCTACAACCACTTCTTTTGCTCGCTCTTTAAGATTCACTCATTCACCCTCTTCCTTAAATAAAATTCACGCACAGCGAATACGTAATTGTGTGCTGATTTTATTATACCTGAGACAACTAAAAAAATCAATTAAATTTTAAGCGCATTTTTTGAAATGTGTGCGTAAAATTAAAATACATCTTGCAAAACAAAAAGAAATCAAGTATAATATGAATTGTAAAACCAATCCGGTTGCGGTTATTCTTTTCTTGCAACCATCGGTTTTATCGCACCTGATAAGAAAATGATAAATTCTCGTCATACAGGTATGATAATATGGATTATCAAAATACTGCGAAGACTACACGATACATTTTATAAACAAAATGCGTTAAGTTTAGCCTTTCGGCAACGAGTGGGAATAATATCAAGAGTTACGTAAACCCGCATAAACACTGGGGTTTAGGCTCTAAAATTCCCGATTTGATAGCAAAATGATAGCAAACCGTAAAACACCATTATTCTAAGTGTTCTATCGGTTTGCAGGTACAATTATCTTAATACTATAAAAGGCATTACTGACTTTTGCAGTCGGTAATGCCTTTTTTCATTTGTTGCTTAATGCACAGAATAAATTTCCGAGTTCGCTTGTCTGTATATATCGTTGTGTGTTGCTTCCTATGCTCATAGATTTCATTGCAGAATTTAGCAGCCCCAAAGCTATTAGTCTGTCAGCTTGATAAACCAGACATTGTGAGGTGTCAGATATGTTCTTGTTATAAATAGCAAGTAACAATTTGATATCGACAACAAACATACGAGAGGTAACTTCAGAGAGTTCGCAGAAAGTATCCCAATTTATTTTTTGTTCTACATATGCTCTATAAAAACGTGCTAATATTTCAGATTTTTTTAAATCAACATTTGAGTTTAAGGTTATTAACACACGTCCAAGTTCTTCCTCTGCAAACTTAGAGTTACTATAAAGATGTTCCTTATACTTTTTAAGTTTATCAGGAGAAATACTTTTTTCATTGAAAGTGTTGATAAATTTAATGGTTTGCTTCAGGAGATTTCTATCGTGCAAATTTTGAGCTGTCTTACCTATGTCAACCAAAACACTAACGATAGGGACACTTTTGAAAACGCCATCATCTAAAAGGCTGTCAATTCCTAATTCAGCTATATCAACGCAAGCATCACTCAAGGTTGAATCAAACAATGTAGTTTCAAACGCTGGAACTATTTTATCCATATTAGTTATCCTCCTTAGCGTTTATCACATTACTTGCAGGGTAGTTATATCTCCAATTATCATATTCTTCTTTTGTGATTTCTCCGTTCTTAAGCTTTTCGGCTTGTTCCTGCCAAGCGGAAAACATATCAAACATTGTAAGATAGTTTGTTCCCATACCCTTATCAAGGCGTATGCAAAGCTCGTCATCAAGTTTATCAATACGGAAACCGTATAAATCTTCAAGAGTAAACAGCGTGTGCATTAAGCCGTTGTAACTGTCAATATCCGGCACAGTTAAAGCACTTGTTGATATGCCAAACACATTTGCAAGATTGTTTGTTAAATCAGCCTTAGGCGTTCTACTTCCGGATTCATACTGTGCCATACGAATGTCAGCGGTTTTCTCCGGAAAGCCCACCTGCATACCGAGATATTTTTGAGTCATACCTTTTAAATTTCTAAAAAATCTTATTCTCTCTCCGATTGCCATAAAATACGCTCCTTACTTATGTAATGTGCAATCAGTATATCATATATGTTTAGTATATGTCAAGCAACATAAAACAAAAAAGTTTAATATTTTTGCGAAAACCACTTAACATAACGGAATATGTTAAGTATAATCATTAAGCAAATAGCGTTAAGTTGTTTGCGAAAACTGAATATCCGTCATACATCACGGTAATGGTGTATCTGCTCGGGCAAATCGGAATGCGGTCAGAAAGTTCTCCGACACTAAATAAACAAACTAACAAGAATTGAAAGGAGGTTTCAGTATGAGTACAACATTTATGAAAGTACAAGATGTTGCCGACGAATTAGGTATTTCAAAATCTTATGCCTATAAAATCGTGCAGCAGCTTAACGAAGAGTTAAAAGCACAAGGCTTTATAACAATTTCAGGACGAGTAAACAAACAGTATTTTTTAGAAAGAGTTTGTTATGGTACAGCCGAAAAAGAAAGGATGTGATATCAATGGCTGTTTATAAGGAAGAAAAAACAAATACTTGGCGTGTTATCTATCGCTATACCGATTGGAATGGCGAACGAAAGCAATCACAAAAACGAGGATTCAAAACAAAACGTGAGGCTCAGGCGTGGGAAAGAGAACAACTTAATAAGCTTGGCGGAGATTTGGATATGAATTTCAAGAGTTTTGTTGAACATTACTCCGAAGATATGCAGACTCGACTTAAAGAAAACACTTGGGAAACCAAGAAACATATTATTGATAAAAAGCTTATTCCATATTTCGGTAAGTTGAAAATGTGCAACATAACGGCACAGCAAATTATCACTTGGCAAAATGAACTTATCAATTACAAGAATGATAAAGGCAAGCCTTATTCGCCGGTGTATTTGAAAACAATTCACAATCAGTTGTCTGCAATCTTTAATCACGCAGTCAGGTACTATAATTTGAAAGAAAATCCTTGCCAGAAAGCAGGAAGTATGGGCAAAAAGAAAAATCGTGAAATGCTCTTTTGGACAAAAGACGAATATCTTAAATTCGCCGATGTGATGATGGATAAGCCTTTATCCTATTACGCTTTTGAAATGCTCTATTGGACGGGTATTCGTGAGGGCGAGTTGTTGGCATTAACGCCTGCGGATTTCGATTTTGAAAAGCAGACTGTCACAATCAACAAGTCATTTCAGCACTTGAATGGCAGAGATATTATAACTTCGCCGAAAACAGAGAAAAGTAACCGCACAATTCAGTTGCCGAAGTTCCTTTGTGATGAAATGCAGGATTATCTGAAAATGCTTTACGATGTGGGGTTGGAGGACAGAGTGTTTCCAATTACAAAAAGCTATCTGCACAGAGAAATGGACAGAGGCGCAAAAGAAGCAGGCGTAAAAAGAATCCGTATTCACGATATCCGCCACAGCCACGTTAGTTTGCTGATTGATATGGGATTCTCTGCAACGGCTATTGCAGACCGTGTGGGACATGAAAGCATTGATATAACTTACAACTATGCGCACTTGTTCCCGTCAAAGCAGGCTGAAATGGCGGATAAGTTAGATATGGAAAGGGGCGAGTAAAATGTCACTTAAAAACAGAGATGATCACAACCGCTGGAGAAACAAAACCGTAGCGTTTCGTGTATCGCCTGAGGAAGATAAGCAAATTGAAACTTATGTACAACTATCAGGGCTTACTAAGCAGGATTATATAACAAGGCGACTTACCCACAAAGATATTGTTGTTCAGGGCAATCCGAGAGTGTTCAAGGCCTTGCGAAATCAGCTTGCCGATGTGCTTACAGAATTACAGCGAATAGAAGCCGGCGGCGAAGTAAATGACGAACTACTTGACTTAATTGAAATTATAGCCGATATTTTCGGCGGGTTAAAGGAGGAATCAGAATGATAGATAAAAAAGAAATGACCGCCCCGAATGTATCTGTTGGCGCAGATACGGAGCAGTCAATCCAAAAATGTACTGACATTAGTATAAACGATAACGATGAAAATATCAAGGATTTGGACGAAAGTTTTCGTGAAATGCAAAGAGAAATGCTGAGGCAAATGGATCCGTCATATTTGAAAACCGTTTCAATGTCGGCTCTGTATGATACCGATTTCGAAACACAAACCGCACTTATAGACGGTCTGCTTTATCAGGGAACTTACTTGTTCGTGGGTTCTCCAAAAGTAGGAAAGAGTTTTATGATGGCACAGCTCGCTTACCATATCAGCACTGGAACTCCGCTTTGGAATTACAGAGTCCGCAATGCAACCGTTCTTTATTTTGCCCTTGAAGATGATTACCCTCGCTTACAGCGCAGGCTCTATCATATGTTCGGCGCTGACGGAACGGACAACTTATATTTTGCAACAGAAAGCAAAACCGTAAACGGCGGCTTGGAAGACCAAATAAGAGGTTTTATTCAGGAACACCCTGACACCGGACTGATTATCATAGATACGCTAAAGCGTGTTCGAGAGACAGGTGGTGCGGATTACAGCTACGGCAGTGATTACGATGTAGTCGCAAAGCTGAAAGCGCTTGCCGACAGCTACAAGGTAACAATGCTTATCGTCCATCACACACGCAAACAGCAGGCTGACGATAAATTTGATACAATCTCCGGCACAAACGGATTGCTCGGTGCGGCAGACGGCGCCTTTGTTCTCAGCAAAGAGAAACGAACAACCAATGCCGCAACGCTTGACGTCACCGGCAGAGATCAGCAGGATCAGCGAATACACCTTGTTCGCAATCCGCAAAAACTTATATGGGAATTTGAAAAAAGTGAAACAGAAGTTTGGACAGAGCCGCTTGACCCGCTGCTTGAAAAGGTATCGACTGTTCTTTCTTCGGACAGTAGCCGATGGGACGGGACGGCTTCTGAATTGAGCAAACTTATTGGATTGGATATTAAGCCTAATGTTCTGTCGCTAAGACTTAGTATCAACGCCGGGCGGTTGCTTAAAGATTACGACATTCATTACAAAGCGAGTCGCACGCACAGCGGACGAAAAATATCCCTTTGGAAAGAAAGCGTGTCAATGCGTGACGACCGTGACAAACTCTCCGAGAACGGTGATGTGGCCTAAAACATTGTCACCATCGTCACGGTTTGTCACAGCAAAAGTTTAGCGGAGTGTGCAGAGAGTGCCTTTTCAAAGGCGGCTCTTTGCCTCTCAGGGAGCGCAAAACCTGCTTGCAGGTTGCATTTTTGATAGCTCCGCTGTCAAAAGTGCTTTTGCGTTACTCTTGACAAGAGTAACAGAACCGAGAACGAGCAAGTTTATGAGATTGGAGGTGTATATAATGCAAAGAACGATAAGTGCAATGGTAGGTAAAGGCTCGGTCAATCATAACAGCCGCAAGTTCAAGGCGGAAAATGTTGACGGTAGCAGAACGCATTTGAACATTGATTACTGTAACGAGCCGATAAAGAAAATCTATCACGAATTGTTTGATGAAGCACTCAAAAGATACAACGAAAAGCAGACAAGAGCCGACCGCAGAATAGAAAACTACTATGAGAAAATCAGAAACTCAAAGCAAGAAAAGCCGTTTCACGAACTGATTTTACAGATTGGCGATAAGGAAAATATGAGCGCCGAAAGCGAAAACGGACAGCTTGCAAGGCAAATTTTAGATGAGTATTATCGGGGATTTCAAGAGCGAAATCCCAACCTAAAAGTGTTCTCTGCTCATCTGCATATGGACGAGGCAACGCCCCATTTGCATATTGATTTTGTTCCGTTCACAACTGGCAGCAACCGTGGACTTGATACAAGAGTATCACTCAAGCAGGCGCTTGCCGCACAAGGATTTAAGGGCGGAACCCGTGGAGATACCGAGTGGAATCAATGGGTAAGCGCAGAAAAATCCGCACTCGCATTCGTTATGGAACGACACGGAATTGAGTGGAAACATAAAGGAATGCACGAAACACATTTGTCTGTTCTTGATTACAAAAAGCAAGAACGAGCGACGGAACTTGAAGAATTAGGGGCTAAAATCGAAGTAAAACAAGCAGAATTTAATGTGTTATCCGAGCGAGTGTTAAACTATGATGATGGTTTGGAAAACTTAAGAAATGTGGAAGAAATGCTTGATAATGCACCCGAATATCAGCTCTCCGAGCCGCAAAGTTTTATGTCCGCAAAAGCATATAAAGCAAAAATTGCAGAGCCGCTTATTCAAAAATTAAAAGCGTTAGTCAAGACTGCATTGGCTCGTTGCTTTGAAGGTTGGGACAATTACCATAGATTAAATATCACGAACGGCAATCTCTATCGTGAGAACAAAATGTTATCGAAAATAAATAGCAAGCTAAAAAGCGAAAACGAAAATTTGCGTTCGGAAGTCAAAGAGTATAAACTCTTGCGCAAAGTTTTCGGACATAAACAGATTGATGAGTTGCTTGAACAGGCAAGAAATATCAAAGGTCGCAAGCGTGAAAATCCACGCTCAAGATAAATAAATTTTTGGAGGTAAAACAAATGGCAAAGACAATTTTTGAAAAAGCAGGCGGTACTTACACTCAGGTGGGCGACTATATGTTGCCCGATTTATTACTGGCGGAAGAAGAAAAGGAAGCGAATATCGGCGTTTGGGGAATGAGGCATAAACGATATTTGAAGCAAAATCACAAAGTGCTTTACTACAATTTGCTGACAAGCGGTAAGCTCAATTCATATCTTGTAGATATTGAACAGCAGGCTCAAGACCTTTTTTCTCGGCTTGTAAAAGACTTAGCCGAAAAAGAAAATGTAACCGAAAACTTAAAAGCAACTGACCAAATGCTATGGGTTCGAAAAATGAACAATATCCGTAACCGTGCAACGGAAATTGTAAATGCGGATATAATTTACAAGGTATAAACATAACGACGGCAGGGAGTAATCTCTGCCGTTATTCGTTTCTGAAATTTTACATCAATCACGAAATATGATATTGCTATTATTCGAGATTTAGAATATAATATAGTAAATGACACACAGTGCAGAAACAGGAGGTTTTTATGGAATTTATGTCTGCAAGAGAAGCCGCTGATAAATGGGGCATTTCCCAAAGAAGAGTGGCGGTTTTGTGCTCTGAACAAAGAATTAAAGAAGCAACTATGGTCGGTAATATGTGGATTATTCCTTCTTCCGCAGAAAAGCCCATAGATGCAAGAAGTACACGATATAATCAAACCGAAGAAAAAGCAGTTAAACCTTTTTTGAAATGGGCAGGCGGTAAAGGGCAGCTTATTAAAGAAATTGAGCGCTACTATCCTTTTGAAAACGGCGAAATAACCAAATATGCCGAGCCATTTGTCGGCGGTGGTGCTGTTTTGTTTGATATACTTAGTAAATATGATTTAGATGAAGTTTATATCAGCGATATTAACGCTGAACTTATCAATACTTATCGTGCTATCAGAGATAATATTGATGATTTAATTGAAATACTTTCTGTAATGCAGAATGATTTTATATCGCTTGATACAGAACATAGAAAAGGATACTATCTTAATAAACGTAGCAGATTTAATGAACTAAAAGTCAACGGTGACAAAAATATAAATCTTGAAAAAGCGGCATTGATGATTTTTTTGAACAAAACCTGTTTTAACGGCTTATACCGTGTGAACAAAAAAGGTTTATTTAATGTTCCTATGGGAGCATATAAAAACCCGATGATTTGCGATGAAAACAATCTCAAAGCAGTATCTGAGAAGTTGCAGAGAGTTACTATCGTATGCGGAGATTACAGAAAATCGGCAGACTTTATTGACGAAAATACCTTTGTTTATTTTGATCCGCCATACAGACCTATTACAGATACAGCAAGTTTTACTGCATATACCGAAAACTTGTTTAACGATGAGGAACAGATTGAACTTGCACGATTTGTTGATGCTATGCACAGAAAAGGTGCAAAGGTTGTAATCAGTAATTCTGATCCCAAAAACTCAAATACAGAAGATGATTTCTTTGATAATATTTACTCTGCTCATAAAATCAAACGAGTTGAAGCAACTCGAATGATTAACTGTAACAGTGAAGCGAGAGGAAAGATTAAAGAATTGCTCATTAGCAACTTTTGATGGAGGAAAAGAAGATGAGTTATGAGTACGATGTTGCATTGTCTTTTGCAGGAGAAGATAGAAAATTTGTGGAAGATTGTGCGGAAATTTTACGTTCGTTAAACATTAACGTTTTTTATGACAACTACGAAAAAGAAGTATTGCTTGGGAAAAATTTATACATTTATCTAGCAGATGTCTATCAAAATAGAGCTCGCTTTGCCGTTGTTTTTGTTTCAAAAGCATATAAGAAAAAAAGGTGGACAAATAACGAACTTGAGTATATAACTGCACGAAAATTCACCCAAGATGAAGAATATCTTTTGCCTGTAAAACTTGATGAAACAGAATTGAACGAAATACCATTAACAACAGGTTATTTGCAGGGCAATAGTCCAGTAGAAGTTGCGATTACAATTGCTAAGAAAATCAACAGTAAACTAGATGTAGACTTAATGCTTTCTGAATTAAAATATTATCTCCCTAATTACGAAATAGATATTATCGACAGTGAAGTTTCTTTCAGGTGCGAGCAAGAAGATTTTTATGCTGAATATCCCATTGGCTTTATGATGGAATTATATCGCCAAGATTTAATTGAAAGAGCATTCGTGCTACCGGCTATTGTACCGAATTAATAGGAGGAGTTATTTATGAACAGAAATTTTAGCACTTGGCTGTCAGGTTTTCGTGACAGTATCGCAGACTATGGTTATTACATAGATTTTGAAAAGGTTCACAGAAACGTCGATAATATCAAGGTTGAGCTTAATATCTTAAATTCCCTCATCGGTTCTAAAAATATTGAAGCTGATTTTGAAAATTTGATGAGAAAATATCCCGAAGTATTAAAGTGTATCCCTCTGCTCTTAGCAGTTCGAGCAAATGAAATCTACTGTCAAGATGAAAATGGCGGTCATTTGTTTCAATTCGACTTTGGAAAGTATCCGCCGAACAGCCACGCTCATTATGAGAGATACAAATATTTTATGCGTGAAACCGGGCTGTTTGATTTATTAGAAAATCATATAGTGAATAATTTGGTGGACTATGCAACGGGCGTCGAAACAGGTCTTGATTCCAACGGTCGTAAAAATCGTGGCGGTCACCTTATGGAAGATTTAGTTGAGAGTTTTATTCAAAAAGCAGGTTTTGTAAAGGGCGTTAATTACTTCAAAGAAATGTATATTCACCAAATTATAGATAAATGGAATATAGATTTATCCGCTATTTCCAATCAAGGCAAGATGGAAAAACGTTTTGATTTTGTTATTAAGACTCCTAATATGATTTATGGTATCGAAACTAATTTTTACGGTGGCGGCGGAAGTAAATTAAACGAAACAGCACGCAGTTACAAAACACTTGCTCTCGAAACCGACACAATCGACGGTTTTACTTTTGTTTGGTTTACCGATGGAAAAGGTTGGACAAGTGCTCGCCATAATCTTGAAGAAACCTTTGATGTTATGGAACACGTTTACAATATTAAAGATATGGAAGATGGAATTATAGACGCTATTATGAAATGAGGATATATATGCAAATTAGTTCAAATATTTCCAATGAGGAAATAAAAAGCTTACAGAAAAGTTTTTATGAATATTTTGAAACTGGATATGCGTTTGAAGATTTTTTGAAAGAATATCTTCTTAAAATGGGTCTTGATGAAGTAGAAGTAACACAGCGTTCAAGAGACGGCGGAATCGATTTAACGGCTATTCGCAAAGGTGTTGGGGATTTCAGTGAAATCGATATTACACACTACTACATACAAGCGAAAAGATATGCTTTAAAAAATAAAATCGCTGTAAAATCAGTAAGGGAATTAAAAGGAACAATACCTTTCGGCTATAAAGGAATGCTTATTACAACATCAGATTTCACAGGAGACGCTGTAAAAGAATCTTCAAATGATCCCTCTAAACCAGTGGTCTTAATAAATGGAAAGTCTTTGATTACAAGCTGCATTGATAATCAAATTGGTTTTATTTTTAAGCCTATTTTTAGCAGTGAGCAAATGGATCTTTTTGTTAAGAAACGCAAATCTGATGCGTCAGCACAAATAAATGTAAAAAACAATATTGTTAATGATTATATAGAAAAAACAATTACAGCTAATGATATACGTGCAAGAATTGTTTCTGTACCTTCTTCTGTGATGAAACAATTTGATATTGCTTTGAAAAGTGTTAGTGTGATAGTTAATGATAAGGATAAATACTTTTTCAACATAAATAAAGGAAGAAATTATTTTGGCGGTGTAACTGCATTTTTGAGAGATTATAATATGATTTCTGATGAGGGGGTTATAACGCCTAAACAAAGTAAGTGGAAATATGATGCAGATAATAAAATAGTCAAAATATACATTGAGGAACAGCAATGAATAAAAAGAAAATAACAAAATGGGAACCTGATGATTTTGAGCTTGAAATGACTACACATTGGTCTTTTCCAAAGCGTGGCGATTGGGCAACTCACGATGCAAAATGGCGTGGAAATTGGTCGCCATATATTCCACGAAACATTATATTAAGATATTCAAAAGAGGGCGATGTAGTTCTTGACCAATTTGCAGGTGGTGGAACTACCCTCGTTGAAGCAAAGCTTTTGAACCGTGATATTATTGGTGTTGATGTCAATGATGTTGCACTTGATAGGTGCAAAGAAAAAGTGAATTTTGAACACGATGGGGCAAACGGAAAAGTTTATATCCGTAAGGGTGATGCTAGAAATTTAGATTTTCTTTCAGATGAAAGTATAGACCTTATTTGCACACATCCGCCCTATGCCGATATAATTAAATATAGCGATGGCATTGACGGAGATTTGTCGCAACTCAAAGTGAAAGATTTTCTTGAAGAAATGAAAAAGGTAGCTGTGGAAAGCTACCGTGTTCTGAAAAAAGATAAATTTTGTGCCATACTTATGGGCGATACAAGACAAAAAGGCTGTATGATCCCAATGTCTTTTGATGTTATGAAAATATTTCAAGACGCCGGATTTACTCTTAAAGAGTTGATTATCAAAGAACAACATAACTGCAAAGCAACGGGATATTGGAAAACAAATAGTGTAAAATATAATTTTTTACTGATTGCACACGAGTATTTGTTTGTGTTTAGGAAATAAAAATTTACACTAAACCTCGCTCATTAAGTCCTTCAAAAAGCATTCTTCGTCCAGAGTAATTCCAGTAAGCACAATCTTGCTCCATAAACAACCATTTAATAGCCAACAGAATTATTTGGATAGGATGTTCTGTTCCTTCATGATCACAAAAGTATGCATTGATTTGAGACAAATCAGCATCAACGCAGTTGTAAATTTCTACAATTGCATTTCTTACTGTATTATACTCTTCAGGGTATGTGTTTAAGCAATATGTCAAAGCGTTAAAGATATCCTGATGACTGGGATTGCTGTATCGTCTGTTCTTTTTGAAATACATGCCTTTTACATTAACCGTAAAGTCAAATCCCTTATTCAATTGTGTAGGCCGTTTGAGGTAAATACCATAATTTCCATATGTTTCAACATTATATTGATATCGTGATGCATTATTTCCTCGACCAGTGCCAGAAAATTCATTCAGAAAACAGGATATAAGTTCTATTCTCATTTGAGTTCGATTACTTACGGGCAATTCATAATCTACAATGTGTGATGGCATAATTTATTCCTCCAAAAATAATTTATATGTTTCAATTCCAAGTGCATCAGCTATACGCTGTATATTTTCAAGCGAAATGCTGCGGCGGTAACACTCGATAGCACTTATGTAGGTGCGGTGCATGCCACACTTCTCGGCAAATGCTTCTTGGGATATGCCCAACGCCTGTCGATAACGCTTCACGTTTGTTCCAAAAACTTTTACAATATCCATACTTGCAAACCTCCATACTATATGGTACAATAATGAATACAATAAATCTACAGACAATAAGTAACAGCTACTCAAGGTGGTGATTAAATGGCTAAAAAGGCTATAAATAAAATTATATATTTCGACAAAGAAACCATTAGAAATATTTTGCAAGAAAGAGACCATGGCGAACTATCAAGAGTAACGGATATATCATCAGCAGCTCAAGTTCAAACCTCCATCACTACGGAAGCGTCAGCAAAATTGAAACTAGAAGTTCCTCTGGTTTCACGAATTTCTTTTCTGTTTACCGGTAAAATTGATGCGTCTTATGTTATCAAAAGAGACAGCACAACAACTATATCATCAACGGAAATTTCTGAATTCGAAAAACTAAAACCACTTCTTGTGTCTATCCCTAACATCCAGCTTTCTGATATTGAAAATTCTTCAACATCGCTTAGAGTTGCTGGAGGATACCTCAAAATCGTCAAAGGCGGAATTGATGGCTTAGATACAAAAGAATTTAAAACTGTGATGGATAGCTATGATGGCTACGATACATATAAGGTGGATGAAAAACGCTATGTCCGCTTTAATAATTCAGCATTCGTAAGTAACTATAAGAGAAATGATCTGCTAACAACAACCATGACGTTATATTGTGTACCTGTGGGAAGTTTTGATAAAATGCGCTTTGATTTTATCCAAGAGATAAGTAAAATGGAGCGCTTAATATCAACCGCTGAAAAGCCTCAAACTTTAGCTGATTTGTATCCATCAGAAATTGAAATTAAGGGAAAAACCAATATGGCAAATGTTCAGAAAGAAATTGAAAATGTAACACTTTACGACGTTTTATATGCCTGTGTTACTGCGGAGGCATCATATGGAGGATAAGCGTAAATATCATATAATTATCGGTTCAAAAGCTTATTTTGATGCCTCTCTGCCGGATTTTTCTGAAGAAGATGAGGTGGATACTTTTCTGGAGCTTGTAAAGCTTTCAGATGCAGCAAAACAGAGCCGTTACAATTTCGATCAATATGCTAACACGTTAATTGTCAAAAACAACAATTATCACGGGATCGTCGAGGCAGCGCATGATCGTTTGGGTCCTTTGATTGAAGACTTAACAACCGATGATGCAGATATTTACATTCACAATCCACCCCGTGTTCTTAAAGAATACTTAGAAGATCAATATAAGCGTTCTCTTATAGAATTGGATGTTAAGTCAGAAGAATATGGAATAAAGCGTGATTCAGAAATGTTTGTCGAGAATATCGCAAGCATATCATCGAATTTGTTTGGACAGGCAAATGCTATTGCAGAAATAAGTAAGAGTCTGTGGTATTTAACAACCGTCAAACGAGAGAAACCATATGTGATAATGTTGTATGGTAATAGTAGCTTGGGCAAAACCGAATTGGTGAGGGAGATTTCCCAAAAATTCTTTGGTAGTAAGTGCTTAGAAAAGCACTTGTCGATGTTTAAAAACAACAATTATTCAGAGTATTTTTTTGGAGATGCACCCAATCGCAAAAGCCTTGGTTTTGACCTGCTTGAACGTGAATCAAATTTAATCTTCTTTGACGAGTTGGATAAATGCCCGGAACACTTTTTCTCAGCGTTTTATACGCTGTTTGATAACACCCTTTTCAAAGACGCAACGTATGATGCGGATGTGTCTGGCATTGTAATTATTCTAACATCTAATTATCAAACTGAGGATGAAATGAAAAAACAGCTCGGTCTTCCCATTTTTTATCGTATTGACAAGATGATTCATTTTGATGATTTTGGTTGCGATACGATATATGCGATTGTTAAGAGTGAAATCGAAGCCAGAAAAAGCGAATATAGTGACAAGCTAACTCCAGAAATGGTATATGCCGCCGTAAGCCCATTAGTATCCGCTACTGGCGAAAATGCAAGAACTATAAAATATAAAGTTCAGCAAGTTATCGAAGAACTCTTATTCCAAGAGGTTGTAGAGAAGATGACAAAAAACTGAAGCAATTATGATGCTGAGTAGACAAGATATACTTGTATTGCGTGGCAACGAAATGGCAACAAAAAATCGGATAGCGTATGCTTTACCGATAATACAAATAATGAAGATACTTTCTGCTAAATCTCATAAACAAATGTGTTTAAGATTGGTTTACAGGGAGCGAGTGGGAATAATTTCGCTTGTTATTGTGCAACACCCATTATCCTGTAATGTGTAAATTTTAATATCCTTGAGCGACCTTGAAGAGCAATCTTTTAGGTCGTTTTTTCTATGCCCAAAAGTCCGATAAACACTGGACTTTTGGCAATAAAACGACAGCTTTATTCGGAGTTTAAAAAATACAGATAGGAGATAACAAAAATTACCCCAAAAAGAGTAGAGGGGTTTGCACAATAACATAGAGAAAAATTTAATAATAGTTTTTGGGAAAATCGTATTTCAGAGAAAATGGCTTAAATACTGGGTGTTTGAGTATTAGACATTTGCCAAAAAGTGGTATTTCCCCAAAAATAGACCTGTTTTTGGGGATTTTCCCCATTTTTTTAAAATTTTTGGGAAAGGTCAAGAGTTATGAAAAAGAAAAACTACAAGGGCAAATGTGTCAAAAAATTAGTTAGTAAAGATAAAGATGTCTGTCGCACTTATAAATAAAAAATGTTGATAGCATACAAGTGATAGCTATTTGATAGCAAAAGCAGAAACACCCCATAGAATTAAGATAACCTGTACCAAATTAAAGCACATCAAGTCAAAATTCCTAAACAAAAACAGTTAAAGTCTGTTTTACACTTAGGAGTGGGAATAATATCAAGTGTTATTTTGCAACACCTATTATCCTGTAATGTGTAAATTTTAATATCCTTGAGCGACCTTGAAGAGCAATCT
>OHHK01000481.1_pt1 | contig 21704 bp, 20 predicted proteins | sample 1568111 | NCBI WGS metagenome assembly OHHK01 (sample SAMEA3879562, study PRJEB24766) | human gut metagenome | biome: human-associated habitat; feature: feces | place: USA | collected 1985/1987 | reverse complement strand
GCAGTACCGATGAAGTGACAGAAGAATGGGTAAACCAGATTAAAGAAAGTTTCCCGGGAATGGAAGTCATGTGTGATAAACTTTCCTTCGGTTTGTCCTGTCATATCGGTCCGGATGGACTGGGAATCGGATGCACCTGTAAGCCAGTGTAAAAAACTGCTCCGGAGAAGATAAAATAAAAGATTAGGGTGTCAAAAGGTTTATAGCCTTTGATATAAATTTGTACCTTGAAAACTTAACACGATATGTAAAAACATTGGATTCTTTGGTAAAATGTAGGTAGCATTTTATGAGGTGATCTATATGTCTTTTGTTAAAAATGATAATCAACAGCTTACTGTTTTAGACAGTACTTTTAATCTTACAGAACGCGAAAAACGAATGTTAGAAAAATCATGGGCAAAAATTTTTGCAGACAAAGTTTTTCCTGCTATTGATGAAAATATTTTTTCTGTTCTTTACAGTAAAAAAGCATCCAGACCTAATACTCCGGTCAATGTGATTGTTGGGGCACTGATTCTTAAAGAAGCTCTTAATGTTACTGACGATGAGATCGTTGAAGCTATGGCATTTGATATCCGCTATCAGTATGCACTGCACACAACCAGTTTTGAAGAGCAGCCAATTAGTGACAGAACCCTCAGCAGGTTTAGAGCAAGAGTTCTTTCTTACGAAACAGAGCATGATGTTGATCTTTTCATGAATGTGTTGTAAAAATGGCAAAAGAAATATCTGATTTTATGGATATCACTCCGGATTGGCTTACTTGTCAACTGTTTTTTGTAATATTTTTAAAGTTTTTAGGTATAAAAACAGTGGCTTTCTATGACAGAAAACCACTAAAATGATGCTTAACTGAATGGCATTGCTTTATCACCACTTTGAAAATGGTTGTTTTATGGCGGATAGTCAGACAGTTTTGGATATAAGAGATGATCTGGGAGCAACCATGAATGAATGCAGGGAAGTGACCGAAAAGTACCGCACAGGACGGAGTGCATATTTATGGCTCGGACAGTTGTTTATGAGATTGTTTGCAGGACTATTATAGCAGAAAGAAGAGGTGTTCGATATGTGTACAGCAGCAACTTACAAAACAAAAGATTTTTATATGGGCAGAACGCTTGATTATGAATTTTCCTATGGGGAACAGATCACGATAACGCCAAGAAATTACGAATTTGATTTCCGGTTTGCCGGGAAGATAAAAAGCCATTATGCTTTGATCGGAATGGCATTTGTTGCAGGAGGTTATCCGCTTTATTATGATGCTGTTAATGAAAAAGGCCTTGGAATGGCAGGTCTTAATTTTGTCGGCAATGCGGCATATGAAGAAGCTTTGCCGGAAGATGAAACAGAAGTCAGCCAGGTGGCACAGTTCGAGTTCATCCCATGGATCCTTACACAGTGTGCTACTGTAGCAGAGGCGAGAGAGAAGCTGGCAGCAATGAGACTGACAGGCACAGCATTCAGTGAACAGCTGCCGACAGCACAGCTTCACTGGATCATTGCAGACAAAGACTCCTGTATCGTTGTTGAGTCTATGAAAGATGGGCTGCATGTATATGATAATCCGGTAGGAGTGCTTACCAATAATCCACCATTCCCGAGTCAGATGTTTGCACTGAATAATTATGCCGGAGTATCCAGAAAACAGCCGGAGAGTACTTTTGCAGGAGTATTACAGCTTGATGCATATAGCAGAGGAATGGGTGGAATGGGAATACCTGGAGATCTTTCCAGCCAGTCAAGATTTGTGAAAGTTGCCTTTACAAAATTAAATTCGATCTCCGGTGAAGAAGAGGATGAGAGTGTAAGCCAGTTCTTCCATATCTTAGGATCCGTAGATCAGCAGCGTGGATGCTGTGAGGTGACAGAAGGCAAATATGAGATCACGATATACACGTCCTGTTGTAATACAGCAAAAGGTATTTATTATTATACGACTTATGATAATCATCAGATCACAGCGGTTGACATGCATGCGGAAAATCTGGATTCAGATCAGCTGATCTGTTATCCGCTTCTGTCCAAGGGCGAAGTCAGATGGCAGAATAAATAATACGAAAATGCACGGAGAAAGCATAACGCAGAACAACAGGAGGACAATATCGAGATTGTATGGAATGCAGATGTTAGGTTGATAATTGTGCAAGCACCGCCTGCACAATTTGTGCAACAAAAAAGAGGAGCCAGTCCAGACTCCTCAAAGGTACGTTATTTCAAAAAGTTGCTCTTGTGTTCCAGCGCGTGCAGATTATGATAGTCCTCATAAATAAGTCAATTTTGCAGATAAAATTAGCAACTCAGGAAAAAATGATTTGCTTGGAGAAATCGAAACGATAAGCTGAGATAATGGTTTCTCTTCTTTAGTGAGCCTATGAAATGACGAAATGTGGCTCGCCACATGGTGCTAACGCATACGACTGTTCTCCTCGTGGTGATGAATTGTTGAAGTTAAGTGAGCAAAAAGCAAAATCTGAACTTGTGAACTTAATTGCCAGTGCAGCAGGCGCATATACAGGGGCTGTTATCTCGCAAATATTCGATGCGGCGTAAGTAAAAAAGTTGGGCACGATCTTAACGAGCAATGCATGGCGGTACCCACTCATGCAAAATTTATAAGCCCCTGCCGCAGCAGGGGCTTATAAATCGCCTGTCTGGGATAAAATCCTCGAACCCCTTTGACACAGATTCCATCTGTGACTATGCATCGCAAGCGATGCTAAAGGAGCACGGTCAGCCACGACCGTGCTCCTTTAAATTTGTGCGGCTCTATGTCAATAGTTGGGATAGAGGTAAGCGCAAGAATGTGGTAGCATATATATATTATCGTTCCCAAGTGTCTCTGCTGTTCTTCTTGTTTTGCTTCTGCTGTGCCTGCTGTTTCTGACGCAGATGTTCACGGATGGAGCGAGCTTCCGTTTCCTCATGAAGTATATCAGCAACATCCCGCTTGCTGTCGTACATCATCAAGTAATCGTACTTATCTCCGTAAGCAGACTGCACACGGTCAACCACAGAGCGCTCCATTGCAGGACGCAGGTCGAGCCTTGCGTCCTGCAATTCGTCTGGGTCGAATTCTGCCGATTGCGTCTTCAAATCAGCATACTGCTGCAAAGCGTCGTTCAGCTCAGCCGTGTACTTTTCTTCCTGTTGCGACAGCTTTTTTAGTGCGGCTTCCATCGTGGAAATGTCCTTTTTCACAGCAGCGATACCGGCATCGTCACTGCATTCCAGCGAGTGCAGCAGCATATCCTTCTCGGATTTCAGCTCTTCCAATTCCTCGGTCAGCTCCGCAATATGGCGGGACAGTTCACACTGCTTCGGGATGAGATAGAGGGGTGTCTCCTTCTTTTGGGCAAGCAAAGACTTGCGTTCCTTGCCCTTGCCCCGAATCTCCTGAACCAGCTCGGTATAGCGCACCAGATTCGGCTGAACCGCGTGGATATAATCTTTCATGCGCTGCCTGCCCCGGCCGATATGCCGCAGCTGATAGCGGAAAACAATCATATTTGCCCGCAGCTTTTCCATCGCCTCGGCAATAACCGGGAGGGTGTTCTTTACCGCCTGTGCCAGCTTCCTGACCGCAGCTTTCAGCTCCCGCAGCAAGGCATTGTCCGCCTTGATCTGCCGGTTGATCTCGCAGCGGTCAGCAATGATCCCTTTCCGCTCCAGCGCCCGTGCGGTCACTCCCTCATGGATGGTAGGCTGCTCATCCAGACCTCTGGCTGCGTTGCTGCGGTGGTCGATTCGCTCCGCCCGTCCGGCGCGCTCCAGATAGAGATTGGTCACATCCGCCCATGCAGCCCGCCATGTCACAAGTTGCTCCTCACTATTCCAACGTTCGGAGATGGGGTTCTGTCTGCCGTAGCGGGTGCTCTTCGGATGCTTGTCAGCCCGGATGAGTCCCTGCGCCTCGGCAGCAGACGGTGTCATATAGACCTTCTTTTTGCCGACCTTGTAGGGATATTGCTTCTCCCAGCCCTCGTTCTGCGCCGCCCGGAACTCGGCGGCGGTGAAGCCTCGTTCTTCACCGTTTCTCATACAGAGATATTCTTTTTCGGTCTTGTACTGCCAGCGTCCCTGCTCATCCAGCGGGCGCACCGTCAGGAGAATGTGGGCGTGGGGATTGTGACCGTCGGTGTCGTGGATGGCAGCGTCGGCGCACATTCCATCGGACACAAATTGCTCCCGGATAAAGTCTTGCAGCAGCTCGATCTGCTGTTCCCGGTTTAGCTCTATGGGCAGAGCCACAACAAACTCACGGGCAAGCCTGCTGTCTTTTGCTGTCTCTACTTCCTCCACGGCGTTCCACAGTTTTTCTCTGTCTTGCCATTCCTGTGGGGCATATTCCGGCAGAAACATCTGCTGCCAGACAAGCCCTTGTTTTTTCGTGTAGTCGTGCTGAATCCCGTCGTAATCGTTATACAGGCGGGAGCAGCTCAAATAGGCAGAAGCAGCTACTGCGGAGCGGCCTGCGCCCCGGCTGACCACCTTCGCTTCCAAATGATAAATCGCCATATCTTCTTCACCTCGTTCTTCCTTTTTCTGTTTCTCTTTCGCAAAAGAGAAAATGCCCCGAAGATGAGCTTCGGGCATAGCCGCAAACAAAGCTGCCGGTGGCAGGTTTGTGCGGGCAGGGTGCAAGCTGTTTCCAAAGCAGAAACAACTGCGACCTGCGCAGACGATGACAGCAGCACCCTGCAAGTGCTGTGGCATTGTCTGGAGGCTGCCGCAGCAGCCGCATCCGCCTCGCAGAGCGCACGATTTCCGCAGGAAATACCACTGCCCTTTAGGGTGGTGAGTAAGTGCGCCCTTCGGGAGAAAAAAGAGGAAGGTCCCCGGTTTCCCGGAGACCTCCCAGCGGACTCAATCGTGCTGCGGCAGCTTCTGCATCAGGTAATCCTCCAGCACAGACGGTTCCATCGTCCGCACCTCCGGCAGCACCTTTTCCAGAATTGCACCCTCCTGAATGAGCCTTCGCGTTCTGGCTTTGCGCTCCTTGACACGATCCCGTGCCTGCGCTTCCTCCAATCGGTGCTGCGCCTGCAACAGCTTCTTTTCTGCATCTGTCATGTGAAAAATCCTCCTCACTTCCGCCTCTGCCAGACGATCTCGAAACCCAGCGCATCGGCAAGCTGGACAGCCTCGACATAGCGCAGGGATTCCCGTTGGAGCTTATTAGACAGGTTGGATACACTGTCAGACCAGCCGTGTTCGTCCCGCAGCAGATCAACCACCTCCTGCATGGTCATGCCCTGACGGACGATGTACGACTTGATCTCATTTCTCAGATTGGATTTCATCAACTTTTTACCTCCATATTTTCGTGATATTGGTTTTTGAGTAAGTGAACTGTGTGCGCTTTGCGGTGAAAAATCTGCCGTTCCGCAAATCAACTCAGATTTCCGTCCTTGATGCCCTGTTCATAACAACACCCTATCGGCTTCATCGTTCTGTGTGAGAGCATACGAAGCGGCAGAATATGCCGCCGTCAGGTGCAGCGGCTTCACGCTTCGGTAAATCACCGGATGGTGCAGTGCGTTCGGCTTGCGGCGAAAATCTTCACGGATTTCACAAGGATTGTTTTTTGGACTGCAAAATTGAGCCACCGGTGTACGGCTTGGTACGGCAAGCCCGCCTTCTGTACGCTTCTGTACGCTTCTGTACGCCGGTTTTGTGTACCAACCGTCGGTTCAGCGGCAGATTTTACACGCTGCCGTGAAATACTCCACGGTGCGCACAAGCAAAAGCGGTTTTTTAGGATGGAATCAAAAACAGCCGTACAGAGTGTACGGCGTGTACGGCAATTTTGAGGTCCGCTCTTCATTTTCAATACGGCAGCGGATTGACCACCTCAATGCCCATAAACCCGCGCACCCGCTTGCCGCCGACATGGACATTGTTGGTGGCTTCTACATTGTAAAGCCGCTCGTTTTGTGCAAGCTCAGAGCTGACCCGGTTGGCCGACATGGGCTTCTGCGCATTGTCATCGCACCATCTCGTGTAGGCTTCATAGATCGCCTTGGAGCTGGCTTCGCTGTCTGCCCGAAAGCGGATATAGCCCTCAGATTGCAGAAACTCGATCACATTGTTGCTGCTGCGCTTGACCGTCTCCATATTCTCTCTTGCCTTGCCGGAAATGCTGAACTGATAGTTGTTCCCGATCAGCCGGCGCAGCCCCTCCAGACACCAGAGGAAGATGCCCTCCTTTTCCCGCAGCAGCTTATCCACCAGAAACGGATCGTCTGCTCTGCCTGCGGGCCGGTCTTTGGTGGTCAGCACGATCTGGCGGCGAAAGAAACCGTCGGACTTGTCGTGCAGGGCGGTCAGCGCACCGTTGCCGAAGCAGAGAAAGCGGACATAGAGTTGACTTTGATAGCTCTGAACACCCTTGCGCTCCATATCCATCTTGCACTCGGAGGTCACGATGGATTTGATATAGTTGGTCTTGGGCAGAGCGCTCATATCCATATCGTCATCTACCATCAGGAGCTTGTTTTCCAAATCCGCACGGCTGAACCGGTTGCTCTCCACCTTCTGGATGCTGGTGGTATTCATGCTGTCGCCCAGCAGCGAGCGCATGACCAGCCCGATGCGGCTTTTGCCTTCGCCGCCCTTACCGATGAGCATGAGCATTTTCTGCCCCTTGGTGGTCGGCAGCAGGCAGTAACCCAAAAACTCCTGCAAGGTGGGAATATCCTCCGGTTGCAGCAGCTCGGACAGGAATTGCAGCCACTTTTTCGGGGCGGGTGCGTTTGGATTATAAGCGACGGTCAGCCGGTTGTTGCAGTAGCTCTTGTCGGCGGTAAAGCTGCCGTCCATGAAATACGTTCCGTTGGCAACATGGATGCGGTCCGTCTCAATGGGCAGCGGCGGCGAATACGCTTGCAGCTTGATGCTGGCAAGCAGATTTGTCACAACTTTGGACAGTCCGGAGGTCAGAACTCCGGAGATTTCCTCCAGAATGAGATTACCGATCTGCCCTTCGTCCTCGATGAGACCGTCCACCGTGAACAGCCGCCCGCGCACACATTTCATGGGGTGCTTCTCCAGAAACTGTTGGCAGAACAGCACCTCATTGATGTGTCTGCCGTCGTACCAGTCAGGCCACGCCTGCGGTGTCATATCCATCTTCCAATTCCTCCTTGTGAATTTTCTCTAATCTCTGTCGTAGCCTGTCCAGTTTGCCGTCTGCCATCTGCTGCTGCACGACTTTGGCGCGTTCGTGGGAATCCCCGACGCACAGAATATCCAGATAGTATTCCGTTTCGTCGAGCTTGTGACAGGCTTCCATGAACCGTGCGTGAACAGGCGCGTCAGGAGATTGCGGCGCATACCGCACCTTCCAATCCCGCAGCACACGGGCGTAATCCGACAGAACAGAAAAGCACAGCCGCTCGTTTTCCATGAGCTGCTGTGCTTCTGTTCGGATGCGTTTTGCGTGGAGCGCCGCTGCGCTGGGCGGCTTGTCCGGGCTGAGATGAAAATCTGCCATCAGCTTCCGCGCCGCATCATAGGGCGAAAGCTGAAACAGCTTGCCTACAAAGTCGATTACGTCTCCGTGCTCCCCACAGGCGAAGCAATAATAGTGATCGTCCGCCACATACAGGCTGGGGTTCCGGTCGTTGTGAAAGGGGCAGAGGGCTTTGCCGTATCGGTTCACATCGATCCCATACAGTTCTGCCGCCTCCCGCAGATTGACATTTTCTTTTACGATTTCAAAAATACGCATGATACCTCCATTTCTGCGCAAAAACGGCGGCCTGCCCGATCTGGGGCAAGCCGCCGTCTGCGTCTTTTCTTATGCTGTTTTCGTTTCTTTCTCGTTCTTAGCTTCTCGCAAGGCTTTCTTTCGTGCGCTCTGCCGCTTGATCTGTGCTGCATACCGACAATCGTCACTGCAATATTTCACATCTGACCTCGTTGTGATAAACTCCTTGCCGCAGCTTTCGCAGGTACACGCCCGGCTGCGGCTCTCCGCCGCCTCCTGCCGGTAAAATTTTGCACGGCAGTTGGGGCCGCAAAACAGGGTATTTGTCCGCTTGGATGCAAATTCCTGCCCGCAGCACTTGCAGGTCAGCGTGAAGGGCTGACCGACAGCGTGTTCTCCAGCCTTGATTTTCTGATACCGCTCCCGGCTTTTGATGCGGTGCCGCTTGAGCTGTTCCTGCCGCTTGATTTCTTCCACGGTCAGCTCCGGTGCGGGTAACTCGAACTGCCCGATAAAGCGAAGGTGAATTTCTACCTCCTGCACCCGGTCGCCGTCGATGCGCTCTGGGGCGTGGACGATGATTTTCTCAATAAATTCGTTGATCATGGGCGTGGTCAGCTCAGAAAAATCGGTGTACTTCCTTGCCAGCTCCAGAAACTGCTCCACACGGGCGGTGTCCTCTGTGAAAGCGGACAGCCTTTCTTCCGCCTCTGTGACAGAGGCTTGCAGCGCTTTCTGCTCGGCTTCGTAATCTGCCAGCAGACTGTCAAAGCGCTCATCGGTAATGCGCCCGACAGCAAAGGATTCATAGAGCTTTTTGATGATGGTGTCCAGCTCGGCAATGCGTTTCTTGTCCTTGCTCAGCTTCCGCTTGGCATCCTTGGCCGCTTCCGTCTGCCGGAGCTGGGAGGCAGAGCGCACCTTTTCCATAAACACCTCCTGATTGGAAATCGCAAAGGTGCTGACCGTGCGGATGGTGTCCAGAATCAGTGTGCGCAGGGCCTTGGTGGAGATGTAGTGACCAAAACAGGCACTTGTCCGTTTCTGATGCGCCAGCGTATAGGAGGAACAATCGAAGAAGTCGGAGGGATAGGGATTATTCTCCGTGCCGCCTTTGGAGCGATGGTTATACATCTTTTCTCCGCAATCGGCGCAGTACAAAAGACCAGTCAGCGGATTCGCTTCACCCAGCGTGTCGATGCGCTTGGGCGTCTTGCGGAGCTTTTGTGCAAGCTCCCATGTTTCCCTGTCCACAATAGCCTCGTGGGTATCCTCAAAGATCAGCCAGTCCTCCCTGGGATTCATCACGGCGTTTTTGTCCTTGTAGGACTGCTTGTGGGAGCGGAAATTCACCGTATGCCCCATATACTCCGGCTTGGTGAGAATCTGCCCCACGACATAGCCACTCCAGTTATAGGGGTTGGAAAATTCCTCCTTGCTTTTCCAGATGCCCTTGCCCTGCTTGCCGAAGTACACGGCGGGCGTCTCCACCTTATCCTCAAAGAGAATACGGGCAATATCGTAGGGTCCTTTGCCCTCGATGGTCAATCGGAAAATGCGGCGCACCACGGCGGCAGCTTCCTCGTCGATCAGCCAATGGTATTTGTTCTCCGGGTCTTTCTTGTAACCGTAAATGGCACAGTTGGTGGTGGGCTTGCCGGATTCTCCCTTGACGCGGATGGCGGTTTTCTGCTTGCGGCTCAGGTCGCGCAGATACCACTCGTTCATGATGTTGAGGAAGGGGGCAAACTCGTTGCTGTTCTGGTCATCGCTGTCCACGCTGTTGGCGATGGCCACAAAGTGGACGCCGTGCTGTCGGAAGAATACCTCCGTGTAAAATCCGGTTTGCAGATAGTCACGCCCCGCCCGGCTCATATCCTTGACGATCACATGGGCGACTTTGCCTGCCTCAATATCTGCGATGAGCTGCTTCCATGCCGGGCGCTCGAAATTACCGCCGCTCCAGCCGTCGTCCGTATAGTGTCGGCAGTTGGTGTAGCCTTTCTGCTGGGCATAGCTTTCGAGGTATTTTTTCTGATTCACGATGGAATTGCTATCCCCGGCGTTGTCATCGTCGCGGGACAGCCGCTCATAGAGAGCGGTAATTTTGCTTTCAGTCTGTTTCACGCTCATGATGCGCTCCTTTCAGACTGTCGGCTCATTTGTGGTGTCTCCATTATACCATAGGTTCCGTCGTTTGTAACCATATCATTGCGTACAATCCGCAAAATTTTATCCTCCATGGTCTCGCCGCCACTTTCGTTGAACACGACTCTGACCTTGTAGGTGGTGCCGCCGATCCGGCGGATGATAAACTGTTCTCGTTTGTTCTGCTCCATAGGCATCCTCCTTGCGTGATTGGTTGGTTTTTGATATAATGTGTTTGGTTCCGTTGGCTGTAAGCCAACCGTGTCTTTCGGTTGCTTTTCCATGCTCCATATCCTCCTTTTCTTCGCTGATGGCTCGGAAAGTAACCTGTGTAACTTGTGCTAAGATTACTTTCTCTACTAATAGGAGAAATACGGGGTGTAAACCGGAACTGTTTTTGAAAAAAAGAAAAATATTTTTTCGGGGAGGTGAAGCTGTCGTGGAGCCATGGGAGGATGAACTGCTGTGGGATGATGATTTTTCCGAGGAGGAAAAAGATGCCGAGGAGCAAATAGAGAAAACCGGCCTTGAAATGGATGCGGACGGCTTTGCCGATTGGGAGGATTCCTCTGACGGTGCGCCGGAGGACGAGACACTGGAGGAAGCGCTTGCAGAGGAACGCACGCTGGAGCTGGAAAGCGAGCTGGAGCAGGACGAGCATCCCAGAGACTATCATGCCGAGCTGGAGGACGAGGAAGAGGAAGCCGCACCCACCAGCGAAAAACGGCTCAAGCGGGAAATTCGTGCAGAGGCTCTGCGGCGGCTGGAGGAAGCAGCCCGGACGGAATCCGATTTTCTGACTGTGGTAGACGAGTGGAACAAGCTGGACAGAAATCGGGAACGCCGAGAGCGTGACCACGAAAACCTGCGCGGGGATGTTCCGTTGGAGTTTCAGGCTGTGCCTGATCCGAAGATTGCTCCCCTCTGGATGAATCTGCCGAGGTTCCGTCAGCTCTGTCAGGGAAATTTTCTTGACATCATCATCTCCTGTCCCTACGAGCTGCATGAGCTGACAGCAAACAGTTTTCTCTCCAAGCTCTTTTTCACCCTCAGTGATGAGCAGAAGGAGGTGCTGTACTACCTGTTTGTCAAGCAATACAGCACCGCACGGCTTGCTACCCTCCGCGGGCAGTCCGACCGGAATATCCGAAAGCTGCGGATGACCATTCAGAAAAAGCTGCAAAAGCGGATGTATGAGCATCTGAGCGAAAAGCTGGAAAACGATCATGGCCTTACCCTGCGGGAGCGCGAGTTCGTAGAGGAATATGAAGCGCTGCTGCAAACCATGGGCAAAGATGCCGTGATCCGCCGGGAGAACAAAACAAAGCCGAGAAAAAAGAAAGTCGTCCTTGACGATACCAAGGACGGTTGATACAATGGTAATATGGTTAATATATAGATAGATTACGATTTGAGAGGAACAGCGTCATGAACAATCTGTTTGCACAGTCCCGTTCCCATTGGGTGCGGTATGACCGCTATGAGATCAAGACCGGCAAGGACGGAAAACGCTATATCACACCGGAAAAGACGGCAAAGCCCGACATCTATAACCCGCTGAAGGAGTCCTCCGAGATGGTGCTGGAGGCACTGAATGTGGGGATGCTGATGATGAACCGCAGTCCGGAGGACGAGGTGGAAAAGGCAATTCTGACTTTTGTGACCCACTACGGTCTGTTGGGGCTGATGACGGCACTGCCCACCACGCCGTCATTTATGGACTATGAGGCAGTCTATCTACCGAAGAATCACTTCATCAAGGAAGAAAGCATGGCGACAGAGGATTATCTTGCTCTATTCTATCCCTTCGATAAATTGGATGTGGTGAAAAAGGGTGTGGAATCCAGTTGGAATGTTTCCGGGGATAATATGATGATTGCTTTGACGATGACCTTCATGGATGAGCCGATGGCGAAGAACATGAGCTTCCAGCGGGAGTATGCCGAACCTTATGACTGGGTAACACAGCAGTTCAAGGATTGGGCGTTCACGCTGACCACCTCCGTTTTGTACTATAACGACTACGACAGCATTGACGAGGATACAAGAAATCTTTACCGCAAGGCCATGGCCGCCTTCGGCGGCATTGCGCCTACTTATCATATCGAACTGCTGGAGAAGCCCACCATCTATTGGGACTTTCATTCGCTGCTGCTGGGCATCCAGATGATGTTCAGCTTCATGCTGGTGGACGATGCAAAGCCCCTGCGGCTGTGCAAGCACTGCCAGAAGGTATTCCTCGGCAGCCGGGCCAATTCCGCATTTTGCAGCGCCCGGTGCAAGAATCAGTATAATGTCTATAAAAGCAGAGAAAAAAATAAGGGACAGGACGGTGAGAATGATGATTGACCGCTGGATCGCAGAAGCGACCGAATGTGATTTCAAGGTCGCGCTGGAGGTAAAGAAGCCGAAAAGCTGGCTGAAAAGCGTCAGCGCCTTTGCAAACGGCATCGGCGGCACGCTGTTTTTCGGGATTGATGATGACAGAAACGTGATAGGCTTGTCGGATGCGCAGACCGACGCAGAGACGATCAGCCGTCTGATCAAAGAGCGGATTACGCCCTATCCGAGTTTTGTCCTTGCTCCTGAACGGGAAAGCGGCAAGGACATCCTTGTCCTGTCCGTATCGTCCGGACGGTCTACTCCGTATTACTATAAAGCGGACGGTATCATGGAAGCCTATATCCGAATGGGCAATGAAAGCGTGATTGCCCCATCCTATGTCCTCAATCAGCTGATTCTCAAAGGAATGCACCGCACCTATGACGAGCTAATTTCCGAGTATGATTTCAAGGATTACGCTTTTTCCAAGCTACGCGAACGATATAAGGCTTGGACGGGCAACAGCATGGAAGAAAAGCTGTTCGATTCCTTCGATATGCGGGACGAACACGGCAAGCTGACCAATGCAGGCGCTTTGCTTGCGGATGATTCTCCCATCCGACATTCCCGCCTGTTCTGCACACGCTGGAACGGCCTTGATAAAAGCGGCGGCATGGTAGATGCACTTGACAGTGCGGAATTCTCCGGCAGCCTGATTATTCTGCTCAATGAGGGTGTCGGCTTTGTTAAGCGGAATATGAAAACACGCTGGAAGAAAACCGCTGACTCCCGCATTGAAATGCCGGATTACTGCGAACGAAGCGTTTTCGAGGCCCTTGTCAATGCGCTGATCCACCGCGACTATCTGATATTGGGCAGCGAGGTACACATTGATATTTACGATGACCGCCTTACCATTTATTCTCCCGGTGGTATGCCCGACGGTACGCGAATACAGGAACGGGATCTGTCCAGCATTTCCTCTACGCGCCGCAACCCCGTCCTTGCAGATATTTTCGGACGGCTGGGTTATATGGAGCGGCAAGGCAGCGGCTTTAAGAAAATCACGGAAACCTACCGTGCCGCTCACAATTACCGCGATGAGCTGGAGCCAAAATTCTATTCGGATGCCAGTTCTTTTCAAGTTACGCTCTATAATCTGAATTACGGAACTGCAGCAACCGCAAACAAGGTTACGATTGAGGACGAAAATGTTGCGATTGAGGTTGCGATTGACCGGCTGAACGCAAGCCAAGGGACGATTGCAAAGGCGAAAGCGGTATTTGCAAATATGGGCGCTGATGGCGTCTTTGGCCGATCTGACATCGCTGCTATCACAAAGGATTCTGTTACTGCCGCAGGCAATCTCATTACAAAACTGAAAAATGCGGATTTGATCGAGCCTGTCAGCGGCTTTGGAAAGGGTAAATATAAGTTTATAGCGCCAAAAGAATAAAGATAATGCCCGTTATCGGCCATGCAGCCAATAACGGGCATTTGTCATTCATATACAAGCTCGGTCAGTACGATTTCCTCCGCACGGCTGCGGATGTTGTTCATGCGGCGCACCCATTCCATTTGGTCGGCGGCTTTGAGCGCTTCGGTCACATCTTCCTGCCTTGCCATATCGGAAACGATGATTGCCATACGCTCGTTGCAGGCTTGGTCGATCTCGGCAAGGTGCCGATGCAGCGCTCCGCATGTGAGCAGGTTTGCGTAGAGGACAGGACGATGTTCTTTCAGATAGCTGCGGCGCATACGCCCGTACTTGCCGATCTGGTATTCCGGTTCATCCGGCAGCGCAAGGTTCGGGATGAGATAATCACCTTCCTGACGGTAAGTGCCGCCCATTTCCTCAAATAGAGATTTCATAAGAATTAGCTCCTTTTTGTGCTGATTTTCAGTGGTTATAAGGATTATTCTGCTCCTTTCCTACAACTGCTGTTTCATTCACCACAAATGAGCCGCAGTCATATGTATTAGGTGGGAGAAACCACCCTTTACATAGTAACTCTTGGTTGGATATGGAGTTGCTCTCGCCCTGTAGCTCATCGTCCCGGCTCAGGCGCTCGTACAGTGGGGTGATTTTTTCATTTCTCATGGCTGTACCTCCTGAAACAAAAATGCTCTAAGTGATTGCTTCACTAACCATGACAAAATCATGATTAAGAAGTCACTTAGAGCATATATCACCTGATACGTCTTTGTATTTCTATCTTTCTCATAAATACCCGACTTCAAACAGTTACCAGCCGTATAGTAATATCCCCATCTTGCCCAGTCTCTTTCAATTGCTTCTCCCAAGTATTCAACTGTTTCATTTACGAATTCATCTATTGAATTGTCCGACAAAATAGACCTCCTCAATTCTTTGTATCGTTCAATAATGGATTCCGTAAAAACCGGATCTTGAAGTATCCGATCAAACCATGGTGCAGAATGAAATGCAGTTGTATATAAATTAGCCGGGCGGTCCGAATAATTATCTATTGCCTGATCAAAGTCCCAAACCGGACCCATCGTCAATTTACCACTATAGTTCATATACATATATGTAGAATTATATCCAGCATCATAATTTAAGAAAAATTCATTCAAGACAAAATAATCTACAAAAGACTGCATATCAACATAATCTCTATATTTTACAAATTCTTCCCATGAATCCGAATATAACGCCTGTTCCAATCGATTAATCTGCTGTGTAATATTATAAATGCCTTTTTCCGTAATCTTTTCCTTGTCCGGATACTCGATATCCAGATATCCATAAGTAAGTCCGTTTTGTGTAGCATAGTTGTTCAATATTATTTTATTTTCATTATATCGATCTCTTCGCAGCAGCGTCGGCGTTATATGACTATTTTCTGAATATTTAGGAAGATCAACTCTGTGTTTTTCAACTTTTATACTTTCTAACAATAAGTACACACCTTCATACCTGTATCCGACTTCGTCTTTCCAAACCACTTCACAAAAACGAGAATCTGGTGTATATGGCATAATTTCGCCTGCAGTTACATATGCCAAATAATTGCGTAACAACGATTTATCCGCAAACGAAACATTTAAAATCCATTCATTATCTTTACCCATTCCCAAAATATTCTTTTTTTCAGATTTTCCATCTTCATCTATCAATTTCAAAAGATATTGTTTTTTATCATAATTGCCCGAAGAATTTCCTCTGATTTTAACTTTGCACAATGAACGTGACTCTGGATAATCTCCAACCTGATTTACACTATTTGAATTATTGACAATATATACTTCTCCATATGCATACGGGTCTTCTCCCGTTGGAACATGGTATTCTTTTTTATTATCCCATACAACTCCACGCTGTGGTTTTTGGCTGCCTGTGTCAATCACAACTAATGGCAAATTACTGGTGAATGAATCATTGACTCGTATTTTCTTAGACTGATAGTTCGTTCTTCCTCCAACACTCGTATGATCATCTGGAATAAAATCACTCTTTGCCACAATACTTTTTCCTGATAAATCTGTTGTTTGTTCTTCTGCAGCTGATGGGGTCTTCGGAAAATAATATTGCTTTTCTTGTTGATAAAATAAAGCCACCTACTATCAGCAGTAGAATAAGAAGACTAGAAATTTGTTTTTCTTTCCCTCTCATTATCTGCTCATCTCCTCGTTTTGACATACCAGGTTTACACGATATACGCCGTCGATCTTTCTTAACAGTTCAACGGGATTTACATCGCCCTCTTTTTTTCTTTCAACCATTTGAGTGGTTAATTCGTATATGTACTCTAATTGTCCCGACGTGCGATTTGCCACACGCAAAACAGCCTGGCCTTTATACTCCTGCAAAATTGTTACTTCAATTTCTTTTGCACAATCTTCGTGGTCTGCATGAATGATCAATAAGTATCTGTTGTTTGTCTTGATACTTCCCATAACAAGCATTACCAGGAAAATCATTCCTGTACTAATGGCTGCCAGTGCATAATAAGAAACTCCGCAGCAAATACCAACTGCAATACACCAGAAAATATAAGCCGTATCCCGTGCATCTTTAATAGCGGTACGGAATCTTACAATAGAAAGTGCGCCCACCATACCAAGAGACAATGCAATATTATTGCCAATAACATTCATAATCATCGTAGTGATCAATGTCATCATTAACAGGGATACATTAAATCTTGCACTATATACAGCGCCAGAATGGGAAAAACGATAGGATAAATAGATAACTAATCCCAGCACAAGTGCAATGACCATATTCAATATAATTTGCTGCACTGAAAGCTCCTGGACCACTTCCTGTGAATACTGCATAATAAACTCTTTCACCTTGAATACCTCCGAAAATTCACTATAACGATTTTACATTCCCAAAGCTTGCCGAGACATTGCATATTTACTGATAGCAAGTTCAGGGGCATCAGCAAAGTCTAAAACCTGCTTGATATTGCTCAATAAGAATCCGTTGTATTTCACCTCTAATACCGGTTCTTTTCTTACAGGGATTAAATTTAACTGTTTATCAAAAAAACAATCACAAAAAGGACTCATTCCAATTTCTGAATCCATCGTAATCCGTGTATCATTGCTTTCCTCTACAAAGGCGATCCTGCGATACTCAACAATACATTTGGGACGATACAGACCTGTTTCTAATATCTGATAAAATGTCAATGCTAAATCAGAGTTGAGTTCTAACAGACCAGTGTAATGCCCATCTATCATTTCTTCTGCCAATTCTTTTTTAATAGAAAGGCTGATTTTTTTCTGAGCGCTGCCTTGCTTTTGCTTTAGCTCCAATTTCACAGTCCTTTGTTCAGGTGAATATATGCGAAGCCGGACTTTCTTTCGAATCTCTAATCCACTGATTTTGTCAAAATAATCATTGTCATATATGCTGTCAAAATATAAGGAACGCACCATATATCCGCCTATACTACTGTGCTGATCGACACGCATAATTGGCTCTAATCGATACAACAATATGTTCTGCCGGTATGGTGATATACTGTACTTTTTTTCTGTACGTACCACTGAAATATCTGACAATTCCATCCTCTCCTTTCACAAAATTTTTTTCACACGCAAAGGAGAGTTTCTTCTTTGCCTTGTCGATGGCATCAAGCTGTGCCCTGACTTCTCCTTTTGTTTTTGCGAAACTTATTCTACCTTATCGCTCTCGATCCCTTCAATCGACTTGGTGCAAAGCGACGTTTAAGAGGCGTAAAACGACAGAAAAAAACACCGCCTACAAGTATAATTAGGGTAGCATCTTGTCAAGAGAAATGCAACCGACTTTGTTTAAGACGCAGGTTTCCTGTTTAAGACGCAAGTTTTTTCCTGCGGTTTTATGTTATACTACTATTGGATTATTGTGCAAAGGAGATGGCACGATGCAGATTGCGATTGTGGATGACAGGGCAGAGGACAGAGAAGAGCTGTCTGCCTGCCTGGAAAATTATATGAAAAAGCATCAGCTGGACTATACGCTGACAGAATTTGAGGACGGAGAGAATTTTCTGAAAGCTGCCGCCCATGTCAATTTTCAGCTTGTCTTTATGGACATCTATATGGAGAACATGGATGGAATGGAGGCCGCCAGAAGGCTGCGCCAGAAAAACAGGCTTTGTAAGATCGTTTTTCTGACCATTACAGAAGATTATGCCCGGATGGGGTACAGCCTGTCCGCCAGCTATTATCTGCTGAAGCCGCTTTCGCTCCATCAGGCAGATTTTGAAGAAGCGATGGAGCTGTGCCAGCTAAAACCGCCCTATGAAGTGATGACACTTTCGGTTATGGCTGACCGTCAAAAGCTGGAACTTCCCACAGAGAAGATTCTGTACATAGATTATCAAAACCGTATGACACGGATTCATACGGCGGAACGCGTAATACCGGTAAGCGGAGGTTTTCAGGAGGTCACTGCCGCATTGCAGAAGGACAAGCGTTTTTTGCCCTGCTACCGGGGCATTTTAATCAACATGGATTACATCAGCCAGGTTGACAGTCAGAACTTCCGTTTGATAAACGGTGAGGAGCTTCCGATTGCTCTCCGTAATGGAAAACAGCTGCGGGAAACCTACCGTCAATATGTTTTCTCTGGAATGGGGCGTATCGTATGAGCATAAAACAAATACGCAGGCGTATTCTGGGGGGCTGTCTGGCCTGCCTCATCTGCTTCACCGGCAGTATCCCAGCATTTGCCGCTGAAACTGCAACCCCAGCCAATGCCGATGAAATAACGGAGATCTTGCCGGATTTAGAAAGCGAGGTTCCGGGGACACTGGATAGCAAAACCCCGGAAGCATCGGAAGAAGTATCCCTCGTCCTTGTCACAGAAATACAAAATGAAAGTGAACTGCTCTCCCTGCCGGCTTTTACCCTGCCCCTTAGAACCGCACCATCTGATGATGATCTGGAGGAAATTTATCAGCTGGCTCTTCAGTATCAAACCGTATGCGCCACTGTAACAGCAGATGAAGAAATCCGGCAGGAAACATTTTCTGTCGCATGGGATTTTTCAGCCATTGACCAGACCACTCCGGGCGAATATGCCGCAGCAGGCCGGATTGAACTGCCGGAGGGGTATTCCTTTGGTGAAACTGTATTGCAGGAGCTGCAGATTTCCGTCCGGGTAGAAGAAATGACGCCTGCTGTCATTACCTCCATAGAGCAATGGTATCCTTATACGGATGCGTTTGCGGTTCAACAGGGCAGCCCAACCGAAACGCTGGAAAATTTGTTTGCCTTTTCCCCTTACTATCTGGATTGCTATGCGGAAAATGGAACCAGCTACACCGCTGTGGTGGAATGGGATTTTTCTGGTATTGATCTGAATACTGTGGGACTGTACCATGCCATGGGAAAGCTGACCGCACCGGAAAATACTGCGTTTGCAGAGGGAATTACTTTCCCTGAAATCTCAATTCCTGTTTCTGTACAGGCTCCGGGCAGCCCAGACATCAACTGCTTCCTGGTTCGCAGAGGAAGCCTTTATTTTCCCTGGGTCACACCACCAGGGGAACTGGATGAGATCAGCGTATGGCTGTCCGAAAACAACGGTTCATGGAACCGTCTGGAAAGTGGCGTTTATGTGGGTCAGGAAATGCTCTCGATTGCCACCCGTCTGCTGACGCCGGGCAGCAGTTACCGCCTTCAGGTTGATTATGACGGCGGACAGACCGGCATCCTTTCCTTTACCTACGCAGATGAAATTGTTCTTGAAGGGTATCATGAAGGCGACCGGGATGGAGGGGATGCAGGCGGAAATCCACCCGATACCATCATTCAGCCGCCTCCTGAAGATACCGACGATCAGGATGACGGTTTCACAGACAGGCCCCCCACGCAGCCTTCAAAACCGCCTGCAACAAATGGCGACGGAATGGATTCCGACGATTCCGAAAAAACACCACCTGTCAGCGGAGAAAATGATCCTGCGGATCATGAACCATCCCACAGGCCTTCCGAGCCATCCTGGGATGGAAAGGATGATTCCATAGATATAGATAAAGACGATTTCCCATTGGAGCAGACAAACGGCGATACGGAGGAAGTATTAGAACCAGACGCTGGTTCCGATGAACCTACTATACCGGAAATCGAAGCGCCAGTTGTATCAGGTCAGCCAGAGGAAGATACCGCTTTGCAGCAGCCCCCTGAAGTGCAGACGATTGTCGGTGCTTCAGAGCTTACCGATCCTGCCTTGAAGCTTTCAGAAAACAGGAAAGATCCAGTGCAAAGCATGATGACCGTCCCCCCGGAAGATGCGGATTCCAAAACCCCTGCTTTTTCAGAGTTCTTTGATGAAACCACCGACCGGATTTCCGGCACACGCTTTTTGATGATGCTGCAAACAGGGGAGCAAAGAGCCGTCTTTTCCAAACAGGGAATCACCATCAGCATACCCAAAGACGCCTTGCCGGAGGGCATCCAAAACGAAGATCAGATTGAAGTCATCATCCAAAAGGATACGGATGGCGGTTTTTCTTTTTCGTTTTCCATCAATGGAACTGCACTCAACTCCCTGCCGGATGTTTCTGTCATGCTGCCCTGTCCAAATGACCCGGCAGCCGGCACATTGTTCCTCTGTGATGAAAGAGGCGTGGAAATTCCCATGACCGGTTATGACGATACGGCGAAAGCTGCTTCCTTTCAGATCAGCCATACAGGGGCGTACACCATTGCGATAAAGGAGGATGCCGCTTCCCTGGCACAGGCCGCCGACACAGAGCACAGCCGGTCGCCCATACTCCTTTTGATTCCGGCCTGTCTGCTTCTTCTGTCTGCCGGTGTATTTTTCCTAAGGAGGAGGCGAAAATAAGATGGTATCTTCTGCGGTAAAAAAATATGCTGCTTTATGTATGGTCTGCCTGTGTTCATCCCTGTTATTTCTTGGGCTGTATCAGTTCAATAATAAATATAGCCAGAACACAATCCAGGCGGCAAATGGGATTCTGGCGCTTTCTGAGGAAGAACTTCAAAAGGCACCGGTGCGCTTTCTGGTATCCGGCTGGGCATTTTATCCTGACGCGCTTTTGACCCCGGAAGAAATACAAGATGAAAGTCATTATATGCGCTACCTTTCCATTGGAGAGCAGACCAATTTCTCCAGCCCTGCAAACCCTTCTCCCTATGGCTGCGGGACTTACCAGATGACATTCTTCCTGCCGGAACGGAAGGAAGCGTATGCACTGGAAATCCCGGAAGTGTTTTCTGCTTACAACCTTTATCTGGATCATGACCTGATCCTGCAAATGGGGGAACCGGCACAGGGGACACCATTGGTTCAAAACCGCATGGTCACTTTTCATGGCGGAAAACCGGTCACACTCACCATAGCGGTCAGCAACTATGACCACTTTTACGGAGGGATTGTTTATCCACCTGCTTTCGGAACGATGCTGGCGGTAAATACAACCAGAGGAATCCGGTTTGCGTTCTGCCTGTTTGGCTGTACGGTTACCTTTGTCTGTGCGCTTCTGTCCTTTTATTTCAGCCGCCGGATGAAACAGAAAAATACATTCCTGTTCGGACTGATCTGCCTTGCTATGTGCGGCCTGTCATCCTATCCTGTGCTTCATATGCTGGCTGCGGTTCCCATATTCCCCTGGTATACGATGGAACTGTTCTGTATCTATCTGGTTACCTGGCTGATCATGGTTCTGCAAAACCGGATATGCAGGCCGGGCTTCCTGCCTGCGGCCATCAGCAACGGTGTGGGCGCTGCTTTCCTGGTATATGCGTTTGTGTATGGCATGATGGCTTCCCACCTCTCCCTTGGAGCCATTCGTTTCTTCTCTGCATCGGTCTTTTGTTATAAGGCGGCATCTGCACTCTATCTGCTTATCATCGCTGTGCTTGCCATTCACAGGGGAGAAAAGCGGAGCAGGCCGATCTTCTATGCTGCGGCAGCCGCAACCTGCGCCTTTATATGGGATCGCCTTCTGCCGGTTTATGAGCCGGTTATCGGCGGTTGGTTTGTGGAATGGGGCAGCTTCTTCATCGCAGCGGCAATCGGCTGCTC
>OHHK01000439.1_pt1 | contig 23930 bp, 21 predicted proteins | sample 1568111 | NCBI WGS metagenome assembly OHHK01 (sample SAMEA3879562, study PRJEB24766) | human gut metagenome | biome: human-associated habitat; feature: feces | place: USA | collected 1985/1987 | reverse complement strand
AGCTCATCTTCGTACCCTCGACTGCCCTCTTTCTCGCTGTTCAAGCGGTTTCGGATTTCCTTAAGTACCCTCTGTTTTTGTGCCCTCTCATTTGAGTGCTTGTCTATTATATCACGCTTTTCGAGCTTTGTCAACAGCTTTTTCATTTTAATTTTGCACAAATGGTTTTAAACCGTTATGTTCTCCGATTGTGCAAAATGTAAACAACCACAATATACAGTTTTTCGCTATCAATATTTAGTTATCAACAGCCGCATTCCTGTATGTTGAAAACTCGTGCATTCTTTCCGTAAAGCTAAAAACAATGCCGCCCTTTAAGGACGGCACCGATAAAAATCCTATTTTTCCTCGTTCAGCTCGGAAATTATTCTGACAAAGCTGTCAATATCATTAAAGTCACGATATACCGAAGCAAATCTGATATACGCCACCTTGTCTATATCCTTCAGCCTTCGCAGTACCAGTTCGCCGATCTCGTCCGACGATACCTCCCGCCTGAACTGGTTCTTCAGCTCCTGCACAATATCCTCAACCATTTTTTCAAGGTCCTCGATCTGTACCGGACGTTTCACCGTAGCTCTCGCAAGCCTGTTTATCAGCTTGTCACGGTCAAAAGGTTCAATGGTATTATCCTTTTTCACAACCATAAGCGGTATTGTTTCCACCATTTCATAGGTCGTAAAACGGCACTTGCACGACAGACATTCACGTCTTCTGCGAATTTTATTTTCCGCAGGACGGCTGTCTATTACCTTGCTGTCCTCATATCCGCATTCCGGGCATTTCATCTGTTTTCCTCGCTTTCGCTCTAATCCTCTCGGTTTCCTTTTCCATATTGCTGTATTTATGTATTTTAACACACTTTCGCAGCTTTTTCAAGCGTTTTCTGTAATCAAAGACCCATCTTATACTTATCGTATATCTTTTTCATATTATTCGCACACACAGCAAGCTCGTCATAGCTGCTGTAATTCTCACGGTAAAGCTCGACTATCATTGCTTTATCGTACTTTATTTTTTCAAGCTCTCCGAAAAGACGGTTGAAATTAAAACTGCCCTTTCCTATCGGCAGGCAATCGCAACCTGCGTTTCCGTCGCTCACATGAAGATGTACGACCTTGTCGCCTATTATATCCAGAAGCCTGAACGGATCTACATTGCTCCTTCTTGCCTGTTTGAGATCTACAACAAATCTGACCTCGTCGCCAAGCTGTCCGATCATATCCTCGATAAATCTTACACTGCTGCTCTTGCAGTAGCAGATGTTTTCCTGTGCCACCGTAACACCGAATTCTTTTGCAAGGCGGAATAGGCGCAGATAACGCTCCATATACCTTTCATCCGGTACCTTTGAGCTTAGGATAGCTCCGTGCAGGACAAACACGCCCGCACCGATTTCCGCCATAACCTCAAAATACCTCTTGTAAATATCTATCAGATATTCGGTTCTGCGTGGATAATCGCCGAAAAGGAACAGCGTTTCCATAGGCGAAGAAAACGGATGCATGGATATTACGTTCATCCCGTATTCACCGATGATTCTTCTTAGCTCAACAAGCACCTGCCCTTCAAGCTCGTCTATCGAATTTACGAATATCTCAACATTTTTTACACCCCGCTTTGCAAGCTCATAAAGAGCCTTTTCTGTTTCAAGAGGGTACAGACAAGCCGTTGATACGCCAATATCCATTTTCATTACTTCCTTTCTGAAAATCAGCCCGCCAGAGAACAAATGTTCCCTATTATTGATATGATTAGCGGTAATACATACACCGCCGCCAGCACCGCAATAAGCAATGCGTAAACGCCGATTCTGCACAGACCTTCCGCCTTATCGGCAATTACCGTTATCTTTTTACGGAATATAATGTACAGTGCCAGTGCCGCAAAGCCTGCAATACTAAGCACAATACCCGGTTTAAGTCCCTTGGGACAGAAGCTGAAGGCTATATCGTTTTTGCCTTCCTCCAGCTTTACCGCCATAAAGCCCGACATTGAACGGTATATCTCAGCAGACTTGCCGTTTATCGTTGCGGAAAATCCGCTGTCATACGGCACCGACAAAAACAGCCACTGACCGCTCTTTGCGTTGTCTACTGTTCCGCTTATATTTCCTCCGTCAACCTTAAGGTCGGCGGTTTTTGTTTTGTTGATAGCTTTTTCCAGCTTACCGAGCGACAGCCCGTAAATACCGTAGCTTGAGCAGTAAGTGCTTTCGTTTACGTCAACATCTATACTTACCTTCTCATTTTCGAAAGTGCCCAGATATAAAAGACCGTTGCTGTCTTTATTCGGGAATGACAGATCCTGCTTGATGCCGTTTACATATATTGCAAACGAACCGTTGATATGCTCGTTGATATTTCTTGTCACAAGATCAAAGCAATCAAAATACAGCGCCTGCTTTTCGCCTATATCCAGCTTGTAGCTGAGCGTTGCGATGCGTGTATCGCTCTTGGGCGTGAAATAATATATCCCGTCATGATGCGCATACCGTATATTCTTTTCTCCGGTATGCTCATACTCGGTGAACAGAAGCTCGTTGCCCGTATCAAGCAGATTCTTTGCAAGATATTCCTGTATAACTATGCGTTCCGCCTTAGGCAGTTCCGTACATTGCGAAAGATCGCTGTCGGTCACTATGCCGAGAGGGAGATAGTATTCGCTCTCATAGATCGAATAGTTCTTGTCACGATAAATCACAGGCTCTCTTGCACTGAATTTCTCTATATAATATTTTATATTCATAACGGCATCGGTAAGGGCAGTGCCTCCGTTGCCGGTTACCTCCATCCAGTAGGACGAGTAGCCGAGCCGTTTCATCGCAAACATATAATCCTCCGATGTAAGCGAGGTATAATGTGCGATGGTGGGATAGCCCAGTCCGCCTATAAGATTTGCGTCAAAATATTTCTTCGGCCACTGCGTCAGCTTCACCCTGTAAAAGTCCTCGTCCTCGGGGATTTTTCCTTCAAGCTCTATCGCATTGTTGTACTTGACGGGAGTATATGCCGATGCGCCTATATACACGTTTGCGTTGAAAACGCTCTCTGCTACAACAATTACAGCCAGTACAGAGCAAACCGATTTGAAAGTGAGCTTCTTGAAAACTCCGAAAGCCATAGTCAGAACATACAGTGCCGTAAATCCGCAGAAGATAATCAAAAGCAGGAAGAACGACTCCGAGCTTCCCCACAGTGTCGAAACATACGAATCCAGTTCGTATCTGCAGTTACAGTAGTACCATATCGTAAAACCGAAATAAATAACGCCGGCGGCAGTTATTCCGATAAGATAGGGCTTTTTATTCTTTTGCGCATAATCATCAGGCTTTGTATGCGACAGCTTGACCGCCGCAAAGGTCAGCATCATAAGCGTAGTCATATAGCCGTACCGCATAGGGAATGCCATATAGTCGCCCGTATGCCACATCTTGTTTATCGGCTCAAACACTACCGGCAGAATCGTAAGAAACGAAAGCAGCGCATAGAATCTGCTGTTCTTGCTCTTTCTTCGCAGAAAATACACAATGAAAGCCGCAACGGAAAATCCCGTACAGAAAATAAGCGGCAGATTTGTATATATCCCTGCAAATACCGCAGAATCAAACAGACCCTTGAGTATGTTCGCTCCCCTTGCGGATGAAAGATACTGCACAAAGCTCGGAAGCCATACAACAGCGGAAATCAGCGCCGCTATACCACAGCCGATGATAAACCTCGGCGCAATGCCCTTTGTACTGCCCTTTTTTCTGTTGAGAAAAATGTAAACGCCGAAATACAGTATCGTGAACAATACCACCATATAGCTGAGATAATAATTCAGCGCCAGCATTCCGACAAGGCAGAATATAAGTCCGCCTATGCGTTTACGCTTTACGAGCGAATTAAACGCTATCAACAGCAGTGGGAAGAAGTACATTACATCGAGCCACACCGTGTTCTGATAGAACAGCATAGAGTAACCGCTGAACGAATACATAACGCTGAAAAGCGCCGAATATGTCACATCCAGCTTTTTATGGCAGGTGCGGAAGTACGCATTTGCGGTTATCGCACAGACAGCCATTTTCATAAGCGTCATAATGTTCATGAACAGCATCATGTCCGCCTTGTCGACAAATGCAACAAGAAGCGAAAACGGGCTTGATATAAAGAACAGGAACACGCCGAGGAAGTTCATTCCGCCGGCATTCTGCCAGTTGAAGAAGAAATCCCCCTTGCCCTCAAGTATGTCCTTGAAGTCGAGCAATAAAGGAAGCACCTGCTGGTGCATATCGCACCATGCGAGCGTTTTATCTCCGAACGGATAAAGCCCGCTGCCCGCAAATACCGCAAGCCCTATGACAATTACCGCTATCGGCGGAATTATCAGCGTCAGCAACAGCTTTGGACTGCGTATAAGTTTACCGAAATGTGTTGTGATTTTTTTAGTAATATCTCTTTTCAAAATATCCTCCGGGATTTTTAAAAATCTCTCCCATTTGGTTGTTATGAATATCTGTCTAAATTCAAAAGCCGCAAAGACTTTATGTGCTATGCGGCTTTTATTTTTGATTGAATTATCAGCCGCAGGTGATTATACCATGAGCTTCTTTGTGTCTACTGCACCCTTTGAAGCAAGATTCTTTGTATCCTTCTTGCTTTCGCCGTTTCCTGCGTTTGTATAATTCTTGCCGTGCTTCTCCTGCCAGAGTACCCACAGGGGACCTGAGATGCACAGTGAAGAATAAGTACCGCAGATAAGACCTGCCATCATAGGAATAGCAAATGTCATTATCGAGGTTACGCCGCAGATTGCGCATACAACGCAGATTGCGAGTACGGCAAAGGCTGTGGTAACAGTTGTGTTTACAGAACGTGTTATCGACTGAGTGATACTCATATTAACAAGTTCCTTGAGTGAAAGCGAGTTGCCGTAAAGGTTACGGTTCTCTCTAATACGGTCATATACAACGATTGTATTATTGATAGAGTTACCGAGTACCGTAAGAACAACCGCCATAAAGTTTGCGTCGATCGGGAAACGGCAGAACACGAACACCGCATAAACCATGAAGCAGTCGTGAACAAGGGCTACCAGTGCAAACACACCTGCCGAAAGGCCGCCGATTTTCTTAAATCTGAACGCAATATAGATAACGAGCAGTATAAACGAGAACAATACCGCAACAAGACACTTAAGGAAGAACTCCGTACCTGATGTGGGGTTGACATCCTGGCTGTTTACAAGCGTAAGGCTGTTATCCTTGAAGGTCTGCTGGAGCTTATCCGATAAAGCTGTCTGCTTATCTGCAGTAAGTCCCTCCGAAGACGAGAATGAAATTTCAACGACTTCAAGTGAGCTGTTCATCGAAGAACCTGTAGTTACCGTAACAGCACCGTAGTTTTCGCCCTCAACCGTCTTCTTTACCGCATTTGTGTCAATTTCGCCGGTATAGCTGTAGGTCAGCATCGTACCGCCCTTGAATTCAATAGCCATTTCAACGCCGAATATGCAGTTGAAGATAACCGTAATTACGGCAATGACGATCGGTATCAGAAAGAGTACCTTTCTGTATCCTATAAAATCAAATACTTTTTTGTTGTTCATTTTGAAGCACCGCCTTCCGTTGCGGCAGCCTTTTCAGCGGCACGCTTCTTTGCAGATTTTCCGCCGTAGAGAGCGGGATTTCTGAATATCTTGAATCTGGAAAGCGACATTGTCATAAGTCTTGTCGCAAATATGCCGAACAGGAAGTTCAGTATAACGCCGACCATCAGAGTATAACCGAATGAGTAGATAGTACCCTCTGTCGAAGCGCCGAACATGAAGAATACGGGCTTCAGTATAGTAGACGCAAGGCTGTCAGGAGTACCGAAAGCACCCATAAGTATGATAGCAACGATAATCATTGTGATATTACCGTCAAATACCGCACTGAACGCTCTCTTATAACCTGTAGCTATCGCTGTGTCTATCGTCTTGCCGCTGTTTATTTCTTCCTTTATACGCTCGCCCGTGATAACGTTAGCGTCAACGCCCATACCAACTGCAAGAATGATACCTGCGATACCGGGTATTGTCAGCGTAAAGCTGTTTGAGAACGGGAAGAAGCCTGTTATAGCGCAGAACGTACCTGCAACCTGTCCGATAAGACCGATAACGGCAACTACACCGGGCAGTCTGTACAGTGCAATCATGAATATCATAATAAGTCCGAATGCGATAACGCCGGCGATCGCCATAGCGTCACGGGCACCCGTACCGAGTGTGGGCGAGATAGTGCTGAAGCTTGATGTTTCCAACTTGAACGGTAACGCACCGCCGTTTATCTGGTCTGCAAGCGCCTTAGCCTCATCAGCCGTAAAGTTACCGCTTATCGTAGCCTCACCGCCGCTGATTTCCTCTCTGACAGAAGCTGTGGATATGCACTTGTCATCCATATATGTCGAGATGTATCCCTTTGACGAAGCAAGCTTCTTTGTAGCCTCTGCAAACTTCTCCTTGCCGCTGTCTTTAAGCTTTAAGGATACCATATACTCATACTCCTTGCTGTTTCCGCTCTTGAGCTGATATACGGCAGAAGCCTTTTCAACGTCCGAGCCGGAAATGATAAGGGGCAGGTCCTCGTATGTCTGACCGTCGGAAAGTGAGTTTTCCGAACCTTCTCTGAAGGTGAGCAGTGCGGTAGCACCAAGCTCCTTTACAGCCGCTTCCGGATCAAAGCTGTCATCCTCAGCCTGCCACGGGAAACGCACGATTATCTTATCGCTGTTATAATCAACATAAACCTCATAGTCTGTTATGTTGTTTGCAACAAGTCTTGTTTCAACGATCGACTTTGCCGCATCGACCTCGTCATCGGTCGCATCGTAATCTGCCGGTGACGTAAATGTAACGTCAACACCGCCTCTGATATCAATACCCCAACGAATATCGCTTACACCTCTTATAATAGTGGTCGTGAAATCGCCGTACTGGGTATGAACACCGAAAAATACTATGCCTGTAAATGCCAGTATAACCGCCAGCACTATAAAGAACACAGGCTTTGCCACTCTTTTCAAATGTTTCACTCCGTTTCTGTGCCTAAGCACATCCTGTTAATTTATACATTACAGTATTATACTATAATGATTTCGATTAGTCAAGAAATAGTAAAGAATTTTTGCAATTTTCACAATCCGTTCATTATACGGAAAGCTCAGCCTTTTCTCCGAGAACATCCTTGTTCTTTTCAAGGACAGGCTTTATGCACCTGTCAAGGAATGCTGTCACCTGGCTTGCACTTCTGCCCGTATAATTTTCGGGAATGAGCTTTGCCTCGATTTCTTCCTTTGTAGTCATGAAGTCGGGGTCTGCGGCGATTCTGTCAACGAGGTCGTTTTCTCCGCCCTCCTCCTTGATGACCTTACCTGCGGCAATGCTGTGCTGTCTTATCTTCTCATGAAGCTCCTGTCTGTTTCCGCCCTTCATAACTGCGTCCATCATAATGTTTTCCGTTGCCATGAAAGGAAGCTCCTTCATTACTCTTGCACGGATTACCTTAGGATATACAACCAGTCCGTTTGTGATATTCAGCATAATGTTCAGTATAGCGTCTGTTGCAAGGAATGCCTCCGCTACTGCGATACGCTTGTTCGCACTGTCGTCGAGCGTTCTCTCAAACCACTGCGTGCCTGCCGTAAACGCAGGATTAAGAGTATCTATCATAACATATCTTGAAAGCGAGGTTATTCTCTCCGCTCTCATCGGGTTTCTCTTATAAGGCATAGCCGAAGAACCGATCTGATTCTTCTCAAAAGGCTCCTCGATCTCCTTGAAGTTTGCAAGGATACGCAGGTCGTTTGAGAATTTTGAACAGCTCTGTGCAATACCGCCCAGTACGTTTACTATTCTGCTGTCAACCTTTCTTGAATAGGTCTGACCGCTTACGGGTACGCACTGCTTGAATCCCATTTCCTCGGCTATCATCTGCTCCAGCTTTTCTATCTTTTCTTCATCTCCGTGGAACAGCTCCATAAAGCTTGCCTGAGTGCCTGTAGTACCCTTCTGACCGAGCAGCTTCAGATTACCCATCTGATATTCAAGATCCTCAAGATCCATCAGAAGCTCGTTCATCCACAGCGTAGCACGCTTGCCTACGGTAGTCAGCTGTGCAGGCTGTAAATGTGTATATGCAAGACAGGGCATATCCTTATATTTATCCGCAAAAGAAGCGAAGTTCGAAAGAACGTTCACGAGTTTTCTGTGTACTATCTTCATAGCGTCACGCATTACGATAACATCGGTGTTGTCGCCTACATAACAGCTTGTAGCGCCTAAATGGATTATACCCTCGGCCTTAGGACAGCACTTTCCGTATGTATGAACGTGCGCCATAACATCGTGGCGGAGCTTCTTCTCCTCCTCAGCCGCATAAGCAAAGTCAATATCATCAATATGCGCCTCAAGCTCGTTGACCTTTTCCTGCGTTACCTGTTCAAGTCCGAGTTTCATTTCAGCTCTCGCAAGCGCTACCCACAATCTGCGGAATGTCGAAAACTTCTTCTGTGCAGAGAATGTAAACTGCATTTCCTCGCTTGCATATCTCGTACAGAAAGGGCTTTCGTAAGTTTCATAATTTGTCATTATAAATAACCGTCCTTTTCATCGGATTTTTTACTTTCCCGTGTCGTCTGTATCTGCCGCCTGTATCTTTTACGCATACAGCGCTTCATCTGCACATACCGACACATTTTATATTGTACCACAAATTATCCGTGTTCGCAATAGCAAACGTCATTTTTTCTCAAAACTCACATTTCCGTATATCATACAACCGCTTCGCTTCACCCTACGGCAACATCGACCACAACCGCTCCGCTTCGCCCTACGGTCACATCGACCACAACCGCTCTGCTTCACCCAACGGCAACATCGACCACAACCGCCTCACCTTCGCCCTACGGCCACATCGACCACAGCCGCCTTGCCTTCGCCCTAAAGTCACATCGACCACAGCCGCTCCGCTTTCACCCTACGGCAACATCGACCACGGCCGCTCCGCTTCGCCCTACGGCCACATCGACCACAACCCGTCATTTCGCACAACAAAGCTGTTTGAACAGCTCCGCCGAAAAAATTTCGTATTTTTTCAAAAAAGCCCTTGACAAATACCCGAAAACCGTGTATAATGTTTACTGTTATCTGGGTGTGGCGCAGATTGGTAGCGCGCTACCTTGGGGTGGTAGAGGCCGCAGGTTCAAATCCTGTCACTCAGACCAGTTAAAAACCGCTTGATTGTCAAAATCAAGCGGTTTTTTGTTTATATTTTTATCTCAGACATACGCAGGCTCTGCGGATATATTCTATTAAATTATAACACGCTTAAATTGCAACACACACCGACATCGCCTGCCTACGCACTTCAAACCGTTTCGCTTTCTTTTTCCTTTTGTCCGTCTGTATACTGCCGGTCACACGCCTTCACCGAATATTTGCTGACATTCTTTACCGTTTCACCGTCTATCTGCAATGCGGCAGGCGAATCAAACCGCACCGTGATTTCCTTTCCGGTCAGTACATCAACCATCTCGGTATGGCTGATATGCTCCCCCTTGAAGATTGATGGGAACACCATAAGCGTTTTCAGCTTTCCGCTGCCGTGCATCACAACAACCGACAGTTTTCCTTCTGGATCGTTTCTGTCCTGTTGCGGAGCGGTCATCATACCGCCGCCGTAAAACCTGCCGTTCATTGTCGGCGCAAGCCATACCTTCTTATAGCTGTACTCCCTGCCGTCAACGTTTATAACCGCATTCGCCGGTCTGAAATGAAACAGCAGACCTTTAATCGCAATAGATGTATAATTTATCGGCTTGTCGGATTTTTCTCTCAGCTCGTCGCCCGTTTCACAGCAATATCCGTCAATACCGTAGCCTATGGCATTGATAAACCGTGAGCTTTTGCCGTTTACCGTTACGATCGGCAGATTTCTGACATATTCGTTTATCCTTACAGGCTCACATCCCTGCTCCTTGCCGAGATCACGCAAAAAATCATTGCCGCTTCCCGTACCGTAATAATACAGCGGATTTTCATAAGGATATCCGTCGCTGTCGTTAATAAAACGGTTAAGCGTACCGTCACCGCCGCACAGCACAATATCGCTTTCGGACGAAATACTGTCAAAAAATGTGCCGTACCCGCTTATCTGCGTCATATTGCAATATTTCAGTTCATCGTCCTTATATATTTCCGTCAGCTTTTGTGCAAGCTCTGTTCCTTTTCCATTGCAAGATAAAGGATTATATAGTATGTATTTCACGCTCATATATGCCCTCCCCTTAAAACCGACAGCCGATTGCTTATGATGTTTCGGTTCTTCGGCTTTTTTGGTATTTTGGTTCTTTTGGTATAGTATAACAAATTTAAACGGATTTTGCAATATATTGTTGTAATTTGTCAACACGTTTGATAAAAAATTGTATAAGTTGTGGCTTGTAAGCATTCATTCTTAAAGTCATTGGGCGTTCAACTTCGGGCTTCCATGCCCGCCCCTTGCCAAAGGTGAGCTTCTGTTGCAGTGCGAAGCACTGCCAACTATTGAGGGATCGTCGCACCAACCCTCGCCCGTATCAACCCTCTCAAAAGCACAACAATCCTTCGTGAAGTGCTATCACCCTTGCCTCCCCTCGAAAAAGGGGAGGTGGCACGGCTGTAGATGTTTTTCGGTTTGCTGTACAGTATTCAGATAATCCTGCTTTTACAATCCTGAAACTATTCCGAGCCGTGACGGTGGGGATTGTGAATGCGTAGAAGGTTTTACGGTAACCCTCCTATCAATTTCAACCCCTTACACCCCGCACCAGCCCTTCCAAAACCGCACTGTCCCATGCCCTGCACCGCCACACTTGGCTCCCTTGCCAAAGGGAGCTGGATTGCGACAAGGCTACTTCTTATCATAAATTGTGTTGCTCTGCGATTCAAGTATATTTAATATCCTCTCAGCCCTATCTGTCGCAAGACTGAGGGATCGTCACACCAGCCCTCGCCCGTATCAACCCTTCCAAAACCGCACTGTCCCTTGCCTCGCACTAAACTTGCCTCCCTTGTCAAAGGGAGGTGGCTTGACGGCAAGGCGCAAGCCTTAACATTATTGCATTTACTTGCGATACGCCCACAATTTTTATATTGCAAACTTTTCTGCCGTCAAGACGGAGGGATTGTCACACCACCATCTCTTCGCCCCAGCACCAAAAATATCACCCCACTCATTGAGTGAGCAAAAGTGTGTCGGGGCGGGGTTGTCGAATCGTGCTTGCTCTGTTGGTTTCGCATCGTGCGAAACTTGGGGCAAGCACTATCGTGCATCCATGCACGACCCGCACAGTGCGGGTTCGCCCCCCCAGCACCAAAAAAGCAGGGATATGCCTGTTTGGGCATATCCCTGCTTTTTTTGGTGCCGATGGCGGGGGTCGAACCCGCACGGTATTGCTACCAACGGATTTTGAGTCCGTCACGTCTGCCAATTCCATCACATCGGCTTATTATAATGTGTCGTAAAACCGCACTGCATAACGGTAATAACGATTTCACAGTTTGATTATTATATCATAGCGGTAAAATGTTGTCAATAGATTTTCACTATTTTCCAAAATAATTTAGTGTTTTTTTATAAAAAGCCCTTGACAATTTGTTGAAAATGCCGTAAAATTAATATCGAGTAAATATCTATTATAACTCAGGAAAGTCGGCTGTCTTGTAAATTTTCACCAACAAAAGACAGGACGATCCGCTTATTTTACATATATACAATTAAATGTTGAAATGTAAAATCAGCCGTGCAGGCGCTTATGCAGTTTTGCGGCGGCGTGACACGGCAATTCAGAAAAGGAGGAACGCTAACCCATGGAAGTGTGGCTTGCAGTTACACTCTGTGCGGCGGCATTCGTAGTCGGAGCGGCGATATTCGGTTTTGTTATGTACAAAATGGGTATCGAGCATAGAAAAAAGACGGCAGAAGCGCAGATAGAATCTGCCGAGAAGGAAGCAAGCAGGATAGTATCCGAAGCTAACGAAAAAGCTCAGGCAACAAAGAAGACCGCACTGGTTGAGGCTAAAGACGAGATCTTTAAACTCAAAGAAAACAACGAAAAAGAAATTCAGAAACTCAAAAGCGAAACCGAAAGAGAACTCAAGGAACGCAGAGCAGAGGTAACACGCTCTGAAAGAAGACTTCAGCAGAAAGAGGAGAACCTCGACAAGAAGAACGATAAGATCGAACGTCTTGAAGAACAGCTCCAGAACAAGAACAAGAAGGCTGAAGAAAAGCTGGCTGAAGCCGAATCCATCAAGAAAAGCCAGATGGATATTCTCGAAAAAATATCCGGCTTTACTTTAGATCAGGCGAAGGAACACCTGCTGAGTATGCTTGACAGCGAACTTTCGCACGAAAAGGCAGTCAAGATTACAGCTTACGAACAGCGCCTTAAGGACGAATGTGACGAAAAGGCAAGACAGTATATCTCACTTGCTATTTCAAGACTTGCCGCCGATACCGTATCTGAGGTGGCAGTATCCGTAGTGCCTCTGCCCAATGACGAAATGAAGGGCAGAATAATCGGCCGTGAGGGCAGAAACATCCGTGCGCTTGAACAGCTCACAGGCGTTGACCTTATCATTGACGATACCCCCGAGGCTATAACGCTTTCCTGCCATGACCATGTAAGACGTGAGATAGCAAGAATAGCACTTGAAAAGCTCATTCAGGACGGACGTATCCATCCTACAAGAATTGAAGAAACAGTAGAAAAGGCAAGACGTGAGGTCGAGCTTAAAATAAAGCAGGAGGGCGAGCGTGCCGTTATGGAAACCAACGTAAACGGCCTGCACCACGAGCTTGTAAGGCTTATCGGCCGCCTTTACTACCGTACCTCTTACCGTCAGAACGTACTTAACCACTCAATAGAGGTCGCTCACCTTGCAGGCATAATGGCAAGCGAGCTTGGCGTTGACGCAACTCTTGCAAGAAGAGCAGGTCTTCTGCACGATATAGGCAAGGCTCTTAACCACGAGATTGAAGGCTCACACGTTCAGATAGGTGTCGATGTCTGCCGTAAGTATAAGGAAAGCCCCGAGGTTATCCACGCTATCGAGGCTCACCACGGCGATGTTGAGATACACTCTGTTATTGCCGCTCTTGTACAGGCAGCCGACGCAATAAGCGCCGCACGTCCCGCCGCAAGAAGCGAAAACTACGAAAACTACATCAAGCGTCTGCAGAAGCTCGAAGAGATATGCAGCTCTTACAACGGTGTTGAAAAGTCATTCGCTATTCAGGCAGGCCGTGAAGTAAGAATCATGATAAAGCCCGAACAGGTTGACGATGACAAGATGATAGTTCTTGCAAGAGAAATTTCTCAGCGTATCGAGAACGAGATGGAATATCCCGGTCAGATAAAGGTACATCTGATAAGAGAAAGCAGAGCTATTGATTACGCAAAATAAACCATAAACACAGGGAGCCGTTGCATAGATTTATGTAACGGCTCTTTTTGCTAAAGAGGTATTCTTATGAAAAAGAGATTAACGGCAATACTTACGGTAATGGCACTTATGCTGACAGGCTGTGCCGGAAACGTCACATCGGGGACGGAAAGTCAGCCGGCGTCGGACGCTCAGAGCGGCATTTCGGATAACGAAAGCAGCGATACTTCATCTGCACCCGAAAATAACGCTTCACGCTATGAGATAATCACAGCAACCGAAATGGCTGAAAAAATGGGGCTCGGAATAAGTCTTGGCAACACGATGGAAGCATATGAAGCGACCGATTGTGAAAAGATAACGTATGAATGGATTCCCGTTGTCGGCGGAAACGAACCGCAGGACTATGAAACCTGCTGGGGAGCGGATGTTACCACGCAGGAAATAATAGACGGTATGAAGGCAGAAGGCTTCAACACGGTTCGTATTCCTGTGTTCTGGGGCAATATGATGGAAAATGACAATACATATACGATAAACAAGGATTACCTTAAAAGAGTTAAGGAGATTGTTGATTACTGCGAAAAGGCAGGCGTATATTCCGTTATAAATATCCACCACTTCGATGAATTTATCATAAGAAGAAATGACCTTGACAAGTGCAAGGAGATATTCACTCATCTGTGGACGCAGATAGCCGAGTACTTTGCTGATTATCCCTACACGCTCGTTTTCGAGGGCTATAACGAATATCTCGGCGGCGATCAGTTTGATTCAAACGGCAATCTCAAGGCACAGTCCGAAACCAACGCTTACAAGATGACCAACACACTCAATCAGGCGTTTGTCGATGCGGTAAGAGCCACAGGCGGATATAACGCACAGCGTGTACTTATTGTTTCGGGCTACTGGACAAACATAGATAAAACGACCTCTTCAAGATTTCAAATGCCTGAGGATCTGGTAAATGACAGGCTTATGGTGTCTGTCCACTATGTCGACAACTCTATGTACTGGTCGAATAAAATAGGCGGCGAGGAATGGCTTAAATATATCGACAGCCAGTGTGCCGAGCTTAAAAAGGCTTTTCTGGATAACGACATCCCCGTATTTATGGGAGAAACGACATCGACCTATCCCGAAAGCAACTTTGCAAAGGACGCAACTCACACCGATTCCTCCGAGTGCCTGTCGATTGTACTCGGAAAGCTGACCGAGCTTGGCATAGTCCCTGTTATATGGGATACCAACAGCCATTTCTATTCAAGGACGACTTATAAGATTGTAAACGAGTCGGACCGCAAGGTCATCCGTGAATATTCCGACAAGCTGAAAGCAAATCTTGAAGCACAGCAGTAATTAAAACAGCAGCAACGTACCGTATCACCGTACCGTTGCTGCTGTTTTTATTATTCTTTTCCACCCTTGTTTTCCGCCAGATACGCCACCGCACTGTGAAGTGCAACATTCCCCTCTCCTATAGCCTTGGCTATCTGATACGGTCTGCCTGTGCAATCTCCGCAGGCAAAGCACCCTTTTACGCTTGTCGACATATCACGATTTACCGCAACACTGCCGTTATTCATCTCAAGCCCATCAAGCAGTACATCCGCCGAAACCGTCTGCTTCAGGAAGAACACTCCGTCAACGGCTGTTATACTGCCGTCAGAAAGCGTTATCCCGTCTGCGTGACGCTCTCCGTTTACGCTTTTGACAAAGCCGGGCAATCTGATAACATTTTCTCTCGAATAATCCGTCTTATATGACGGGCAGAAATAAACCTTCTCTGCCAATTCCGCCAGAAAATCCACTTCTTCTTCGCTCTCCTTGTTATCGCTGATAACGGCTATCGTTTTCCCTTTATAGAAATTTCCGTCACAGGTGGCGCAATAGCTTACACCCTTACCGAGAAGTTCACGCTCGCCCTTTATTTCGTTTACGGTCTGTGCGCCCGTCGCCAGAATTACAGCGTCCGCCTTATATTCCTTCTGCCCTGCAAGAAGCATAAAATACCTGCCGATATTATACACTCCTGTAATACGCTCGCAGGTTATCTCTATATCCATCTGCTTTAAGTGAGCGGCGAATCTCCTATTCAGCTCACTGCCGCTTATTTCGGGCAGAGCAGGATAATTCGATATTATATGCGAGCGTTCAACCTTTGCGCTGAGGTCGGCATTTCCGAAAAGTATAAAGTTCTTGTTGCGTATTCTTGCATTGATAGCCGCCGATATGCCCGCAGGCCCCGTTCCGATTATCGCTATATCATATTCTGCCTGATTTCCGCCCATTTTAAGCAACACTCCTTCGCCTTATTATCTGCATTTACAGTGATAATATATCACAATTTCCCCACAAGGTCAAGAAAAACGGCACAGAAAAACCCTCTTTACCGCTTGACCGGTAAAGAGGGTGCTTTTATGCAACTTTTACTTCATTGCTGTACATAGTAATCGTTTCGGACTTGCCATCCTTGGTAGTAACGGTGAATACAGATTTCACACGATATGTACCGCTCGATACAACCTTGTAATTATCGAATTGCGCTACGCCCGAGCTTACTGTTCTTGTCCAAGGTCCGCCCTCTGTATTCCAGAACCACAGAAAAGCAAACTTCTCAAGCGATTGTTCTACTTTCACACTTTTGATAGTGCCGCTTGAATCGGTAAGCGAGCTGTGACAATGCGCAGTAGTGCCTTTGACCGTAAGCGTACAGTTTTTGGTGCCGGACAGGTCGCACTGTACCCCCTCCGCCGATACGCTCATAACAAGCGTAAGAACAAACACCGTTGCCAGTAAAAATGCGAGTACTCTTTTCTTCATAGTATAAATACCTCCGTTGTTTTATCAGGGCTTAATTTCAGTCCCTATTAATAAAACGTATGAAAGAGGTACTGCGTACTGCTTTTTTTATCACTTCGGATTATTTTGTACAAATGCACAAATTCCAAACGCTGTTTTGTGCATTCTGACGTATCATTACTTTGGCTTTACGCTCTCCGATAACGCTATTAGTTCATCTTTGCCGAGTTTATTAGCCTGAAAAGAAAAAACATACTCGTCATTATTCCATACCAGCGTATTTTCCTTGCCGTTTTCGAAATACAATGCCGTTATCCCGTTGACATCAACAGCCGTAATAGCGCCTTCGGCCGTTTCGGTGTTGATCCGTGTGCCGTTGAAATGGCTGAATGTCATCTGAGAAAATATGATTTGGCTGTCGCCGTCTTTATATTCTTCTACCATATATCCGTCATTGTTATAAAACGTATATCTCATATATCCGTCAATACCGGCCGTGATTACATATTCCTGTTCTATATTTTCCGGTGCTTTTTCAGTGTCCACAATATGTAACAGTGAAAATGTATCATGCTTTTCAAGAGTGATATTATTATAGCAGACCACCGCCGCCGCTGTAATTGTAAGAACAAGGGTCACAGCAATGATTATGATATATCGCCAACGCTTTTTCGACTTATGAACACTTTTATCAAGAGTATTGTCGGCTAAATAACTGCGTATCATCTTCTTCATTCTCCGGTCAAACGAACGACGAATCTTATAATTTGTTTTTGGAATATCGGAAAAAATCATTTCATACATGGTTTCCTCCAGTGCGATTTCAATGTTGTTCATTTTTAACCTCCGTTTCTTTCAGCAATATACTTCTCGCTTTTCTCAGCTTATATCTTACCGCCTGATAGCTTATACCCAGAATTCCCGACATTTCGGAAAGGGAGCATCCGAATTTCACATTCAGCATAAGAACATCATAGTATTCCTTCGGCAACCGTCTTAAAGCCTGCTTCAGCCGCTCTACACCTATATTTGAAAGAGCAGTTTCCTCGTTTTTTATGTCTGATTCATAAAAATCAAGTTCCTCCTCCGTAACAAAAACGCTTTTCTTGCTTTTTCTGAGTATATCCACCGCCGCATTTCTTGCTATCACTATGCAGAACGTTTTAGTCTGAGGAGAATCGACATCTTTGATTTTACACAGATTGTCTATAATGCGTATAAAAGTATCGTGAACCGCATCTTCGGCATCCGTCCGGTTGCGGACTATCGCAAAGCAAATATTGAACAGAGTGTTTTTATAGGTGTTGTACAGCTTTTCGACAAGGTCTTTTTCCTCGTCGGAATCAACCATTGCCAGATATATCAAAAGCAAGCAAACACCTCCGTGCTGATAATGCAATCGAGAGATTTATTTCACCGTTTATTCTATCACTGCGTTATAACATAGTCAAGAAAAAATGAAGTATCTCCGTACTCTTCCAAAAGATACTTCATCCGCATATTACCTAATTCCGTCCGCCGCTTTATACCCTATTATATCCTTTATAACTTCCCCTGCGATAATAAGCCCTGCCACAGACGGCACAAAGGCGGTACTTCCCGGCACCTGTCTTTTTCCTGCCACCTTATCCGCCATAGAAAGACAACCGTTTTCACCGTTCGGATCTTCATCGGCAATTGGCGATATCGGCTTTTCCTTTGAGTATACCACCTTGAGCTTCTTTATCCCCCTACGTTTAAGTTCATAGCGCATTACCCTGGCAAGAGGACACACAGAGGTCTTATATATATCCGCAACCTCAAATGCCGTAGGATCGACCTTGTTTCCCGCTCCCATAGAGCTTATAATGGGCGTTCCTGCTTTCTTCGCATTTTCAATAAGTGCTATTTTTCCCGTAACCGTATCTATTGCGTCAACTACATAGTCATACTCGGTAAAGTCGAACTGATCCGCCGTTTCAGGCATATAGAATGTTCTGAAGGCTGTCACATTGCAGTCGGGATTAATTTCCTCGATTCGTTCCTTTGCCACATCGACCTTGTACTTACCTACCGACTTTCCCGTAGCTATTATCTGACGGTTTATATTGGTAAGACACACCTTATCATTGTCTATAATATCAATTGCTCCCACTCCCGAGCGTGCAAGCGCCTCAACAGTATAACCGCCTACTCCGCCTACGCCGAATACCGCAACACGAGAGCCTTTCAGCCTGTCCATTGCCTCTTTGCCGAAAACGAGTTGTGTTCTTGAAAACCGGTCAAGCATTGTTACCTCCTACAGAGAACTGCGTTCCCCTTGCTATAAATGTAACGGTCATTCCCTTTTTATCGAAGTAACTCTCAATAAACCGCTTTATCTCATCGTTTCTCTCGTCCAGCGTGAAATACTGTCCTCCGCAGCCATCGTGAAAATGCAACGTTACTCCGAAATTGTCAAGTATCGCCATTTTAAGTTCCGCCGCTTCGGTTATGCTTATTGCCATAAGTCGCTCCTTTAAGTCTACCGTTTCTATCTGTTTAATGTACAATATAGCTATTATACATCGTAATACAGCGGCTGTCAACGTTCTGCAACGGATTTTTTCACTGCGTTTTTCTTTTTCAGCAGAGCCGCCGCAGACTGCAAAAAGCGTATATCCTCCTCGCAAAGTCCGCTTATATCAAGTGTTCGGCTTCTCTTATTCTCAAGTCCTAACAGATAGTCTGTCGTAACTCCGAATACTCCCGCTATTTTGATTATCGTTTCTGGAGAAGGGTTACGCTCCGACAATTCATAATTGCTTATTGCCGCTTTTGTCACCCATATCCTTTCGGCCAGCTGTTCCTGCGTCATGCCTGCACTTAGTCTTAACTGCTTTACTCTTTCTCCGAATTTAACCATCCGAGCCTCCATAATGAATATAAACAATCTGAAAACATAAAATAAACAGTTCATTTATCTAAAGTGTAGCATATATCGGATTTCATACCGTTGATTTTTGTAACACATATCGTTGACTATTAGAAGCCCTTGTGTTAAAATACAAGTACAATATCTCATAATACGCAGATAAAACAAGAGGGTAAAATGAAAAGATCAACAAATGAAAAAGCGGCGATAATTCTTGCCGTGTCGGTCATTCTTTCCGTCACAGCCTGCTCAGCCGAGGGTGTAGCTTATGTTGACAGCAACCAAAGTGAACCCGGCTTTTCCTCCTCAGCCGCCGCAACAAGCAGTACAATATATGAGGAAAGCACGCTTCCTGCCACCGTCAGCGTTACAACCGCCGCCACAACAACAAAAACAAAAGAAACAACCGCAGTTTCGACAACCGTTGCTTCAACTCCTGCCACAACGGCAGAGCCGAAATGGAAGGAAACAAAAAAATCCGCAGAAATGTACCTTAACACATCGGTATACAGCAGGACAAAAGCATTTCTCGGTGCGCCGACTGCCGATTTATATATGATAAACGATAAGGTAAAGGTAGTAGCGGTAACCGACACTGATTATTATAAGCTGGAAAACGGCAGATTTATTCACTGTGATTATCTCAGCAGCGAAAAAACCGTTATTCAGACAACAACCACCACAACACCGCCGCCCGAAACGACCGCCCCTGCGGCAGTTACAACGGCAAATAAGAAGACCCCGATAAAGAAAGGCAAATATATCTCATCGGGATACGACCCTCTTGACGAAAAAATACAACCGATACTCGACAAGATAATCACAAAGAATATGAGCGATATACAAAAGCTGAAAGCTGTATACGATTATCTTATGCAATCGAGCTATATAGAAAGAACCCTGCTTATCCCTCAAAGCAAAAAGCAGTATGCCGAACAGCTTTACGCCTGCTTTATAATTGATAACAAGTATGGCGTGTGTTATGATTTTACCTCTGCATTCAAATATATGACACAGTCGCTTGGCTTTGATACCCGTATGATATACGGTTATCACACAAATCCCGGCGGAGGAGCAAGCGAACATAGCTGGGCAGAGATTGATATAAAAGGCACAACCTATATATTCGACCCCGCAATAGAAAAGATACTTATAAACGAGGGCTATTCGGGAAGTTCACGTTTTATGCGTACTTATAACGAAATCGGCAAATACTACATACTCAACTGACACGGAGGAAAATATGAAAAAGAAGATAGCACTCATCACCTTAGCCGTTACAGCCGCCCTGTTTACCGCCTGTGCGGCTGAGAATACACCGTCTGCCGTATCACAGCAGGAGAGCAGTTCTGCGGTATCGTCTGAGAATAAAACGACCGCACTGACCGAAGAAGCCGCCAAAGAAATCGTAAAGCTGAATATGCCCATAGCGGACAAGTTTTACGCTATATATAACCGTTGCAGTCTGCCTGTAGACGATTCTGCTTCGGTAACCGATGATAACGGCTTTTGCTACTCTCCCGTAGAAAGCGTTTATGATACTCTCGCCTCGCTTAAAGCCGATACCGAGAAGTATTTCACAAAAGAATATCTTGACAGCACGTTCTATAAGAATCTTGCGGACGAAACCGCATTCTACAAGGATATAAACGGCAAGCTGTACAAAAATACCGACGCTGTTTCAAACGGAAAGAATATATGGGATACAACAGCCTGCGTCATTTCCGATATTACCGATACAGGCTTTACCGCAACAGTGCCTTATCTCGATTTGTACGATGCTCACCGCAGTGCAAAGATAGAATATCTGCTCGATAACGGAACATATAAGATAAACAGCTGGACATTGAATCTTGACGCTATATGATCGGAAAATCCGTTTTAATATCAAATTATCCGCCGTCACGGAATTAACCGTTGACGGCGGATTGCTTTTTATTTGTATAAATCTATATTTTACAGCATATGCAGCTTCTTAGTAGCATACGCATTCAGCGACATATCAGCCGTATTTCCTGCCAGATACTCATAATATCCCTGACAGCCTATCATAGCCGCATTGTCGCCGCATAGCGAAATATCAGGCATATAGAACTGCTTGCCGCAGGCACTCGCCATTTCCGACAGCTTGTCACGGAGCATAGAGTTTGCCGCTACACCGCCTGCAAGTGCAAGCTTTGTGTAACCAAGCTCATCTGCCGCCGCCATGAATTTTTCCGCAAGTATAGACGTGATAGTGTCCTGAAAGCAGGCGGCAAGCGAATTTACATCCGTTTCAATGCCCTTTTGTTCGTTGTTGTGTATAAGGTTGATAACAGCGGTTTTAAGTCCGGAAAAGCTGAAATCATACGGATTTTTGGTCGCAGGTCTGGGTAGCTTATACTTCTTTGCGTCACCCTGCTTTGCCGCTCTGTCGATATGCACTCCGCCGGGATACTGAAAACCCATTGCTCTTGCGGCTTTGTCGAATGCCTCACCTGCCGCATCATCGGTCGTCTTACCTACCGTTTCAAGCTCCGTATAGCTGTTTACCTTTACTATATGGCTGTGTCCGCCTGAAACCACAAGACACAGATACGGCGGCTCAAGCTCAGGGTGCGTTATGTAGTTTGCCGCTATATGCCCCTTGATATGATGCACAGCGATAAGCGGCTTGTTTTTTGCAAGCGCAAGCCCCTTTGCAAAGTTCACCCCGACAAGCAGTGCGCCTATAAGCCCCGGTGCGTTCGTCACCGCTATTGCATCGATCTCGTCAAGCGTCATATCTGCCTTTTCAAGAGCCTCGGCACATACTCCGGTTATATTCTCGCAATGTCTGCGTGAAGCTATTTCGGGTACTACTCCGCCGTACAGCTTGTGTTCGTCTATCTGAGTTGCTATAACCGACGAAATAACTTTTCTTCCGTCCTCAGTTATTGCCGCCGCAGTTTCGTCGCACGAGCTTTCTATGGATAATATCTTCATCTTCGTCATCCTTGTTTTATTCTTCTACCGTATAATAGTCGTGATTTTCATCATAAATATCAAAGCCCAGATCCATCAGCTTCTTTGTGTCGGCATAGCGGTTTTCCACCTCTCCGCCATACACCAGTGTCAGTATCTTCTTGCCGTTCATACCTGCATATCCTATAAAGCAGAAGCCTGCCTCATCGGTATATCCCGTTTTCATTCCGTATACCTCATAAGGAATGGTGGTGTCGGTAAGGAGCTTGTTTCCGTTATCCCAGCTGTGAACATTCCCCTGCTCGTCATATACTATAGCAAGCGGCTGGCAGGTTATATCGCATATCGTCTTGCTCTGCGTTGCCGCAATTGCGAACTGTAGCATATCCTCCGCCGTGGTATAATGTTCATCATCGTGGTACCCGTCCGGCACTGTAAAGTGCGTGTTTTTTGCGCCCAGCTTCTTTGCGTAATCGTTCATCAGCACCGCAAAATACGCTACAGCGTCATTATCGCTTATGTCATCGCCGTACAGCTTCCTTGCCACATTTACCGCTATGGTATATGCCGCATCGTTCCCCGAAGGAGCAAGCATAGCTGTCAGTATCTCGTTTCTGCAAAGGCTTGAGCCTTCTGCGATCCACGACATACTTGAATCCTGTGCAACAAGCCCCAGTTCACTGCCCACATAATACTCATATTCGGGCGCAGTGTACCCAATGGCAGTGAGTGCGGTAAGTATCTTTGTGGTGCTTGCAGGGAACACCTTTTTATCCGCATTCTTGCTGTATATCACCTTACCGTCCGTAAGGTCGTAACATATAGCCGCACTGCATCTGACAAAATCGTCACCGTATGATTTTACAGGCAGCGGCACTTCTGTTGTGACCGCTGTGGTGGTCACGGTTGTGGTTGTCTGCGCAGGCATTATCACCTCAACAACAGAGTTGTCACTGCTGTTCTTGTTGTTCTTGCCCATAGTCAGATCTACAGTACCGCATCCTGCACTTGCCGCAATGATTGCCGCCGCAGCAACGCCCGACAGTATCACTTTGAAAATGTTATTCTTTTTGCGTGTCGTTGACATTGACCCTCCCGATAGACAGTGTTCGCTTATTCCTTTTCGCTATCGGCTTTCATTGCGTTGATACGCTGTGTTGCTTCCTGCTTTACCTTATAGGGTAATGTTGTGAGTATCATCTCGACCATTCTTGCATCCGGAGAGAATATCAGCATTGTTCTGCCGTGCGTCTTATGCTTTGCAATGAGATAGTAAGCGTTTATGTTCGTTCCGTCCGAAGCTATTACGGTAGCGTCCGCATTTGCTCCGTTACTGCCGTCATAAATGCCGAATTCCTCAACCGTATTCATTTTCAGCGTAATAAGACGTTTTCTCTTTCTCTTGCCCGTGATCTTGTCTATATCAAGATCGTCATTCGTAAGTATATATTCATACTCATAGCTCATGCCCGTAAGCAGCCACACAAGACCGAAAAGTGCGCCGACAGCAAGCATTGTCAGAATCATAAATCCGGTAAAGAACGAAAGCCACATAAGCACAGTAGCTAACGCCAGTCCCAGTACCGCAATACCTATTCTCTTTGCCCAGTCTGCACCTGTTGTTGCCTTTTTGACAAGCTGTTCACCAAATGTATCCAAATTGTACCTCTTTCCCGCTGTCCTTTGCGACAGCCTATAACATACTTATTTTATTTTAACATAAAACAAGCGCTTTTTCAAGCGGATTTTGTCTGTCAGCACAATTTCACGAATTTTTCATTTGACCGTAAATTCCCAAAGTAAGTTCCACAGTGGAAATTCGAGTGGAACTTACTTTAAT
>OHHK01000376.1_pt1 | contig 28164 bp, 26 predicted proteins | sample 1568111 | NCBI WGS metagenome assembly OHHK01 (sample SAMEA3879562, study PRJEB24766) | human gut metagenome | biome: human-associated habitat; feature: feces | place: USA | collected 1985/1987 | reverse complement strand
AGCTTCACCTCCTTTCAAAGTGCTTAGGCACTTACGGGAGATGAATTGACCGCCTATCGTCCAAGGTTTCCCTCGTAGATATTTTAGCATATTATCGGGGAGAATGCAACTTGTCCGGACTTGACAACGGCTTGATTTTATGTTATATTATATATACAAAAAGAGGGAAACGACAGACGGTCGCTCCCAAAATTAAGGCATGAAATAACCGTTAAGTTGGTAGCTTGGGCGGTTATTTCTTTTTATTTGTAAAATTTATAACAAAAGAAATGATACTGAATATCATAACGGTAAATCCCGTAAGGAAAATACCAATCTGAATTAAGTTGTCCAGAGTTATGTACACAGCTTCACCTCCTTTCAAAGTGCTTTCGCACTTACGGGAGATGAATTGACCGCCTATCGTCCAAGGTTTCCCTCGTGAATATTTTAGCATATTATCGGGGAGAATGCAACTTGTCCGGACTTGACAATGGGAGAAAATATGGTATAATAAAAATAAAGAGGGAAACGACAGACGGTCGCTCCCTAAGTTGGTAAAAATAACCGCCTTCAGTTTGCGACATAGGGGCGGTTATTTCTTTTTATTAAAAGAAATGATTGTGAATATCATAACTGTGAAAGCAGTAAGAAATATTCCTATCTGTATCAAATCACTTAGTGTTATGTACACAGCTTCACCTCCTTTCAAAGTGCAACGCACTTCGGGAGATGAATTTGACCGCCTATCGTCCAAGGTTTCCCTCAAAATAAATTATATCATGTGCGTTTTATATTTGTCAACTTATATAACATTGCTCACGCAACCGTCCGAGAACGTTTTAACATTATTTTAATCCGCCGTTTTACCTTGACGGCGGATTAAAATAATGTTATAATCTACTATGGTATACTGTCTTTGCAACAGGACTTTGGATAAGGAACGGAGAAACAGCTTGACTAAAGAGATAAACAAGGAAGAACTGCTTGTTCAGCAGGAATATATAGAAAAAGTAAAAGCGATAAACGCAAAGCGTGAGCAGATGCCGCTTGCGCACGTCCACAGCTTCGGCTGTCAGCAGAACGTAAGCGACGGAGAAAAAATAAAGGGTATGCTTGCACAGATGGGTTACGGCTTCACGCCCGAAACCGCATTTGCGGATCTTATCCTTTTCAATACCTGCGCAGTAAGAGAAAACGCAGAGGACAGAGTTTTCGGCAATATAGGCGCACTTAAAAAGCTGAAAGAGAAGAACAGAAATCTGATAATTGCGGTCGGCGGCTGTATGGTACAGCAGGAGCATATAGCACAGAGAATGAGAAAATCGTTCCCGCAGGTCGATATTATTTTCGGCACTCACGTTATGCATACCTTACCGCAGATGATATACGAAAAACTCAGCGAGAACCGCAGAACGCTGTCTATCCCCGAAAGTGACGGTGTTATTGCCGAGGGACTTCCCGTTATAAGAGAAAGCAAGGTAAAGGCAAGCGTGCCGATAATGTACGGCTGCAACAACTTCTGCACCTATTGCATAGTTCCCTTTGTAAGAGGCAGAGAGCGTTCACGCAGACCCGAAGAGGTCATAGCCGAAGTAAAAGGGCTTATAAATGACGGATACAAGGAAATACTACTGCTCGGACAGAATGTGAATTCATACGGCAAGGAGTATGATTTCGGCTTTGCAAAGCTGCTTTCCGAGCTTGATAAGATACCCGGAAAATATAAGCTCAGCTTTATGACTTCTCACCCAAAGGACTGCACGCACGAACTTATAGATACGATAGCTGACAGCAGGCATATATCATATCATCTGCACCTGCCCGTACAGTGCGGAAGCGACAGAATTTTAAAGGAAATGAACCGCCACTATGACACGGCGCATTATCTTGAACTTATCGAATATGCAAAAAAACGCATACCGAAGGTAGCACTCACTACCGATATAATAGTAGGCTTCCCCGGCGAAACTTATGAGGATTTTCTCGGCACTGTGGAACTTATGAAAAAAGTACGCTATGATTCCGCATACACCTTTATCTACAGCAAGCGTGAGGGAACAAAGGCGGCGGCTATGCCCGACCCTATAAGCGACGAGGATAAGGGAAAGTGGTTCAGACAGCTTCTTGATGTACAGAATTCCATCGGTGAAAAGGCTTACGAACGTTTTATCGGAGATGAGGTCGAGGTTCTGTGCGAGGGCATCGGCAGAACGGCTGACGGACTTATGACAGGCCATTCCCGCCACGGAGTTATCGTTGATTTCAACGGCACAAGGGATATGATAGGAAAGTACGTCACGGTAAGAATACAAAAGGCTCTGCCCTGGGCAGTCACAGGTGAGCTTGTAAGCGTGAATGACTGAATTTTAGCAATCGGTCGGGAATCCCCGTCAGATATATATTTTTAACAGCCGCATAAGCGGAAAGAAAGGAAAAATAAAATGGACGCAATCAAAGCAGCAAGAGAGCTCGGCAAGGCTATACAGGCAGACGAGCGTTATGTACGTTATAACGAGGCAATGAAGGCAAACGATGCCGATATGGAGCTTCAGGAACTTATAGGCGAATTCAACCTTGCACGTCAGAACGTAGCGCTTGAAATGAGCAAGTCAAAGGAAGAGCAGAACAAGGAAAAGCTCGACACACAGAACAAGGAGATGCAGAGATTATACACTCTCGTTATGCAGAACGAGCATATGGCTGATTTCACAATGGCAAAGGCTGATATGGATAAGCTGTTACACGAGATCAACGGCATTATCGCACTGTGCTGTGACGGCGAAGACCCCGATACCTGCGAGGTACAGGCAGGCGGATGCTCAGGCTCATGCTCGACCTGCGGAGGATGCCACTAAGGCTGATTAAAAGCGTATCTTTTTATTACGGGAGGGGCAAGCACCTCCCCTACATTGTAATGTAAAACTGGTTAATAAAACCGAAAGGAATGAAACTCTTGAAAGCAGGAAACAGCGGAGAAAAGCTCACGCCTATGATGCAGCAGTATGTTGAGATCAAGGCAAATTACAAGGATTATATATTATTCTATCGTCTGGGCGATTTCTATGAAATGTTCAACGAGGACGCAATGGTAGCGTCAAAGGAGCTTGAGTTGACGCTGACATCAAGAGCGGGTACGCCCATGTGCGGCGTACCGCATCATTCTGCGGAGGGCTACATAAAAAAGCTGATAGATAAAGGCTTCAAGGTAGCTATCTGCGAGCAGACAACCGACCCTGCGTTATCAAAGGGACTTGTAGAGCGTGATATAGTAAGGCTTGTAAGCGCAGGCACGGTTATAGAAGCGTCAATGCTTGAGGACGGCTCGAATAACTATATTTCCTGTATCTATGTCGGAGAAAACGGCACAGGTATGGTGTTTGCCGATATTTCAACAGGTGAAGTGCACGCAGTTGAAAAGGCAAATTCAAAAAAGACCGACGAGGATATAATAGCACAGTTCTCGCAGTATACCCCCGTTGAACTGTTGTTCAATGCGGAGTTTCTGAATCAAAAACAGGCATATACTTTTATAAGGAACCGTTACGGAAAATGCTCTGCGGAACAGCTTTCCGATGAGGATTTTTCCATAGATGACGTATCCGAGATAACCGCACAGTTCGGCGGCACGGCAGATGAAATAGGCCTTGCCGGAAAGGACAACGCATTAAGAGCTTTATGCGCTTTGCTGCGCTATTTGTATAAGGCACAAAGAAGCGGAGCAAAACGTTTTGTAAAGCTGAACGTACACAGCAGCGGCGAATTTATGCAGCTCGGACTTGCTACAAGAAGAAACCTTGAACTGACATCGACAATGAGAAGCGGTGAAAAGAAAGGCTCACTTCTGTGGGTGCTTGATAAGACCGATACCTCAATGGGAAGAAGAAAGCTAAGACAGTGCATAGAGCAGCCGCTTACAGATACGGCGGCTATCATACGCAGACACGATGCGGTAGAAGCGCTCATAAATAATTCTGCGGCGCTGTATGATATAAAGACCGACCTTGCGAAAGTCTATGACCTTGAACGTCTTATGACAAGGATAATCTACAAGGCGGCAAACGCAAAGGACGTTAAGGCGCTCGGCGCTACCTGCAGGATACTTCCTCAGCTTAAAAGCGACCTGTCGCAGATAAGCACACAGCTTACAAGAAGCCTTGATAAGAAGATAAGCCCTCTTGACGATATTGCGGATTTAGTAGAAAGAGCGATAGCCGATGAACCGCCCGCACTGATGAAGGACGGCGGCTATATAAAGAACGGCTTCAACGAGGAACTTGACCGCCTGAGAAATATCACGGGCGGCGGCAAGGATCTTCTCGCTCAGATAGAACAGCAGGAAAAAGAGGCTACCGGCATAAAGAATCTGCGTGTCGGCTATAACCGTGTGTTCGGCTATTATATCGAGGTTTCAAAGGGCAACGTGTCTATGGTGCCCGACAGATATGTAAGAAAACAGACGCTCACCAACGGCGAGAGATATATCACCGATGAGCTTAAGAAGATAGAAAACGAGATACTCGGCGCAAACGATAAGATACTTGCGCTTGAAGCGGCAATATTTGCCGAGGTGCGTGAATTTATCGCACAGCGGCTCGACCTTATCCAGCAGACCGCCGAATCTGTAGCGGCGCTTGATGTGCTGTGCAGCTATGCCGTTGTATCCATAGAAAACAACTACTGCCGTCCGATGATGGCAAATGACAGCGTCATAGAGATAAAGGACGGAAGACACCCCGTTGTCGAGAAGATGGTCAACGAGATACTTTTCACCCCGAATGACGTTTACCTTGATGTTAAAAGCAACCGCCTTATGATAATCACAGGCCCGAATATGTCGGGTAAATCCACGTTTATGCGGCAGGTGGCCGTGATAGTCCTTATGGCGCAGATAGGCTGTTTTGTGCCTGCAAGCTACGCAAGGCTCGGAGTAGTGGACAGGATATTCACCCGTGTCGGCGCAAGCGATGATCTGTCCGCAGGTCAGTCCACCTTTATGGTCGAAATGACCGAGGTTGCAACTATCCTTAACGAAGCGACCAAAAACTCGCTTGTTATCCTTGACGAGATAGGCAGAGGAACATCGACCTATGACGGTGTATCAATAGCAAAAGCTGTAGCCGAGTACATAAGTTCAAAGGCTATCGGATGCAAGACGCTTTTCGCAACGCATTACCACGAACTTATTTCGCTTGAAAATGAACTTGACGGTGTGCGTAACTACAGCGTAAAGGTAAAGCGAAGCGGCGAGGATATAAAATTCCTGCACAAGATAGTCGAGGGCGGCACGGACGACAGCTACGGCATAGAAGTAGCACGTCTTGCCGGACTTCCGAAGAAAGTCACCGACAGAGCAAAGCAGCTCCTTGCCGAGCTTGAAAAAGCACCGAAAATACAGCGTGAGCTTGAACTCAGAGCCGAGGAGGAATCCGAAAGCCAGATAGACTTCGAGGCAACAGGCAGGCAGAATGTTATAGCTGAGATAAAAAACCTCGACCTTGACGATATGACGCCGAGAGAGGCTTACGCAAAGCTCGAAGAACTAAAAGCAATGTTATAAAGAAAAGGAAAACCAATGCCCGAAATCAGACTGCTTGATAAAAGCGTAGCAGAACTTATTGCGGCAGGCGAGGTCATAGAACGCCCGTCCTCCGTAATAAAGGAGCTTGTGGAAAATTCAATAGACGCAGGCGCACGGCATATCACCGTTGAGATAAAACACGGCGGTATCAGCTATATGCGTATAACGGACGACGGTTGCGGCATAGCTTACGATCAGATGCCGACAGCCTTTCTCCGTCACGCCACAAGCAAGATACGCACAGGCGATGACCTTACGGGCATTATGACGATGGGCTTCAGAGGAGAAGCATTAGCGTCCGTTGCGGCAGTCGCAAAGATAGAGATGATGTCACGGCAGGACGGCGATGAACTCGGCGGACGTTACATTATCGAAGGCGGCGAGGAAAAGGAGCACGAATCCTGCGGCTGTCCCACAGGCACTACTATAGTGATAAAAGAGCTTTTCTACAACACTCCCGCACGACTTAAATTCCTCAAAAAAGACATATCCGAGGGCAATTTCATAGCGGCAACGGTCGACCGACTTGCCCTTTCCCACCCCGATATTTCTTTCAGATTCATAAGAGATAACAAAAGCGTCAGAATGACATCGGGCGACGGCTCTCTCTTATCTGCGGCAAAGGCGGTATCCGGCAGACAGTTTGCCGACAGCCTTATCCCCGTTGATTTTTCGCTTAACGGCATAGATGTGAGCGGCTATGTTTCATCTCCGCTCTTCTGCCGCAACAGCAGAAGTATGCAGACGTTTTTCGTGAACACAAGATATATTAAAAGCACCACCTGTATGGCGGCGCTTGAGGAGGCATATCGTAACAGTATGATGGTCGGAAAATTCCCTGCCTGCATACTGAACATATCGCTTTCTCCCGAAACTGTCGATGTAAACGTACACCCCGCAAAGACCGAGATACGCTTCGCTTATGAAAAGCCCGTGTTCGATGCGGTGTATTTTGCGGTAAAGAACGCACTGGTAAATGCCGCAGACGATAAACGGCAGATAGAACTTGAAAAACCGAAGAAATACGATAACGCAGACGATTATTTCAGGCACAACCCCGAAATAATAAAGCGTGAACAGCAGACGCTTGCTAATATCCCCGTAACGCTTCCGCTTTTGTCTGAGGAACGTCCGGTCGTTGATATAAAGCCCGAAGAACCGTTCAAAACGGTAAAGGCTGAAACAATATACGGCGACAGCACAATAAAGCCCGTTTCACTGCACAGCACACGCTCGGACTATAGCACAAAGCCCGAAGAAAACACAGGCGAAGCTATTGACGAAATACCTTTGCCAAAAGAGCCGCACATCCCGTCATATAAGGCGGTAAGCAGCAGTGTTGTTGTCACCGTTGACGATGATACGGACGATATTCCCGTACCGGCACCGCAAACTGACGAAGGCTTCAGATTTATAAACGCAAAGCCGGTAACGGTTGAAAGGATAGACGAGCCGAAGCCCGAAAAAACAAATGTGCGTGTTATCGGAGAATTTTTAAAGACCTATATACTGTGCGAGGTCGGAGAAGAACTTATAATAATCGACAAGCACGCCGCCCACGAGCGTATCAGATTTGAAAAGCTGAAAGAGGAGTTCGTGACCACCTCACAGCTTCTTATCGACAAAACCGAGCTTAAGCTGTCGCCCGAAGAATACGAGGCACTGCACGAGTATTACGAATATGTGGAGCAAAGCGGTATAGAACTTGTTTTCTGCGATGACAGCACAGTGCAGATAACCGCAATGCCGTCCGTAGTGAAATGCTCGCCGCAGGAAATAGTAGCCGATGTCGCACAACGGCTTATGAATACGGCCACCGACCAGAAAGGCGCTCTCTTTGACGATATGCTTCATACGATGGCTTGCAAGTCGGCAATAAAGGCGCACGATGATACGGATATTCTCGAATTGCAGGCGCTTGCCGAAAGAGTGATGAATGACAGGACAATACGCTTCTGCCCCCACGGCAGACCGGTTATGACCTCGCTTTCAAAATACAGGATAGAACGCTTCTTCAACAGGAGTTGATAATATGGAAAAACAGTTTGTGGTTGTAGTTTGCGGACCTACAGCGTCGGGTAAGACCGCTCTTTCGGTCGAACTTGCAAAAAGGCTTTCGGGCGAGATAATCTCAGCCGATTCTATGCAGATATACAGAGGTATGAACATAGCCACCGCAAAGCCCACAGAGGAGGAAAAGCAGGGCATACCGCATTACCTTATGGATTTTCTCGACCCGCACGACAGCTTTTCGGTAGCCGACTATGTTAAGGCGGCACACGGTATTATCGCAGATATAGCGGCAAGAGGAAAGCTGCCGATAATAACCGGCGGCACAGGACTTTATATAAGTTCTCTTATCGACAATCTCAGCTTTGAGGAAACCGAGTGCGACTACGCATACCGTGACGAACTGCGTAAGCTGGCGCAGGAAAAGGGCAACGGCTTTCTGCTCGGAATGCTCCGTGAAATTGATCCCGAAACAGCGGATAAGCTTCACGAGAACAATCTCAACAGGATAATAAGAGCGCTTGAGGTCTACAAGACTACGGGAAAGACAATGAGCGAGCAACAGTGCCTTTCAAGGCTTGCCCCTTCGCCGTATGACTTGTGTATGATACAGCTTGACTATGACAGGGAAACGCTGTATGATCGCATAAACAGACGTGTTGACATAATGCTTGCCGAAGGACTTGTCGAGGAGGCAAGGCAGTTTATGAATATCGACGATTATCCTACGGCGGCACAGGCAATAGGCTATAAGGAGCTTATGCCGTATCTTAAAGGCGAAAGCCCTCTTACACCTTGCGTAGAGCGGCTGAAGCAGGAAACCAGAAAATACGCAAAGCGTCAGCTTACATGGTTCCGCCGTGACGAAAGAATCCATTATATCAAGGCTGACGGAGAAAAGAACTTTTCGCAGATCGTTGACGAGGCAATAGATTATATCGGCAGTGTAAGAAACAAAAGCAAGTGATATTCCCGTCTGTCGAAAAAATCTTCCCAAACTGTCATAAAGCTATGGAATTTTCAATCAATATGTGTTACAATATAAGTTAAGCTATCTGTAGCTGTGATTTATCACAAAAACAGTTATGATTTTATTTTATTTTATGTTCCGCAAAAAAGCGGAGAAAAAGAAAGGACGTAATCAAAATGGCAAAGGAACTCAATTTACAGGATGTATTTTTAAATCAGGCGAGAAAAGAGAAGATACCTGTAACTATCTACATCACAAACGGCTTTCAGTTCAAGGGACTTGTAAGAGGCTTTGACAATTACACTGTTATCCTTGATACAGACGGAAAGCAGAATCTGATATACAAGCACGCTATCTCGACAATAACACCTCTCAGAGCTGTATCTATCCTTGACGCATTCGACAGGACTGACAGCGAAGACGTAAAAGAATAAGGATATATGGACAGGACGATAACAACCAAGCTCGTAACAGCGGTTCTTGCCATATTCCTGCTTCTGACCATTGCAGGTCAGCTTTTTGCGGGAAGCGAGCACTCTTATAAAACAGAGGTGGCGCTGAAGTACGATTCTCAGGATACTATCGAGTTTTACGGCGTGTTCGCACGAAACGAGCATACCGTCAGCCGTAAGATAAACGGCACGATACAGTATGAGCATGAGGACGGCTCAAAGGTCGGCAAGAACAGCGTTATAGCCAATGCTTACGGCTCGGCGGCCGATATATCGCTTACTGCGGATATAAATAAGCTGAAAACGAGGATTGATACGCTGACAGACGCACAGAGCCTTGTCGGTACGGATAATTCTCAGATAGAGGCTTTCGACAAGCTGATAACCGAAAAGCACAGCAAGCTGATAACAGCTATAAACAGCGGTGATTATACCGTCGTTTCACAGCTTAAATACGAAATGCTAAATCTGCAAAGCAAGCGTGATATGGTCAAGGGCAAGGTGAATGATTATTCATCGGTGATTTCATCGCTCAACTCAAAGATAAAGACGCTTGAGAGCAGGATTTCGGCTTCGCCCGTTCAGGTCACGGCTGATGAAACAGGCTATTTCGTAAGCAGCATCGACGGGTACGAGAGCAAGATAACATACGATAACATCGACAGTATAACACCTGCGGAGATTTCCGAAACGGTAAAGACGCCCGAGCTTACTACAGCGTCCGGCGACATAATCGGCAAGATGATAGACGATTATAAGTGGAAGCTGGCGGCGACCTTTACAGAAGGTCAGGCGGCTGTCCTTACGGAAAATACAAAGGTACGGCTGATTCTCGGCACTGACCAGACGGAGATAACCGCAAAGGTCGAAAATGTCGAAAAGTACGACAACGATTATGTTGCGATATTCTCTGCAGATGATCTGAATTCGGTTATTGCCTCGTCAAGAGTCGGCAGGTTCAAGCTGCTTGTAGACAGCTATAACGGCATACGCATAGCTTCGTCCGCTATCCATTTTGACAAGGAAAACAACATCGGAGTCTATGTGAAAAAAGGCTCTCAGGCTTACTTCGTACAGGTAGACCGCATATATTCAAGCGAGGATTATGTCATTGTCCGTGATACTTCGGGACAGTCGGGCTATCTGTCACTTTACGATGATGTTATAGTTGAAGGGAAGGATCTTTATGACGGAAAGAATCTCTAAATCCGCCGAAGAAACAACGCTTGAGGATATAAAGCTGAATTTTACGGCTATAAAACAGAATATAGCCGAAGCTATGGATAAAGCGGGACGCTGTGATACGGTTCGTATTATGGCGGTCACAAAAACAGTGCCCTGCGAAAAGATAAATTATGCCGAAAGTCTTGGCATAGACCTGCTCGGTGAAAACAGAGTACAGGAATTTCTCGGAAAATACGAAAATTATTCGGAAAAATCCGAAATTCACTTCATCGGGGGCTTGCAAAAAAACAAAGTAAAGTATATAATTGATAAGGTGAGTATGATACATTCGGTCGACAGTGTCGATCTTGCGGCTGAGATAGACCGCAGAGCAGGAAGTCACGGACTTGTAAAGGACATACTCCTTGAGATCAATATAGGCGGCGAGGAGTCAAAGGGCGGTATTGCACCGTCTGAACTTATTGAAACGGCAAAAGCTGTATCCGGGCTTGAAAACGTCAGGATAAGAGGGCTTATGACCATTCCGCCTGTGAATTGCGACGAAAAGTATTTTGCGTCAATGCAGGAACTTTTTGAAAATTCAAAGCAGAAATATTCTTTCCTGTCCGGCATGGATACGCTGTCAATGGGTATGTCGGGCGATTATGCAACAGCCGTAAAGTACGGCTCAACGTTAGTCAGGATAGGCAGCGGTCTTTTCGGCTACAGAAACTATTCAAAAATTTAAAAACGGAGGAACAAACAATGAGCGCATTAGAAGGACTTAAAAATTCAATCAGAAGATGGGGCGGATCGGATGACGATGAGAGCTACTCAAACGAGCTTGAATCCGCAAAGGAAGAACCTGTGCAGGAGGCTCCTTCACGCAGTTCTTCACAGGCTTCAAACGCAAATAAGATATACACCTATAACGCAAGCACAACTCTGCACCTTGTTGTAAACAGACCCAAGAAGCTGTCCGATACAGCCGAGATAGCAGAGCTTTACAAGAACAAGACAACAGTTATCCTTATGCTCAACAACACAAATAAGGATATAGCTACCCGTATCATCGACTTCTTAGGCGGTGTAAGCTACATAACGGGCGGCGAGATAAAGAGAATCGCAGATACAACATACGTTCTCGCACCTTACAACGTTGACATTTCAGGCGAATTCATAGACGAAATCAGCAGCATTTCGGGCGAGGATATTTTCGACGATCTGGACTGATATGGCAGACCGTGAACTTGTCAAGGAAATACAAAATGCGGCGAGGGACTGCCTTGACAGATCCCGCCCGTATTTTACCCGTTTTCTGTCCGAAAGCGAGCTTGCACAGATAAAAGCTGTCGGTATCCCGAAAGGGCTTACGGCATTGCTTTGCGCAGGCGCAGGAAATGCCGATCCGCTCAGATGCTGTCTTGGGCTTTTCCCGTCATATTATTTTGACGGCAGTGCGATTTCCGATACAGCCTACGCCGTTGCGTCCGATGAAGACACGGCTGAGCTGTTCCCGATTAAAGCGGTGACGTTCACCTTCAGAAAAGAGGACAGTGTGACTCACAGAGATGTGCTGGGTTCGCTTATGGCGCTCGGTATTGAGCGTGACACTGTCGGGGATATTTTCGTTACTGACGGGAAGGCGGCAGTGTTTGTCTACGAAAAGGTAGCGCCGCTTATTTCTGACAACATAACGAAAATAGGCAGGGTCGGAGTGCAGGTGCAGACCGGCATTGTGGCAGGTTTTACTTTGCCCGCAAGAAAATATGAGGAACTGCGGTTTTCGGTAGCGTCAATGCGCCTTGACAATATTGTCAGATGCGTCGCCGGCACGTCAAGAACAGGTGCTGTGGAAAAGTATATTACGCCACAGCTTGTGACGCTTAACGGCACGGTATGTACCGATGTGTCAAAGCAGCTGAGCGAGGGCGATGTGTTTTCCGTCAGAGGAAAAGGCAAGTTCGTATTGCAGTGTATCGGTGAAACAGGCAGAAAAGGTAATATACATATTACTGTTAAAAAATATATTTAGAGTACATTTAGGAGGACTTTCCCGTGAATGCTAAAGATATAGTATCCAAAGAGTTTGATACGGTTAAGCGTGGCGGTTACGATGCCGCCGAGGTAGATACTTTCTTAAAGGACGTATCTATCGAATATAAGAAGCTGCAGAATGAAAACGAGGAGCTTGAAAAGAAGCTGGAGGTTCTTGCGGAAAAGATAAGAGAGTACCGTAAGGATGAGGACGCTCTGAGAGATGCTCTGCTCATTGCAAAAAAGCAGGGTATAGCTGTAGTGAACGAGGCTAAGGAAGATGCCGAAAAGATAAGAAAAGACGCTCAGGAAAAGGCTGAAAAGACTATCAAGGATGCGGACGCTCTTGCGGCAAAGAAGAAGGAAATCGGTGAGAAGAATCTTGCCGAAGCAAACGCAAAAGCTAAGCAGACCGTTGACGATGCTAACGCAAAGGCTGCCGAGATCCATACAATGATGATGCAGCAGACCGAAAGAGAGCAGATTATTCTTCAGAGAACAAGAAAAGAAGTACAGGACTATACAACCAAGATCCTTGCCGCATACAGCGCACATATCGAGAATATAAAGGCTATGCCCAAGGCTTGTGAGAATGAGTTCGTGATAAATACCGTTAAGGAAGTTGAGACAAGAAAGCCTGAGGACAGTGCATTTGCCAAGAAGCCTGCTCCCGAAGCAAAGCCTGCACCTGCTCCGGCAAAGCCCGCTCCCGAAGCAAAGCCTGCGCCTGCTCCGGCAAAGCCCGCTCCCGAAGCTAAGCCTGCGCCTGCTCCGGCTACTGCTCCCGAAAAGAAGGCGGAAGAAAAGGTAACGGGTGAATCTGTGCTGTTCAGCCTTAAAAACGAGAAGGAAGAAAAGAACGCTCCCACAGCCGAGCTTGAGTTCGGAAAGAACAAGTAATTAAAATAACAGAAATAACGGCAGAAAAATACCGGACAACGAAAGGAATCGGAATTAATGCTATATATCGCTCTTGCGGCAGCCGCAGGACTTATCGGGCTTGACCAGCTGACAAAGATACTGATTGACAGTAATATGCAGCTTCACCAGTCGATACCGATAATATCATTCGGAGATACAAATGTACTGAATATCACCTACGAGAGAAATCCCGGAGCCGCTTTCAGTATTCTTGAGGGAAAACAGCTGTTTCTCATACTGTTTACGGCTGTGGTTATCGTTGTTATGCTGTATCTGATGCTTTCAAAAAGAGTGAAGAAGCCGACGTATATATGGTCCATGTCGCTTATAGTGGCAGGCGGCATCGGTAACCTTATCGACAGAGTGATAAGAGGCGAGGTAGTTGATTTTATCGATGTAAGGATAATCAACTTCGCCGTGTTCAATGTTGCGGATATATGCGCCGTTCTCGGAGCACTTGGATTACTGCTTTTTGTTGTTGCAGACGAGATAAAAGAGCAGAAGAACAAACGCTCGGCAAAGAAAAGTACAGCAGTCGGGGAAATAGAGAAATCAACAAACGAAGATAAATAACACCGCTATGGAGGGTAACGTTGCATTACGAATTTACCTGTAAAACGGGCGGCGATAGAACAGACAAGTTTCTTGCATTGCAGGATACGGGAATAACCAGATCAGCAGCCGCCGCTCTTATTGAGCAGGGCTGCTGTCTTGTAAACGGGAAAATTGCCGCCAAGAATCAGAAACTCAAAACGGGAGATATAATCACGCTTGAAGTGCCGGAGGCACAGCCTGCCGATATTTTGCCCGAAAACATACCTCTTGATATAGTTTATGAGGACAGCGATCTTCTGGTAGTGAACAAGCCCAAGGGAATGGTGGTGCATCCTGCGCCGGGTCACTACAGCGGAACGCTTGTAAATGCGCTTATGTACCACTGCGGCGACAGCCTGTCGGGGATAAACGGGATTATCCGCCCCGGAATAGTCCACAGGATAGACAGGGATACAAGCGGACTTCTTATCGTAGCAAAGAACGATACCGCACACAATATACTCGCCGGACAGATAAAGGTGCACAGCTTTACAAGGGAATATATGGCGGTCGTTCAGGGCGTTATAAAAGAGGACGGGACGGTCGATGCGCCGATAGGCAGACACAAGACAGACCGCAAGAAGATGTGCGTTACGACCGAGAATTCAAGAGAGGCGGTAACCCACTATTTTGTCGAGCAGACTTACAGGAATAATACGCTTGTAAGGCTTCGTCTTGAAACGGGAAGGACGCATCAGATAAGGGTGCATATGGCATATATCGGTCATCCGGTGACGGGCGACGAGGTGTACGGAAACGGCAGTCCGAAGTGGCTTTGCGGACAGTGCCTTCACGCAAAAAAGATAGGATTTATCCACCCTGACGGGCGGTATATGGAATTTGACAGCGAGCTGCCCGATTACTTCAAAAAGCTGCTCGCAAACCTTGAAACGCAGAAGACAGAGATATAAACGGCTTGAACAAAGGAAAGAAACTATGGACTTCAAAAATGTAATAATAATGAGCGACCTTGACGGCACTCTCCTTGACGATAAGAAAGAGATCTCTCCGAGGGATATGGAATCAATAAACGAATTCTGTGACAAGGGCGGAATGTTTACGATAGCTACCGGCAGAGGCTATTCAATGGCACGTCCGGTTGCGGAAAAGCTGAAGCTGAGGATACCTGCGGTCATCTTCAATGGGTCGGCGGTGTACGACTTTGACAAGGACGAATTCCTGTGGCAGAGCGAGGTTACGCAGAAAGCCAGAGATTACATAAAGCTGGTCATGGACAGGTTCCCCGATGTAGGCATAGAGGTGCTTCACAAGCACACGGTATATGTGCCGGCACTGAACGATGTGGAGAGGGCTCATATGGCGCTGGAGAACGTACACGGAGATGTATGCAGCCTTGACGATATTCCGCATGAGGGCTGGCTTAAGGTGCTGTTCGCCTACCCTGAGGACAAGATGCCTGAGCTTGCGAGGTTCATAGATGAGCATTGCGCCGATGGGACGAACAGGGTGCTGTCTGCGCCGTTCTTCTACGAGCTTCTGCCTGAGGGCGTGAGCAAGGCTTATGGATATAAGCAGCTGCTGAGGGTGACGGGAAGCGAGGACAGGTTCACGGTGGCGGCAGGAGATTATCCGAATGACGCTGAAATGATACGCAGTGCCGACCTGGGAGTTGCTGTAAGTAATGCGCACGATGAGGTAAAATCATCAGCTGATGTAATAATAGGATCCAACAACGAGGATCCGATGACGCAGATAATAGATATAATCAGGAAAAAGTGAGAAATCACGCTTTGAGCGACAAGTGATGAATTTCGATGAATTATAGCGCTGATTTTATCTAAATATTGTAATTAAAGCAATAAGTTGTAAGTTAAAACTGCAGAATTCTAAATGTAATTATATGGGAATTAGGGGCAGCTTGTGAGTAACGAAAAGTCAGACAAGCGAACAAGGTATTAAGAGATTTTCGGGCTTGCATATTTTATATATAGAGAATACATAAATAGCCATAATGATTATGGCAACTATTTGATGTGCGATACAATTTCGAACGTTGTACGATGATAAAGCAGTGATATGTAATGTGATGTATTGACAATCAAGGGCTTCGTTGACGAATCATATAATGCTTATAGCAAAGTGACGAAATCGATTAAGGAAGAAATTTACATCGCAAAAGTCAATCGTTCGGAGCAGGAAAGTTTTGACAAACGGCACGGGAAGACTTGCGGTAAAATTAAAGATTGCTATAAAATTAAAGATTGCCATAAAAATTAAAGACTGCTATAATAAAGTGAACAGCAATAAAAGCATCTTTACATACGGAAATGCGCAGAAATGGCTCAATATGGCGCTCAAATATTTATGGCTGCTTGTGGCATTGCCGAATGACATAAAAGAGGAACGGCTTCACGCCCCGATTGACATGTATATTTTGCAGAAGCTGTGGAATTTAAAGGCGGAAGGAGTAATCTGCTCAGCAGATACGTTTTATTACAAAGGAAATAGTTGGAGTAAAATAAGCGATTACGATGATTATTTCGATTTGCAGAAAGTTATAAGAGTTATGGCGAAGCAAGGCGGGAAAACTGTTATAGAGCAGGAAAACGAGGCGTGGATCGAGATGGCAATCAAGAGGAAAAGGAGCTTGGCTCATAAGCGTGAAACGAAAGGAGAAAAGCATGAAACGTGAACCCGATTACAAGCTGAAAAAGCGTCTGGAGCGTATGGAACACGAGAAGAAGATGAACCGGACCTATAACCGTAACTGGATAATATGTATCGGTTCGCTTGCAATTATCATATTGGCGGTTTTTGTGTTCGGCGGGAAGTGATAAAGAAAACGGAATTATATCCGGTTGCGATAAGGAATAGCGGAATGATGTAAAATCAATACTTGACATATAATGATTACGGTGATATACTTAAGATATCTTAATAAAATTATACACAGTCAATAAAGGCGGAGAAAAATATGTGCAAGGTGACAAATTACAATTTATGTAAACGGGGGGGGGGCTTTCTGAAAGCACTCCTGTAAGTAATGCACAAAATTTCTCGGTAAAATCAAATACGGTAATAAGGGCACAGTCTGCATAGGGTGGACTGTGCCTTTTTATATTATTTATAAAGAAAGAGGGATAAAATTATGAGATTTAAGAGATTTACAGTCGGCATAGTGGCGGCTGTAATGGCAGTCACAGCTGTTGCAACGCCGCTCGGGGATAATCTGCCGGCGGTGAGGGAGAGTACGAGTTTGACGGCGAGTGCTGCTTCGAATCCTTTTGGAAAATGGCAGACAATAAATGGTGTTACAACAATAAGATGTACTTATTATGCTTGGCAGCAGGCATACGACAATACCGGAGTGGCACTTCCCATGCTTGGCAATGGCTGTCAGTGGTATGACAATGCTAAAAATGCAGGGTATTCAGTAGGAACAACAGCAAAGGCAAGATCGATTGCCGTGTGGGGGTCGTGTACCAACAATTCATATGGTCATGTAGCTTATGTAGTTAGTGTTAATGGCGGTAAAATGACTGTAAATGAGGGCGGAAGAAGCGATGCCACGAGCACAAACGGAATAGTAAACGGTTTTTCTTGCGGCTCGACAATAGGGTCAAAAAGATATTCAGGTTCACCACTTATTGGATTTATATATCTTGATTCAACACCCTCAACCGATAATGTAAAATTATTGAATACATCATCTCACTATACAGATGAGGTATACGACGACAATGCTATTGTTCACGGTGAGGTTAATAAGCCGACAAGTTATCCCGTAACAAGAATCGGCATACAGGTGCGTAAAGACGGAGATTCATTTTCAAACGGTTGGTCAAGATTTGATAACACGCAAAAAACATATACGAACAGTTCGTGGATGAGTCCGTGGTTTAATATCAAAACTGAATTGGGTGTAACGTTAGTTCATTGTACCAGATATTATTATAAATTTTATGCTGTAGTAAACGGTAAAGAGTATTGGAGTAGCGAAAATACTTTTGTAACCACCGGTTCTCATTCCTACGGTTCGTGGTATACAAAGACTTCGGCGACCTGCACGAGCGGAGGAACGGAAGAACGTAAATGCTCCTGCGGAGCGACAGAGAGCCGTTCGACATCGGCTTTAGGGCATAGCTACGGCTATTGGGAAACCGACAGGGCGGCTACTTGTACCGATGGAGGTACAGAGGTACGCATCTGTTCGAGATGCAGCAATGCGGAATATCGTTCGACATCGGCAACGGGTCATAGCTACGGTTACTGGGAAACCGACAGAGAGGCTACTTGCACAGAGGAAGGTACAGAGGTGCGTATCTGCTCGAAATGCAACGATGCGGAATATCGTACAGTTTCGGCACTCGGTCATGATTTTTCATCCGAATGGACAACAGACGAAGAACCCAGCTGTACGTCTGAGGGAAAAAAGTCAAGACATTGCACACGTTGTGACGCTGTTACAGATGAAACGATTATTGAAAAGAGCGAGCATACATATATAACAAGCGTCATAGCACCGTCGGTATGGTCCAGAGGATACACGCTTCATACCTGTGTATATTGTGGTTATAGCTTCGAGGATAACTATACGGAACCTCTTGATATAAAAGATGTTACAGGTTTCAAGGTCAAGACACAGGGAACAAATTCGCTGACACTGGTCTGGGATAAAGCTGAATACGGAATCAGTTACTCTATAGAGCAGTATAGGGGCGGAAAATGGGAAGAAATAGAAGTTATCAATAATTATTCCACAACATCATTAAATGTAAAAGGTTTGAAAGCTGATACAACTTATACATTCAGGATAAGACCGTTTATATTCGGAGATTGTGAAATATTATACGGCAATTACACAAGACTTGCGGCAAAAACCAGAATAGCAAATGTTGCATCGTTCAAGGGCAGAGCGGTTTCGCAGACGGCGGTGAAGCTCGACTGGAGCAAGAATGACAAGGCTACGGGCTATGTTATCGAGCAGTATAAGGGCGGTAAGTGGACGGTGCTTGCTACTACAAAGAACAATACTACGCTTACGTTTACTGTTAAGGGGCTTGCAAAGGGTACTACTTATTCTTTCAGAATAAAATCGTTCAGAAAGACGGGAAGTACGACCGAGTTCAGCGAGTATACGGCTATAAAGGCGGCTACATTAAAATGACAGCTTAAGTAAGCTGTTGACGGTTCGGGTTTTGTCGGTTTGCAGATTCAATCCGGACTGCATATCCGGCTAACAATAAATACACTAATCAGGGCATAGCCACGAGGGTGGCTGTGCCTTTTTTGTCGTTAGGAGTGCTGATTTTGCCCGGCTGTTGAATCGGGGAAAACAGAAGTGTTATTATTGACATAAGGATCTTGTTTGCGGTCAGGCTGTGGCGCCGAAAACGGCAGTTACGGCTTTCGCAAATGCAAATATAGAGAAAAGGAGAAAATCAATGAATGGTAAGAGAGTGAGAATGGCTGTAATGTCGGCGGTGATTCTGTCGGCGCTCGCTGTGAGCGGTTGTTCGTCGGAGGGAAGCGTTTCATATAATGGATCGGGTGAGAAGGCGGACGATGTATCATCGCTTTCCGCTCCTGTAACTTCCGATACAACAAGCAGAAGTGAAAGCAAGGAAACGCAGGAGCAGACATCTTCCGATAGCAAGCCTGCCGATACAAGCACAAATAAAGCGGAAACAACAGCCGTTACAACAAAGAAGGATAACGCTGTAAAATCGGAATGGAAAGAAACAAAGGCTGACGGCACAAAGTATGTAACTGTGGGCTGTTACAGCAGGGAAAAAGCCGTTCTCGGAGCAAAAACGGTAAAGCTGTATAACGTCAACGATAAGGTTACTGTGGTAGCTGTGACCGATACGGGATACGCAAAGCTGAAGGACGGCACTTTTATACATAACGATTTTCTGTCGGACAGCAAGGTGACGGTCACAGCCGCACCGACAAGCCAGTCGACAAAGAAGCCGACAGAGCAGAAGCCGGCACAGTCGCAGACTTCGGAGTATTCCTGGGTGATAAAGCCGAGTTATGTGTATGATGATGTGGAGATACTGATGGATTGTCAAGTAAATCCCGACTCTATAAAAGGTGAGGATGAAATATCAATTCCGTATGGCTATACATATAAGATAGCAAAAGTAACTCCGACACCTGATGATCCGTACAGCAGCTATATGTATGAACCCGGCGGCAGAATTAATGGTATATTTGTTGTGACGACAAACGGGAAAAAATATGCAGTTGATTCTTCGGGTAAAAAAATTGTTGATAAAGGTTTTGATTATATAACAAACCCATATGGTCTGATAGCGTTCAGAAACGCAAGCGATGATAAAATCTACAGTCTTGATGATAACGGAAAACTAATGGAAGTTAATAGTATGTATATGCATAACTGGGGCATTTTGCCTGAACTTGTGTATGATTTGAGTACCGGTGTTGTTTTTCGCTATGATTACGGCGGAATACGTGATAATGACTATGAGGTTAAAAATGCTACAGTCATATATTCTGCGTATATTAATGACGAAAAAAGCTTTGCACCTGCGGTTGATAAAGTTAAAGTAGGTTTATATCGGGGAAACACATTTTTAGTTCCGTGCGAATATGACGGCTGTTTATCGGATTTCACAAAACATAACTGTGGTCTGGTAATTACACCTCCGGCTGATAACAGGCTGGTATTCTATAAAGGTAACAAAATATATATCTTTGATGATAACGGAAAATGTTATTCAAAAGGTGTTTACGATAAGCCCGACAGCAATCAGGGAATGTACTATCTGAACGGTTATCTTCCCGTATGCAAAGGCGGTAAATGGGGGCTTATCGACGTCAACGGAAAAGAAGTGCTGAAGTGTCGGTTTGAAGATATTACTTCGGTTTATGACGGTAAGGCGTGGGCTAAGCAGAACGGCAAGTGGGGCGTGATAAAGCTTGCGTGAGATGAATAAATAAACGGCGGACGGCAATAAGAGCGTAAGCTGTGTATAAGAAAACGACCGAAGGCACTGTTGATGGTGTCCTTCGGTCGTTTTGGTTTATCCGCAAATGATATTCTCAATCACTTTTCCGATGTCGTATTCTATACAAATTGCTCTGTCGGCAATTTTATCAGGAGCATATGCTTCGTTCATATTTATGCAGGCATAAATTGCTTTTGGATTTTCTGCTGTCATCTGCATAAACGGATATTTTATTATTCCGGGTGTGTTGAATCCTACACCGAGCTCCAAAAACAGAATGTGAAGGTTTTTGTGTCGGCGGATAAATTCTTCATAACGTTCTGCGGCGGTATACCAGCCCTCATCCTGTACAAAGCTGTCATCACATCTGAGATTCATTGCCATAGGTTTATTGCAGTGAGGGCATCTTGGGATAAGCTCATCGGGAATTTTCATATTGCGTTGCTCTTTCACCATTGTCCTAACAGCATTTTCATTGTCAAAGGTTTCATTACAGCACGGCTCACTGCACTGCCATAAGCCGTAATCGCCCTGCGTGTAGAACAGCCGCTTTTTATCAAAGCCTGCAAGCTGAAAACGGTGGTCGACATTTGTCGTCAGCACGAAATAATCCTTGTCCGATACCGCTTTCAGCAAATCGCTGTACGGCTTTCCGACAGGTGCGTTATAGCGGTTTACAAGAATGTGACGTGACCACCACGCCCAATATTCGTTCAGAGTTTCAAACGGATAGAATCCACCCGAATACATATCGGTGATACCGTACTTTTTGTGAAAATCGGCAAAGTTTTTTTCAAAGCGTTCACCGCTGTAATCAAAGCCTGCCGAAGCGGAAAGCCCTGCGCCTGCGCCTATTACGATTGCATCGGCAGCAGCTATCTTGTCTTTAAGACGAGATAGCTTATCTGAGTAATCGCCGGTAGATCTCGTAGTCGGCATCTTTAAAAACATTGAATATCACCTCTATATCATGATTTTCCGAAAATTCTCTGACCGTCTGCACGGCAATTTCAGCCGCTCTGTCCTGAGGAAATCCGAACACTCCGGTCGAAATACAGCAGAAGGCGACGCTCTTTATATTGTTTATTACCGCAAGCTCAAGACAGCTTTCATAACAGCTTTTCAGCAGTGAGCAGTGCTTTTCCTCCGGTCTTCCGTGTGCTATCGGTCCAACCGTGTGGATAACATATTTGCAGGGTAGATTATAAGCAGGTGTTATCTTGGCTTTTCCTGTCGGCTCGTCATATCCCTGTTTTCTCATTATCTCCGCACATTTCAGCCGCAGACGAACACCTGCGAAGGTATGAATGCAGTTGTCGATGCAATTGTGGCAGGGGTGATAACAGCCTGTCATTCCCGAATTTGCGGCATTGACTATCGCATCGCATTCAAGTGTTGTTATGTCACCTTGCCAAAGGTAGATGTTATCCTTGAACGGCGTTAAATCGTGTAGTTTTGTTATACCTTTTTCTGCAATTGCCGTTTGCAGATATTCGTCTTGTATCGCAAGAAAATCATTGCCGATGGGAGAAGGCAAACGAATGTTGATAAGTGAGCGGAGTAAACGCTTCTGCTCAGCTTCGGATTCCGGAATCGTTATACCGTTGTAATGTTCGTCTTCGCTGAGAAGTCGATCAATAAGATAAATCCGTCTTTCTTTCTGCGTCATATCCGCTCCTTATAACTGTGTTGAATGAATTAAGCCGTCTGATCAAGCGAAAAAGAATCCTGCTGTCATATCAAGATAGTTTGCGCCGCTGTAATCGGGATACTGCTTGTTTACTTCAGCCTTGAATTCGTCTGCGGTTGCACAATCGGCTGCAATCTTTTTAAGGTTTTCTAGGTATGAAATCTTTGTTTTTGCATCCTTTAGGTCTTCGGGTGTGTAGTGCGATGTAAGTATCAGCGTATAGCCGTTTGAAATGTAGCTGTCAAGCTGAGCAATGATTGCGTCGGCATGACCTGCACCGGCAACGATCGAGTGGCAGTCGTGACCGAGCATATGGGTATAAACTGCATTAATTTCCGGTATCTCAATATCAAATGCTTCGGCGGTTGCTGTAATCACAAAGTCGATGCCGCCTATAGTTACCTTGCCTTCTCCGATAACGTCGGTAATCTTGTGTACGGAGTTGTCAAAGCTGTCACCGAAAGCGTTTGTGAAGTTGTTTATGAGCGCCTTACCGCCGCCGTTTTCGGAATATTCGACCGCATTCTGTGTTGCATATTTCGGTACATCGGGCAGGAATGTTGCACCTGCGCCGTGGTAAGCTACGAGTACGCCTTCAACCTTGATACCTTTCAGATATTCGGTAAGCTCTGTTATATTGTCAAAGAAGCAGGGAGATTCTATCACTACCGCATTGCCTGCCTTTTCAACGATGAAAACCTCATCATCTATAAGGTCGTTTGTCTTATAGGCGTGGAGCTTTACATCTCCGAAATCATATACGCTTACCTCGCCTTTTGCGAGTGCTACCTTCTCATATGTATTCTTGTTCATAGTTAATATCCTCCTGAAACAGTGTAGGTTTGTTTGCTTTTTCGGAAGATGCAGCGCTGTTTTTCTTTCCTTGACCTTATCATATCACAACGTGTGATGCCTGTAAAGTACGCACTTTTTTGTAGGATAGTTACCGCAAGGTGACTAATGCGCGGTTACCGGAAAGTAACGATTGTACAGTTATGCGGTTTGCACGCTATCGAAAATAAATTTGAAAAAACCAAAAATTTTTTTAATTGTTGCATTGACAGTCGAAAATTCTGTATGGTATAATCGGAATGTAAGTATCAATCGGATACTGTTTGATAACCGTGCTGAAAAGAAGGTCGTTATGAGTAAATCAACAGTAATAAAAGAATTACCTGCGTGTCCTGTCGAAACGACGCTTACGCTTATAGGCGATAAATGGAAGGTGCTTATACTGCGTGACCTGCTTACAGGAACGAAGCGATTCGGAGAACTGAAAAAATCGTTAGGCAACGTGTCGCAGAAGGTGTTGACGGCACAGCTGCGTGATATGGAGGAGAGCGGGCTTATAAACCGCAAGGTATATGCGGAGGTTCCGCCGAGGGTGGAATATTCGCTGACGGTACTCGGCGAAAGCCTTAACCCTATACTTGACGCTATGAAGTGCTGGGGAGAGAGTTATAAGAATCTGGTTAAGGAATAAAAATGCCCCTGATAATCAGGGGCATTGGTGTAGCGTCTGAGCTGTCTGAGCTATCTGAACAGTATACGGCAATAATCACGTCTGCCGTTTATAATGCGGTATATGTAGACTGCATTACCGTCAACTTTATAGAATATCATATAACCACGGCAGACAAGATATCTGAAGTCTGTTTTTATATTGATCTTTGCATCAAGCAAAGAGCCGATTAAAGGCGTATCTTTTAACTGCTTGTAAGCTTTGACTATATCTTTTATGAGTCTGCCTGCGGCACTTGGGTTGTCGAGTTCTTCGGAAATGTAACTGTGAATACTATGCAGGTCGTCTGCGGCAAGCGGAGAAAGCAGTAATTTCATATTATATCTCCGATGGCTTTGTCGGCTTCAGCCTCCGACAGCCAACCTTTTGTTTCGGCTGATTTTTCGGCTTTGTTAAGTTCGGATAGCAATTTCAATGTGGCACGTTGCTTTTCATAATCGTCAATGTCCAGTATTACATAACGACCTCTGCCGTTTTTGGTGAGAAATACGGGTTCACCTTCGGAAATATCGTTCAGAACCGCATTGTAATTGCGTAAATCGGAAACAGGTTTGATATTCGGCATAAAATGCACCTCCTTATTTGCTGTAATTATTGTAGCATAATTTTAAGTAAAAATCAACAGCGTATAAAGAAAAAGCAAAATTCAGAAAATTTTTCACTTTCCCTATTGACAACGGCGGATAAATGTAGTATAATCATCAGGTAAATTAAATTGTGAAACAAAAGCAGAGAAGCACTCTCACCCATTTACGCCGAAAGGTTGTTCAATGAGGTAATTACAGAAATTTCCGACGGTTTATGACGCTGTACAGCGTTATATATCTGTCTGTAATATTTGTACAGCGTGAGAGAATCTGCATTGCAGTTTATCACGCTTTTTGTTTTGCATAAAACAATTTGTTTTCAGAAAGGCGGTGCTTTACAATCAGCACAAAAGAACAACTCATCAACGAAGAGATAAATGAAAAAGAGGTCCGTGTGATCGGAGCTGACAATGAGCAGCTCGGCATTATGTCTTCGGCGCAGGCTCTTGATATGGCGATCGAGGCTGACTTAGACCTCGTGCTTATCGCTCCTTCTGCTACTCCTCCGGTATGTCGTATAATGGATTACGGCAAGTTCCGTTTTGAGCAGTCAAAGAAGGAAAAGGAATCTAAAAAGAACCAGAAACAAGCTGAGCTTAAAGAGATACAGATGTCGCTGAATATCGACACCAACGACTTTAACACTAAGGCTAATCAGGCTATAAAGTTCCTTAAAAACGGCGATAAGGTTCGTATCAAGGTTCGTTACAGACGAGCAAGAGAGCTTTCACACGCAAATCTTGGTGAGGAGCTTATGCAGAGAGTTCTTGAGGCTGTTTCGGAGTACGGTGCTTGTGAGAAGCCTGCAAAGCTGGAGGGCAAGAACTATATGGCAGTTGTAGCTCCCAAGGCTGCGGCAGGCGGTAAGAAAGCAAAGAAGGACGCCGATAAAACGGCGGAAACTAAATAAGGAGGATTCCACTCATGGCAAAGAAGATCAAGATCAAAACCCACAGCGGTGCTAAAAAGCGTTTTAACATCTCCAAGAACGGTAAGGTCAAGTACCAGAAGACGAACCGTCGTCACAGACTGACACAGAAGGCTACAAAGAGAAAGCGTATCAACCGTGCTGCAGGATACTGCGACAAGACGAACGTTGCAGAAGTTAAGAAGCTCATACCTTACAAATAAAAACTAACTGCGACCGTTTCGGCGCAATATTCACTATAGGAGGAATTTAACGATGGCTCGTATTAAAGGTGCATTAGCAACTCGTAAGAGAAGAAATAAAACATTAAAGCTGGCAAAGGGCTACTGGGGCGGCAAGAGCAGACTTTTCAAGACTGCCAAGGAAGCTGTCTGGAAGTCAGGTCAGTACGCTTACATCAGCAGACGTTTAAAGAAGAGAGATTTCAGAAAGCTCTGGATCGCAAGAATCAATGCCGCTTGCAAGATGAACGGTACAAACTATTCTACATTCATCAACGGCTTAAAGAAGGCTAATATCGGTCTTAACAGAAAGATGCTGTCAGAAATCGCTATCAACGATCCTGCAGGTTTTACTGCACTTGTTGAGAAGGCTAAGGCTGCTCTTTAAGAGAAAACAACACGCCCATAATAAGTGGGCGTGTGATTTTTTATATAACGGGAAATAAATGCGGAAGAGACGCGGCTGTGCAGGCACATAATAACCGTTATCAGTACATATCCTTTGTGTGATGCTTGTAATAGAAAATATAACTGCCTATTGCGCCTGCGACCACGAAAACGAATGTTACTATAAGGCGGTTCATAAGGTTGCCTGCGATTTCGGTGTACTTCATAGAGTAGTTCGCAAGATCGGCAAGAATGCCGTTTATGTTTACTGTGTTTCCTGCCTCCTGTTCCTTTAAGAATATCTGGAACAGGTATGCGAAGCCGTTTGACAGCACCCAGCCCGCAAAGGTGAGAATGGCTGTCATAATGCAGTCGACCGTCTTTAGCTTCTTTGAGAAAACGGTGTAGAGCGAAATAACTGCGGCGGACATGATTATACCGCCCAGCCAGCCGACAAGATCGGACATCATAATAAAAGCAACGAATATGGCGCAACCGATCAGAAGTCCGAGCAGACCGCCTACGATACCTTTTACAGTACCCCTTATATTATACGGAGGACGGACAGTTCCGTCTGAGCGTATATGCTTTGTGAGAATTGCGTAATCCTCAAGCTCAAGCACTTTTGCCACCTGTATGGGAGTGGTTTTACGCATTTCGCTTTTTAAATAGGCTGTGAGTTTTTCCAAAAATTCAATGAGTAACGGCAGATTTTCCTGCATAAGATTATATCCCTTGCAGTAAATGTTTACGCAGCCGTCGACATTTTCGATGCCGAGCATAGTTTTCTTGGGAAAGCGTTCAGCCATAATGTATATTCTGCCGAACTGGCGCTCGGTGATGACTGCACCGCATACTATATCAAATCTGTGCTTTTTATCGTTGTCAAAAACGACAACGGGTACACCGTTCTTTACACCGCTGAGCGTGGCGGTTTCGGGATCGTATTTAAGTCCTGTTTCCTTTTCAATAAGGCTTAACTCGGAAAATATCATGAAAAAATCCTTTCTTGTCCGTTACGGATAATGAAATTTTAGCATAAGGACACGCAAAAGTCAAGAAACTGAGTGTTAAGGAGAAATATGGAAATTACATCTAAACAGAACACATATATAAAGGAATACCGCAAGCTGACGGAGCAGAGGAAGTACCGCAGGCAGACGGGGTATTTCGTGTGCGAGGGGGCGAAGCTGGCTGTCGAAGCGGTCAAAAGCGGATGTGTGTTAGGCGAGAACGCATATTATACTGCCGCCGCCGCCGAGAAATATCCCGAATGTATAAGTCTGCTGAGTGAAAGCTGTAAGATGATACAAATAAGCGAGGAGGTGGCGGACAGCATTTCCGACACAAAATCGCCACAGGGAATATTTATTACGGTAAGACATCTTGACAAAATTCTGAATTTAAGTACAATAGATAGTAGCAGGCAGTTTATAATATTGGAAAATTTACAAGATATGGGTAATATTGGCACGATAATACGTTCCTGTGACGCTTTTTCGATTGACGGAGTGATACTTGCAGGAGATTGTGCGGATGTATTTGCTCCCAAAACGGTAAGAAGTGCGATGGGTTCGCTGTTCAGGCTACCGATATACTGCTGTGATACCGAAGAAGCGATAACGCTTTTGCAAAAGGGCGGATTTACCGTGTATTCGGCGGAGCTTTCGGACAGGTCGGTAAAGCTTGGAGAGGAAAAGCTGCCTCAAAAGACCGCTGTTGTTATCGGCAACGAGGGCAACGGGGTCAGCGATACCGTGAAAAAGCTGTGCGACAAGTCGCTGTTTATACCGATAAGCAGTGCGGAGAGCCTTAACGCATCGGTTGCGGCATCGGTTATTGCGTGGGAAATGTCGAAGGTCAGAAAGTAAGATTGACGTTAAATACGGTTAATAATTGCGGTTTATAATTCAGCGTTGAGATTGCAAGCTGTAATTTAATTGTTGAGAATTGCTTGTATAACGCAGAAGCGACAATAAGGTTTGCAGCAACGATCCCTCAGTCTTGCGACAGTCAAACGGGAATGATTTTAACGTTGAAATAATCGCTGAACATAGAGGTATGGATAACGGCTTCGCTTGTCGCAATCCAGCTCCCTTTGGCAAGGGAGCCAAGAAAGATAGTGCAACGGAAGATGATAGCACACCTTCATTATATAAGCAAAAAGCTAAGATAAAACGTTAAGA
>OHHK01000374.1_pt1 | contig 28448 bp, 29 predicted proteins | sample 1568111 | NCBI WGS metagenome assembly OHHK01 (sample SAMEA3879562, study PRJEB24766) | human gut metagenome | biome: human-associated habitat; feature: feces | place: USA | collected 1985/1987 | reverse complement strand
CCACAGGATTTTCATCCGTCGAATCATCCGCATATTTAAGACAATAAGAAAGACCGGTACCATTACCTCCCGTCCACAACATATTATCTGTTGTGAATATCTGATATACCTTTGGTGTTTCAACCGTACAAAATGTCTTTTCCCCAGATGCAGGAGTTTTCATTTGATTACCTTTTTGTTGACCGTACAATGAAGATACGGTATTCAGACCAGAACCAATATACATATTTCTGTTCCTCCAATCAGATCAAAATTTTTTCTATATGACTAAACATTTTTCATGGTTAACAATTTGCTCAATTCCTCTATTTCCTTTATAGGATAAAATAACTTGCTCTCCCAGTCCCATCTCATCAAACAACCATATTACGCACACAAAGTCCAACATTGCATAAATGAAATATATACCGCATAAAAACATCCTATATTTTTATATCTACTGACTTCTTGCCACTCTCAACAGACTCTCTTGTAATACCATCCAATGCACCAGCCGGTATTGGTTTACCCGCTTTCCATGTAGGATCAGCGGCTTTTGCTGCTTCTGCAAATGCCTGTCTGTATTGATGTTCATATTGTTCCATTGTCCAGCCTGCTGATAAGCGGTCATCCTTATCCATTTTTCTGTATAAATTGTTATATACACTCTCCCTTTTGGTAGTATCACCATTTAAAGTACCGTTTTCATTTAAGAATTCTTTCTTTGCCAGTTCAAACATTTCTTCCCGGCTGCTCTCTGGAATAGAAATGATATGTTTATAACTGTTTCTGTTCTCATCCGTTACAGCAAGTCCCGTTAGTCCGGTATTCGGATCAATCCAGTCTCCGTTTTTGTCATACTGGCTCATCAGGTTCTTAATTGCCTGAACATTTGTAAACATTGCACCGTTTCCATTCTTCATCATCTCACTCAGTGCTGCTTTATACTTTTTACTGTTTGTGTCGATCCCTGCTGCTTTTAATTGTTTCTGTACAGAACTGCTGTTCATTTGGGACAACTGAATATTGTTGACCAAATTTGTTTTTGATGTTCCAAATGTTGTTTGAAATAAAAAACCGTAGTCCGTAATTCTTGACATAATCGAAGCCTCCTATCATTAAATTTTTTATATCTGTCATCCGCTTTATTTTTCTTTTTCTATCGACAACCCACTTCTAATATTTTACCTTTTCTGCACCAAGTACGATTTTTTTGCACGAAGTAAGACTTTTTACCAAAAAAGAGCACGAATGCTCTTTTTATGAATTGAGGAATAACTCAGCAATAAATTTATTTCCATCACTTTTCAATATTAAATTTCCATCATATTTTTTTACACTGCTCTGAACATTCAGCAGTCCTATTCCACCGCCTTTTCCTTTCGCTGATACCGGAAAACCATTTTTCCACTTTACCTCTCCGCAGTTATTTTCGATGCTGGCAGCTATCATTTTATGGTATGAGCCAATCTTAATCGAAATATATTTCCCGCCTTCAAGCTTCTCTGCAGCCTCAATCGCATTATCCAATAAATTTCCAAAAATAGTTGTAATGTCGATTGGTGCAAGGAAATTCAGATTCACATTATCCACCTTTATGGTTACTGAAATACCTTTTTCCTTCATAACGGATTCTTTATCGGTAAGAAGAATGTTTAATATTGGATTTTCTGTGTATTGAACCGGAATGAGCGGCTTTAACAGTTCTCTGATTTCCGCTGCATATTCTCCTGCCGTATTCCCCTGCTCTGCACCATATAATCCTTCGATTGCTTTAATATGCTTATTTACATCATGTAATATGTGGACGGTTTGATCATATTTTTTTGTCTGCGTCAAATAGTATTCGTATTGTACCTTTGCCTGTTGCTCTAAAGCGATGAGCTGCTTTTCATAATAGTTCTTTTCATCTGCCATTTTAACAAAATATAAAAGGTATAGATCTGCCAGAACAATACACCCCATATTGACTGCACATAAATAATTTTCTTCTCCATTTTTAAAATTCTCTACAATTACACTCATGTTAATCAGACTGTATAGAAGTATAATTCCATACATGATGTACCGTGTCTTTGCATAAGGAATATCGCTCTTTTTCACAAACCTGTTTATGAATGTATAATACAAAAAAATAAGTATTACTTTTGAAAATGTTACCTCAAGGCAGTAAAGCATCGTTTCATTCACATTTTTTATATCTGCTGCCTGCAAAATACATTGTAAAAGAATCACTCCTAATGATTCACAGACAGACATGCAAAATACCAATGCCTCACATTCAATGATACGTCTTAACGGTTTATCCATATCCTCATAATACAGAGCATATGCGATCACCCCCGTCAACACGCCCCAGAGCACCAGATTTAATATGGAATGATTGAACATATTGATACAGGTTGTAAAAATCACTGTGACAGTCTCAACCACAATATATACATATCTATTTTGACTGCTTCTTTTATACTTTCCATTCATAAACTGGAACAGTATGGTACTTATGATAAAACAGGAAAGAGCATTACATAATATCAGTAAAATCGTATTCATCGTTTCTCCTATGAATTTTTCTGCAAAAATTTATTTACTTCTTCTCTAAAATCGCTGCTTCTCTTTTGCGCAATCTGGAGTTCTTTTCCATTGTCCAGATAAATGGTAAAGCCTTTTATTTTTTCAATATGCCTTAAATTAACCAGATTTCCTCTGCAATTCACAACAAAATCATAGGGCTGCAGTTCTTCAACCAGTTTTTCAAAAATGCAGTCATACTCATATGTGATATCAGACAACGCTATCAGTACTTTTCTTGATCTTTTTATGTATTCAAAATATAAAATGTCCCTGAGTTTCAATTTGATTGACAGATACTCTTTCCCATTGCTGTCCGTCACTTTATAAAAATCCTTTTCTGCTCCGGTATCCGGCAGTTGATCCAGTAGTTCCAACATCTGCATTTCCAATTTATCATATTCCAGTGGTTTACATAGAAATGAAAATGCATGAACTTCGTTAATGACCTGCATACAATATTCTTCATAACTCGTAATATACACTAATTTCACATCTGGAAATTTTTCTTTCAATTTTCTCCCCAGTTTAATACCATTCAGTTCTTCCATCGAAATATCTAAAATTCCGATATCAATACGACTGATATTTTCAAGCATTTGATTTGCAGACGCAAATTGCTCAATATGATAAGCAATCTTTTGACTTGTAAAAATCTTATGCAGCATATTCACTGCACGCTCAAGATCTGCCATATCGTCATCACAAACAACAATTTCCAGCATAGCACTCACCTTCTTCCTCATTATATATCGAACATTTCTAATTTTTATTTTCTACCTGTTTTAATTTAATTAAAGTCTTTCATTGAAGTGTCCAAAACATCAATATCAATTGTATTATCACACAGAAAATGTGCCATCAAATTGACAGCACACTTTCTCAATTATCTATGTTTTTCTTTTATTGCGCATACCGATTTAATTATTCCAAAACCACCTAACATAACCAATAATGCACCTACTATCTGATAACAATGAATTGCTTCCGTTAGGATTTTTTGATATAAGGTTCCATCCATCCCATTGTTTTCACTTACAATTTTTGAAGCCATTTCCAAACCATATGGTACAGCATTGATTATTTCCCTATAACCTATAATGCACACAAAAACTAAACTAACAAACCACATTATTAAAAGCACTCTTTCCATTTTATTTGCTACCATATTATCACTCTCCTCAAATAAACACTATCAGCTTCAGTATGCCACCATTCGTTACCTTATTTCCTCTTTTCTATGAGTACTCTAAACTTGCATATTCATTATTTTTTATTTTACTGTTTTGCACAATATATAAAGCACGAAATACGATTTTTCCGCACGAAATACGATTAGAAAATAAAATTATGAGTCCCCGCATAATCCATCTGGTAATACTTCAATTCTTAGTTTTTTTCCGAAAAAATATATTGATGTTTCATATCGCCAACTGTATTTTCTTTTCTCTGTTCTTTCCCTTAAAGTGAAAAGTTCCCTGCACAGGCCACGGTGAACCATACCATAGTCCACCTGACCGGCGCAGTAATCCCTTTGTGCCTATTTTATGATTTCATAGAGCAGGCTGCTCTTTCCTCCATTTTCACGCCATCTCTGCTTTTTCTGTATAAATCCTGCACACTCCAGATCGCGGATTGCACGCTTGACCGTACTTACAGACAGGTGCAGCTCTCTGGCAATGGTACCGATTGCCGGATAGCATGTCCTCTCCCTGTCCGCACGAGTCTCCAGATACAGATAGACCGCCACCGCCCTGTGTGGCAGCTCTGTTTCATAGATTTCTTTCCTAGTCACCCTGCCTCCTAATCTTCCGTCCGTAAGGTCTGCCGCATCTTTTTCATGGTGTCCGTCAGCGGTGTCTGCTGCATGCCTCCTGTCCTTACTATTTCCGCAGGTGTCTCCTCCGGTTCTTCCATACAGCACATATATCTCCGTATGATCTCCTCTTCAATTTCCTGCTTGTCTGCGTATGCTACCTTTCTTGCGGATTTTTCTTCAATCTCATAAGGTTCTTCAAATGTGATGCCCCATTTTAGGAACAGTTTCAGTTTTGTCCGCATAGGGTGAATCCCAGTCTTTGATACGATAAAGTTTCCTTTTGGCAGTGACTTCAATTCATCCGCTGTCATGAGTGGTCTTTGGATCATCTGAAGGGACTGGCTCGGATCATTCTTTCCCCGGCTGATGGAACCGGACATGACAGTTTTGCTGCCCAGGCTCTTGGAGAGCACTTCCGCTGACTCCGAGTTCGGTGCGAACCCACCGAAGATGGTATCCTGACAGTTATCGATAATGATTTCTGCACCCTCTTTCCCATAATTCTTATTAAGCTGGGCAAAGGACTGGATCATGGGTACGATACTCACCCTTCTGGATCGGGACGCTGAGAACATCATCTCTGCGCTTTCAATCTTCGGAATCGTTCCGACCTCATCCCAATAGAAAACTACACGGTTGTTCAGTTTCCCTCCGTTCTCGTCTGCCACCACGAGAATTTCCCGGTAGAGCTGCTGTAAAATCAGAGAAATAATAAAATACTTGGTATTGTCCTCCTCCGGCATGACCAGAAACACCGCCGTCTTTTTTTTGCAGAAAAGCTCTGCATCGATGGCGGTATCAAAACAGAGTATCTGCTCCAGCTCGGAATCCAGAAAAGCATTCAGTCTAGATAGTGCTGTGGAGAGAACCGACTGCATGGACTGCTCTGCTGTATTTAAGGCTGCCCCTGCAAACCATTTCGCCTTGTGGGTATCCGGGAGTTTCGCCAGAAGTAGCTGGAACTGGTTTTTCCCTTTCACTTTGGATGGTGCAAGTAAATCCTGTATCAGTTTGAACACGCTGATGATATGCCTCTTTCCATCCGGGCAGAATTCCGCAATGAGCAGGATGGCAGCCGTCAGCACGCCTTCTGCCGCATCATAGAAAAATGCATTCTGTCCATAGCTGGAACTGTCCGTACCACCGGAGGAGATAATGGTCTTTGCCGTGATCTTTGCATACTTTTCTGCTTTTGCCTTGGCACTCAAGTCCGTATGGTCTGCAAGATACTCATCCATGTATTTGTTGACCAGATGGAGCATATTGTCACCATCGCTTCTGGTCGGATTACGGAGATCGATGACTGCCGTATGGTAGCCATAGTATTTTTTTGCAATGCCTGCATAGTTGCGGTATAAATCTCCCTTTGTGTCCGTGGTCAGTAAACTCATTCCACAGGCACAGGCATATTCAATGTTGGGATACAGAAAATGTGCGGTCTTTCCGACTCCTGCCGCACCGATCATCAGGCAATGCACATCCCCGGTATCCACCAGTGCGTATAGTTTTCCTGCCCGCTCCATGCTGCCGAGTACCAGTCCCTGTGCAGCCGGCAGGTTCTCACCCCTGCGCCACAGCTCCGGTTCATAGGGCACCTGCACATAGGTTTCTGCAATTTCTTTTTTCGTGGCAAATCTCGCCGTTCCATGCTGGCCGTCCCCGACAGTCCTGCTCTTGATTCCGTTTAATGTATAATAGTGCGACAGAAGTGACACGCCTCCAATCACGGAAAACATTGCCACTCCTGCGATCACCAGCATCACGACTGGCTGCATAGCATCATTCCTCCCTCCTGATGTTCCACTTTCTGTTCCTTCACATTCTGTTTTGCCGGCTTCATCTGCTCTTCCCCGCGGTCAATGGCAACAAAAATATGAGCCCGGATGCATTCCATCGCAAGGCTCATACATTTTCTGGCAAGCAGTTCCTGATTCTCTTTTTGTTCTAAGTCTTTTGTATCGAACACCTCCAGTGTTTCTTCAAAGGCTGCCTGCATCTGCCGGATGCGGGTGTTGAAGTTTCCCTTGTCTTTATGCGGCAGATAACGCTTTGACAGATTTTCCAGTATCTGCCCTGCACTGGTTTCCCTGCCAAGTGCGATCCCCTCTTTTTCCATGCACCGCACAAGCACTCCGGTCAGAAGCATCCCCGGTCCGTCAAAGGCATCCGTAAGCTGTTCCCTGCCCCTGCCTTTTTTCAGTTCATTATAAATATCCTGATAATAACGGCAGATATAACTTCTGTTGGCATACTTGATGTTGATGGATTCCGTCACTTCTTTCAGTACCTCTGTCCATGCCCTGCATTCCATGACTCTCGGATGCTCCTGTGCCGGAATTGTTTTCTCACCATATCTGCCTTTTAAATCCTCATTCCAGTCTTTGCAGGCTGACTGTAACTGCTTTACCGCACCATATCCATTGCGTGCCAGAATCTCTGCCAGTCTGCCGCACGCTTCTATGCCTGCCGGATCATGGTCGAGGCACAGCACAACCGTATCCAGTCTTGGGTTGTCTTTCAATGCCTGCAGCATGGCATGTTCTGCCACACCGTTTAAGGTGATATAACTGTTCTCCTGCCAGTTGTCTGGATACAGGGACAGAAATGATAACAGATCAATGGGTGCCTCAAACACATACAGTCTGTTCCCGGTTCCCTTGTATCCAAATCCGTAGGCAGCTTCCGAGCCTTCCTGATTCAGCCGGAAGCTCCTGCCGTCAGAACAGCTTCCCTTCACATGAACATGCCGGATTTTCCCCTCGCTGTCCAGTCCGGCAAACACAATGTTGTGATGCTCCGCAGATTCATATATGGTTCCTGCCTTTGCAAAGTACGAGAGGATTTCCCTGTCAATATGACGTTTCTGCAGAAGATACGCATAGACCCTCTTCATGGTCTGATTTTTCTCCGGCGGTTTCAGTTTCTTTGGCTCTTTCGGTTCTTTTCTTTCCTCTGTCTGTTCTTTTTCTACAGCCTTCCGTCCTTTCCCAGCTTCTGCCAGTTTTCTTTTTGTCTCCTGCCTTTTTTCCCGTTCAATAAGCTGCCCCTGTTCTCCGTCCAGCAGATAGCTCACCGCCTCCGGGTAAGACATCCCGAAGAACTCCTGCATAAAATCAATGGCATGGCTTCCGACCTGTCTGCTGTGGCGGTACCAACTGCTCCCCCGAAAAGTCACACTCCTGTGCCGTTTCCAACGCCATTCATTCCCGGAACGCTCCACTTCCTCATGCTCCCGGCGAAGGATGTCCGCAATCTGTACTGCATTGGCCCGCTCCTTCTGTTCCTCTGTAAAATAAATAAAATCTCCCAATCGTACCTCCTCTCATCATTTCTACCACTCCTCCTGTGGTCACTGTGTCTGTACCATGTCCTCATGGTCATCCACGGCATGTCCCTGTGCAATCTTCTTCTGCCGGATTTTTCGTGCCAGCTTTCTGTCAATCCCCTGCCTGCGTCCTCCGCTCTTTCTTCCAGCAACATTCTCTTCGATGATATGTTCCAGATGCCGCATGAGCCTTGTTGCCATTAAAAGCAGATCGGGGTGTGGCATGTCATTCCAGTGTTCTAAAAAATACGCCGCATAAATGTTTCCCTGCTCTGCGGATTTTAAAAAATAGTCGTATGCCAGTTCCTTGTCCTGCTGGACATCCTTTCCAATCAGATACACTTTGCCCAGGGCATATTGTGCATACTGGTTTCCGGTGTCTGCCGCCATCTTCAGATAATGCAGTGCCAGTTCCGTGTTCTTCGGCAGTTCTTCTCCAGTAAGGTAAAGTTTCCCTAACCTGTATGCTGCAAATTCATTTTTCTGTTTCGCAGCCAGTGTCAGATACTGTATGGCTGCCGGAATGTTTCTGGTGTCCTCTTCCAGATATATTTTTCCAAGCTGATACTGTGCATAGCTGTTTCCGGCATCCGCGGCACGTTTCAGGTGGAACACTGCTTTTTCCATGTCCTCTGCTACCAGTGTGCCTTCCCTGTACAACCGTCCGATTGCATAATCCGCAAACGGATTTTCCTGTGCGGCTGATTCTTCAAGCCACTTTACCGCTTTTGCAATCTTTGCGTAATCCGGTGCTGTCCCAGACTCCCCACTTAGCTTTTGGCTCTCCTGTCTGATATAGAGTCTGGCAAGCTGATAGGAGGCATGAGTGTTGCCATAATCAGATGCCTTTGTCAGATAATGTTCCGCTTTCGTTTCGTCTGCTTCCGTCCCGATCCCATGCAGATACATGCAGCCGATACGATACCAGAGCGTATCATCCTTTGATTTTTTCTCAAGATTCAGAAAACCTAGAAAGGCTGCACGATAACAATTTTCCGACTTTTCCTGATTTTTCTCTGTTCCGCATCCTGCCTCATAGAGTTTTCCAAGTTCATACGCTGCATAGGGATTTCCCTTGCTGTAAGACCGGAACAGCAGACTATATGCGGTTTCCTCATCCTGCTCCACTCCCTTCCCCTGCAGATAAAGCATGCCAAGGGAATAGAGCGCATACTTATGTTCCTTTACTGCCGCCTTGAAAAACCACTCCGCTGCCTGTTCCATATTCTCGTCTGTACCAAGTCCGTACTGGTACATTTTTCCGATGCGGTATTCCAGATAGGTGTTACTTTTTTTCTGCTCTACATAATGCATTGCCGCTAATGCTTTTTGGTACCACACATCTGCCTTTTCTTTGTCTGCTTCACATCCAATGCCCTGTGCATAAATCTTTCCCATGTCGTGCATGGCATACGCATTTCCCTGCTCTGCCTCTTCCAGCATGCTCTCATGGGCTGCCTCCTCATCTGGTTCTGCCTCCATCGTGCCATAGAGATATTCCCTCGCTTCTTTATACCGGTCCGTCCATCTGGCAAAATAAGAAACGGATTCCCCATGCTCTTCTTCCTGCCTGTCTGGTTCCTGCTCCTCCATCTCCGTTTGTCCAGGCATGATATCCGGCATGTCCTCCCCCTGCAATGCGGCAAGGCTTTCTGTCTGCTGTTCGGATATCTCTTCCAGCCGTTCTATTCCTGTTTCCGCTTCTTCCAGATACAGATACCCTTCTCCAAAACGGACTGCCTCACGGATGACCATATTTTTAATGCTCTTTAGCTCCTTCTGCTGTGACAGCGGTATCCTCTCTATTTCCGAATCTTTATAGTAATGCTGTATCTCCTCCCTGCTTTTTAGCCATGCCTGATAGCATTCTGCCACACGCTCTTCCTTTGCCAGTTCATCTACAATGTCATTTACGATGGCCTTCACATCTGCCTTTAAGTATCCATACACCTTTTTCCCTCCGGTATTTTTTAACCGTCTGGATAAAAGCTGCATCTGTTGTGCAATTTGGGGATGATGGCAGACTCCCTCCTGCATTTGCTGCAACAAAAAAAACAGACTTTTTTCTGCCTGCTCTTTTAACTGGTTTCTCTGTTCGGTTGCTTTCTCATAGATGCTTAGAAACTCCTGCCGGAAGATATCATGTGCGTATGCAGAACGCATGGCATCAATTCCCTTTGCCGTCAAGTATCCCTCGGACGGATCAGAAGAATAGACCACCAGATGCACATGGGGATGATGGGATTCATTGTGGAATGCTGCATACCATTTCAGGTTCCGGCTGTCTATCTTATAATTCTCGCACAGCAACTGCACCCTGCTTCTCAACAGTGCCTGCCACTGTGCGGCACTGTCATAGCCTAGCCGCTCGGCATCCTCCCTCCGCAGGCTGATGACATTCGTCCAGATCACACCGGGATGATTTGCCACCTCTTCTGCCACACAGGACAGCACCACCGGTTCTCCCTCATTTGAAAACAGACCGTGAGTACCTATGATTTCTACTCCCGGTCTGTTTGCCAGATAATCCATATAATTTTTCTTTTTCGCTATGATGTCAAGGTTATTCTCCAGCGCCTGCGTGATAAACTCAGATGCATTTTCTCTGGTTGGTCTTTGGATATAATCGTGATACTCATGCATCCGGTTCGCATCGGGAATCTTCGACAGAATATCTGCAATCAGACTTTTCTGCCGGTCGGTGGCTGGCAGCGAAGATGTCGTGCTGGCTACCTTCTCCACGCCTTCACGGGTGCCGATGTAATTGATGTAATTGGCAAGGTGTGCGGGCGGGGAGTTTTTGAGGTAGTTGCAGCGTAGGATAAGTTTGGGCATGGTGTCCTCCTTATTGGTCTGTCCCTAATTCCTTTTTCAGCTTTTCTGCTATTTTATTGAAATAATCTCTTTCTCCAATAAAATGCATATCGCCAACTGCCTGATATATATTCAATATTTCCAGAACACTCTTATAGTCGTTGCCTCCTCTTTTGTTTTCAACAAGTGCTTTCACAACATCATCAAATCTGCTTTTATCCTTTTTATAGGTTGCCAGAAGCATCTCCAGATCATCTATTGTCATAATATAACATCTTGGATCTTGCTCAAATATTTCCGGCAATGAGCCGACTATCATCTGTGTATTGGTCATACTCTCATACAAAAGAAAAACCTTTATTACAGGTTTCTCTCCTTTATATTCCTGCTCTGATGCCTTCAACTGCTCATATGCCTCTTTTATGTTCCTGTTATAAAATATATCAATCTGCCCAACATCCGGCACCTGCTGTTTTGCTCCCAGTCCAAGTAATCCTGATTTTAATTCAAACAAAAATACCGCTTCATCCACTTCAACATAATAATCAGCACTCTTTTTTCTTTCCTCTGGAATCTTATGCCATGAATTCTTGGGCAGATATAAACCTGCCAGTTCTTCAAAGTAATCCTCAAACATCTCTCCAAAAGCAATTATAAATTTGGTTCCCCAATGATTGTTGTGATAGTAATCCCGAATCAGCCAGTACAATCCATCTGCTATCATCATCTGTACCAAATAGAAACTGACTGCAATCGTTTCTTTCGTCTTTTGCGTAATCACAAATGGTTTGTTGTAGAAAATCTGTTTTCGCAATGATGAGTTTCTCACCTGTTCATAGGTCACAGAATAATAACTTATAACCCGCTCCAGATTTTTCTTTGTCAGGATGCTATTTTCTTTTTTTCTATATAACTCTTCCGGTGCGCTTAATGGATCTGGATGAATAGAACACAGCCACCAGATAATCCATTCTACTGCTAACAATTCCTCTGCTGTAAGTCCAAATAATTCGTTTGTAATCACATTGATATCAACTATTTTTTCCCTGTTAATATTAGGCGAACCGATCAGCATATGGTAATTGCGGTTATAGTTCTGATATATCCATGCCGGATTTGCGTATTTAAATTGTTCATATGACATTCCCATCAAATATTTGAATATACTAGGCAGTCCATTATTTCCAATATATTCACTTCCTGAATGCTTATTTTCATACCCACGATACAGGTTGACCACTCTTCCTGCTAATTGTTCTGTCATAATATCATTTCTGTAATCATTGGAATTCGTGATAGAAAGATATGCCATGTTTGGAATATCCCATGCCGATAACATGACTTTTGCCTGCTTATGTATAAAACCATGCTGAATAATGTTTAAAGGAAATGTAATATTACATACCAAATGTTCATCTAATTTTTCTACTTGATTTTTATATATTTCAATAGATTTTTCTGCAAAAAAATAGATAAAATCTCTGGTAGCATAGTTCTTAATGAACCCTTCAAAATCTTTCAACTATGTTTCCTCCTCATAAATTCACAGCTTTTAAGAGTACAGAAAAGACCACTACCGAAGTAATGGTCCTGTATTCCCTTCTGTGATGTACTCTGTAAAGGGTGGTTTCTGCCACCTGAATACATAACGGCTGGCGGCTCATTTGTGGTGAATGTATGCAGCCGAAAGGCGGTGGTCAATCAATAGAATCCAGTATTTTCTTGATGGGCACACAGTACAGAGTATGAAAAAGCTGCTGAAACTCTCATTTTCTGGATTGTTCAGCAGCTTTTTATGTAAAATCCTTTGCAAATATATCTGCCCCCACGCAGGGTTCCTTGTGCTGAGCAAATCTGTTAGAATAATCGGAATAAGTCGAACAGAATTATTCTATTCTCACATCAACCTTTTCGATATGGACATAAACCATTGGTAGAGTAACGATTATTTGGTTTCTCGGCTTTCGGGTGTTCTCAACGTAATAGCATACACTGTTTCCGCTTTTCCATCGGTTATGTTTCCACCGTATCGGAATAGTTCTGGCACTTTAATCGGGGCTGAACTCCTTATCAGTGATAACATAATTAAATTCATTTGTGCCGAAGATTTCTTTATCTAAATCTGTAATGGTAAATGTAGTTCCATCAAATTTCATATTTCCGCTGGTGCTATCAATGGTTGTATCGTTTTCCACAGTATTCAGATAAGCAATCCGGTCTCTGCCATGCAGTTCATAGGCTTGCCAACCATCCACCCCCTGAAAATAGGCTGTAACCTTGGCAAATGGTTCATCATTCTCCTTTTTGCAAATGAGATAACTGCTGCTATCCTCAGATACCCATGTAGCAGTCATTCCCCAAGGACCTTCCTTGCTGACATATTCTCCGAATTCATGATTGTTTGTCCAGGTAATTCCCAGGTAAGTCATAAATCCTACAACTACCAAGACAGCTACCAGAGCTACTGCAAGGATAACACCAATTACAGTCTTAGTTTTCTTTTTCATCTAAATCACTCCTTCTTAAATTTGTCTGTTAAGAAATTTTTGATTTAGCTTACGCTCACATTATATCAATATTCAAAAGGATAGTCAATTTAATCCGTCTAAGGGCGCACTTACTCACCACTCAAAAGTGGGCGGTGCTACTGCCTGCGGCAGTCGTGCGCTCTCCGAGGGGGGACGGTTGCCTTCTTCGGCAGGTAGCACTATGCAGCCAAGAGGGGTTGACACCCCTCTGTTTTTACAAAGCCGTATTGCAATGCGAAATATCCCCTTGACAAATCGACTCCTGATAATTAATTTTTTTCTAACTCTCTCAACAACTCATCTGGGAGAATTACTTTTACTCTTGAATGCTTAAAATCAGCCGGATTTCGTGTAACAATATAATCTGCCATAGACTCAACTGCACATTCTTCCTGCAGACCATCTTCAAAATCTGAAAATACATTGTTTTCCAATGCAGCTACTATCTTCTTTTCATTCAAGTCAGAAATCTGAAATATCTCACATAAATTTTTCAGAAGAAATCTTCTTTCTTCCTGACTGAAATTTTTTCTAAGAATATAAAACAAGTTTGGTATGCTATGTGCCGCAAGTATTCCTGTTATTTCCCTTGCCGCACATTTTTCCATAATTCTTTTTGCATCATCAGCATATGGTTCCCGATTGGCAAGTGCATCTATAATAATATTTGTGTCAACCAATATTACCATACTTTTCCTCCCTTGCCTCCTGTAATTCCTTGTCTGCGTCAAAATCTTCTGGTAATCTTCCGCTGAACTTCAGCACATTCTGGAGTGCTTCCATTGCCTGTTTCTTATCTGCAGGTCTGTTGGATGACATTTCCTCAAGATTCTGAAGAATATTAATCACATAAAACATTTTTTCATCTGGAATACGTTCTATCAATTCAACTGCCCGTTCCTTCATCTGTGTCATCATGTACCACTCCTTCCTTTTCTTTTATCATACTGTAAGTCTTACCGCATTTCAATAAATTATTTCTTAAAAACGATCCCCCTGCTGATATTGATATGCCTCCTCAAACCTCACTGCTCCATTGATCCGTTTCACCTCTTCTGCACACTTCGCCTGCAGCTTTCCGAGTGCCTGCTCATCCACACCATGGCTGTATGCGATCACATGGGACAGCTTGGAAGTTTCCACTGCAAGTTTATACATTGCACGAGCCATGCGGTTCTCGCTGTCCTTTACCGTTGCATGCATGACAGAGGAGATGGTTGTCAGCATATAATTTTCTATTTTCTCCGAAGTGAGATATCCGATATAAAACCGCAGTGCCCGATTGACGAATTCGTTTCGTGAACGCACATCTGCCTGTGGTAACAGGGCATCTACCTGCCCCAGCAGTTCTTCTTCAATATAAAATGCTTTTCTTATCTTTTCAGTTCCCATACACTGCCTTTTCATAATTATCTTTGTAAATTTGTGTTATCAGCGGCTCGCTGTCCAGCCTTGCTATTTTTTCATAAATCTGCTCCTTTACATAAAAACAGAGCGCATAGATTTGTTTTCTATACGCTCTGACACCGGGGTTTTTATTTAGTTGTAATTGTGGTAATGGTTATTTAGCCCAAATTGAAGTGATTGTATTTTATACTGATACATCAATAGAATTACGAACTAACCTATTACCATTTTTTACAAGAGTAGATTCCACTGATTCTCTTGTAACGTTATCAAGAATGCTTGTATCAAACTTTTGTCCCGGCTTCCAATTTGGATTAGCTGATTTCACTGCTGCATACATAGCGGCTCTATACTGTCCTTCATATTGTTCTAAAGTCCATGTACCACTTAAACGTTTATCTTTACTTACACTTAACTGATAATCTTTGAAAATATCTGAACGCTTCGTTGTGTCACCATTTGAAATACCGTTTTCCTGAATAAATTCCTTCTTCACATTATCAAACATCTTTTGACGATATTCCTCAGATACACTCGTAAGTTTCTGCCACGATGTACCTTTGCCAGTAACATCCATTCCTGCCACTCCATTTGCATTCAGTAAATCACCATCCGAATCAAATTGTTTCATCAAATTCTTAATAATCGTATCTCTTCCACCGAACGTTTCATATATCATTTTTTCTTCTGGTGACATCATGGATTCATTTTGTATAACGCCTGATAACCAGCCTTTTTCTTTCAAAGCCTTATATTGTTTGCTATTTGTATTGATGCCATTATATGTATTACCTGATCCGCTAATATTCATCGACATATAAAAACCTCCTTGTAAATAAATTCAAAATCCGTTTAGAATTAACTCAATGCTATGTAATATATCGTCATAAACCTCAGAAAAATAAGCACACCAATCTCTACAAATTGCCATTCTGTAAAATTTGTTTGTCACCCTACACACTATCCAACATCTGCTGGCTTATTCCCGTACTCTGCTCCTCAGTTTGTTTCTACACAGCCTCTAATATCATGCTCCTGTATGCTTCTTCGTTTTCCGCACTGACCGACATTTCAATTCCGTCCATCATGTTTTTGACTCTCACATTATCCGCGGCATAATAAAATGTTTCACCGCTATATTCTTCTGTTTCTCCATGCCTTGGAAATCCTATGTCACAAAATTCCTGCAGTTCTTCCTCTCCCTCCCGGAAATGGAATGATACCGTATCCTGTTCCATATCCATTTCAATTCCAAATGATGCCTGCTCTTTCACTGCAAGTTGAAACATCTGCTCTTTTTTAACCGCAGTAAATAATTCTTTTCCCTCTATCTCTTCCGGGAACAAATAATTGCCTTTCATCTGTTCCAGCATTGGTGCTACACATAATCCTTTTTGTGGTGACATCGGATCATTCAGCACACCCTTTAAGCTATGCAGAAAATCAGCTACTGCAAAAGGGTAACTGAACCCTCCTGCATGTTCCGAAAAAAATAGTGTTCCTTCCCGTTTTCATGAACGGTATAAATTGCTTTTGTATTCATCTCATCCCTCCTCACAAATATCTACGATATGTTCACACAGTCTCTGCGGTATCACACTGCGCTCCCTCGAACCTTTCAGTCCCTGCGTTTCTCTCTTGGCTTTGTCATGGTTGGTCGCTCCTTTCTGCTCATAGACATAGAAAAAGGACAGTCGATTTTCTCGGCTGCCCTTGTAAAATAGGGAAAACTTATTTACTTTGCAAGAAAGTCTTGTTCTGATACTTCTTCATTAGAAGTATGGCTGTTTTTTGGGGTGAGGCCTATTAGTCTGAGGTTCCGTCGAGGTCTGTGTTCTGATAGTTTTCATATAACCAGTATTTTCCCTCAATTTCAACGACAATGCTATCGCCATACTGATAAACCGCAGCTCCTACAATATCATCATTTGCTTGGAAATTTTCTTTTGGTTCTTCCGAAGAACTAACTGTACTTTCGATTTTTCCTAACAAATTGAAAGAGCTTTTTTCATCTGCGAAGTTAGGTTGAGGGTCAACGATTCGATAAAGCGTATCATTTACATAGACCATAGGAACAATATCTCCACAAATAGGAACCAATGCCTTTAGCAAATCTTCTCCTGTTACACCTAATTGTGCCTCATCGCTTGCAAAAGGAATACGTAGCAGGTATTGTTGGTCTACTTCGTAAAGATATATATAAATACCCGATCCAATATCTTGTGTGTTACCTAAAAGAGAAAGAATGTCTGTTCTTGTCATTGTTGGTGTTAGTTGTTTAATTTGCTCGGCTGTTACCTGTGTCGGTGTATCAATTGGTTCTTTGTATTCTGGTATTAGACTACGGATTTCTTCGGTCAACGGGCTACTTTCTCCTGCGTCAATCGTTTTCACAGCTTCTTTTATTTCTTTATGAGAATAGTCGCTCAAATCTTCAACAGCAATGCCGAGAGAATTGAGATAATCAACCGCTGCATTATATTGAATTATATCAATGGCAAATGCGGTCAATGGCATCATCAAGCACAAGCAAGCTGCAATAGCTCCCCACTTTACCCAAATGGGCATTTTGTCTTTCTTCTTGTAGCTGAGGGCTTCATCGACATATTTTGTATCAAGTTCGCTCATAGCGTCGGAAAACTTCTTTGTGTTCATATGAATACCTCTCTTTCAATCAAGTATTGTTTCATTTTTTCGCGGATACGGGACAGCCGGACAGAGATGTTTTTCTCCGAAAGCCCCATAAACTCGGCTATGTCGTTGTAGCTGTCAGCAAACCAATAGCGTCGCATAAAGATAACGCGGTTTTCGGTAGTCAGCGTGTCCAAAAAACTTTCAATGCTACGTGCTAATTCTCTGGCGTCAATTTCTGCTTCTACTGTGTTCGGGGCTGCTATACAGGCTTCAATTTCTTCCAAAGCAATCGTGTAATGGCTGCTTCGTTTGGCTGCTTCCTTTCTCCAATAGATTTTGAGTGAAATGTTCCGAACGATTTTCACAAGATAAGACAATAGCGGATTAGGTCGTGCTGGTGGAATGGCGTTCCATGCGCCTAAATAAGCATCATTTACACATTCCTCCGCGTCCCACCGATTCCCTACGATATGGTAGGAAAGCTTGTGGCAGACTTTTCCGTATTTTATGTCCAGTTCCCGCATGCCCTGTTCTGAACGCTCAAAAAACATTTCTATGATTTTTTCATCGTCTATCATCACACCGCCTCCTTTTCGGCTTCACCTATATACTACGGTTTTAGCAGCGAATACTACATCAAATTTCAAACTTTTTCAAAAAAATTATACCACACCTCGCGTGAGATTGCTTGCGTTAGCTTTCGCTGCTTCGCTGGCGGTTCTCCGGCGTTCCTCATTGTATGGGACGGTCAGACGGAAAGAGATGCGGTCTTTCTCAATGTCAAATTCCCTGCAGCCCGTTTCCGGGTCTGCGTCGGTCTGCTGGCAAATCGCCGGATAACGGCGGCTGTATGCAGCAGATGACATCCGGTTTTCCAAAAAGTTTTAAGATATCCTCCGCCGTCACCTTGCTGATGTCCTCATACAGATCAATGTTTTCAAAATCTTTCGACCATTCCACACTGAATACTTCATGTCCCCGTTGTTCAAAGGCTTTCCCGATACTCCTTGTTCCTGCAAATAATTCCAATACTTTCATCGTCCCATTCTGGTAGTGGTGCGCACCTCACCCCATGGGACTACTCATTTCCTCCTTCTTTTTCCTCTGTCTATAGACTTTTTTCCCTGTTTCCGCAAAAGGCATAACTTCTGCCGGCCTCTACTGCCTGATTGCGCTGTATCAAAAATAAAAATGGCATAACCTTTCCGAAGCTTCCCAAAAAGTTATGCCATGCTTAGAACTGCCCAACGGCTCTGCCGGTGGGCGTCTGACGGGTTAAGCCGCTCTTTTGCGGCATAACCCCTTTAACCTGCACTATTTTCGACCCTAGTTTTACAGCCCTCATTTACCCCCGGATTTCTTCTCTTTATGCTGTCATTTCCGGCTACTCCGATTATATTTCCTCAAATTGGCTCAAACAGGGCAGAATAAGTGCTTCTCGGTCACATTATCCACTTTGCCCGAACAAGGTCACAAATCGGCTCACGAACGCTCACACGGGGTAATTTCTCCCCTTTTCCCATAAGCCACCTAAAATGCAATAAAAGTCATTCGGGGTTCCAGTTCTGGTTCCTGCCCGGAAAACTGCTCAATTTCCGCAAACTGCTTGGAATAATACTCTATCTGCTCATCCGTAAGGGATATAAAATCTCCATCCCTTCCATCTCCACAGATAAAAAAAGGACCGCAGATAATGTCATTGCGACACCTACGGTTCGGCTCCATTCCATTTATTTTACTTTCATCATTCAGCACGGCTATGCACCCATCTCCAAATCCAAAGCAGTCAATCAGTCCACCGACTTCTCTTTGGCTGGCTCTGTAATCCTTTTCTATCTCTTTCACATAAGGTGCTTTCCCCGGCTCAATTTTCAGCACTCGGATTGTATTTTCCATTGGCTTTTTCTCCTCTGCACTTACTCATTCTGGTTTCCCAAACCGGCGGATGGAGCAATATTCCTCACTGAACTCTTATTGCTTTTCTTGATAGCCAGAGGTACATCTCCCCTGCTTTCGATGTATTCTCTCACGGCCTGGGGAACATATTTCTCATACATCTTTCCCAACACCTCATTCATCTCTGCTTCAAAATCAGCATCCTTCTTCCCCATATACTGCTTGATAGCATTCAGTTTTTCCTCTTCATATTTAATCGTTACCATTGCCTGTTTCATGTTCTACTACCTCCATCTTTCAAATAATTTTTTTTATTTTCTTCTAGGAAACACCGCTTATAAACATCCTGCTGTATCACATTTCCAACGTCATCCCATTGGTTTCATTCTGGCTCTGTGCATTTAAATAATTCATCCACGAGTCTCTTTCCACTCCGAACAGACCGTCATGGGAGAGGATTTCTTCTTTGGTTTCAATCATTCCCTCTGCTCCGTCCTCATACAGTTTAAAGAGCAGGAGGTCTGTATCCATCAGTTCCAACGCTCTCTCCTTAGTCAGCGGCAGCATGCCATCCCATACATATCCGTAAGCATGCATCTCCTCCATGCTTACTTTATCCGGCATGAAGATTTCTTCATGCTCCGGCACCTGCACCTTCGACAGTGTATGGCTGTCCTTATCGTAACGATAGATTTCTCCGGACAAAAAATCCTCTTCCCTTAATTCTGTCTGATTGACAGCCTGCACCATATCCTTTGCCCTGCGGATATCCGGTCCACATTCTTCAGAATAGACAATCGTTTCATGCACAGATGAAGGTAAAATAATCAGGTTATCGCCCAGCTTTCCAGCTACTCTCTGCATGGTTTCATCATCAAACATATAGATAGCACCATTATTGTTCATCCTGTTGGTAATGATAAACATATCCAATAAAGGACTGATTCCTCCCGGGGCAGGGTTATCATTTTCCAGATGTTTTCTGCTAAAGTCAAGATGACAGGCATCCATCATATCAATCATAATCGGCGGACGCTTTGCCATTGTATTTGCCCATGCATCACGCTTTAATGTTTCTACATCCACACCCCAGCGTGTCATCTGTTCCTCCGTTACCGAGTCGCAGTCTCTTTTCAAACGCTCATCGTAACCACTGAGGCGGTATACTAACACCAGATCCTCCCGGCATTCATGAACCACATTTTTTAATTTTCCTTCCAGCTTCTTGGCATTATATACCTCAACAAATAACCTCTCTTTGATATCATCTGCATATAAATCCATTATCCGCTACCTCCTACATACTCATGACCATACCACTATCCTGCTCCTGCCAGGATTCCTGTTCCACAGCCTCTTGTTCTGGCTGCACACCAGAATCTTCCTGTTCCTGAACACTCTCCCTTGCAGTATTCTGTCTGGTACCGCGTCTTCCCTGTCCTCTTGTCTGTCTCTGGCTGGAATCCTCACTCTGACCGGCATCTTCTGCCGAAGCAGTCATCTTACTCTCCACAAATTTTCTGACCTGCTGTGGAACACTTTTTTCATAGGTCTTATCCAAGTGTTCCTTTAACACCTTCTCCACAGTGGTATCATTTTCTCTAAGGAAAAACTCCAAGGCTTCCATTTTTGTTTCCGGAAAGCCAATCTTAATTTCTTTCTCTGCCATTTCTCTCTCCTCCTACATTCCCATATTCATTCCGGCAGTCTGTGTTTCCTGCATTGCCTGATGCTGTTCCATGATCTCCTTTACCGATGGCACAAAGGCAGAGTATCTGGCATAGGATGAGCCTTCACTCTCCACCAGCACACCATCTTCCGTGCCCTCTCCGGTTACTAACAGGCAGTGCCACACACCATCTTTTTCACACATCAAATCCACGTTATCCCTTATAAAGTCATAATCATGCATCAGATGCTTGGTAAAGGATTCATACTCACCCGCCGGAAGTACAATGACCTTTTCAACACAGAATTCATTTGCCTCTATCTCCGGCTCTTTTCTATAAAATACTGCTCTCACATTTCCCCCTTTCCTAATGCAAAACAGATGCCTGCGGCATCAAAAAACTACTGTGGTCTGCCATAAAGCACCTGCTTGTCTTCGTCAAACAAATTTCGATATACTACTTTTCCCTTGGAATAGGATGCATCCACTACCTTTCCATCCCCGGCATAAATACCCACATGGGTAATGTTCATGAACCGCCCGTTTGGTTTATAACTCCAGAACACAAGGTCCCCCGGCTGTAAATCCTCTTTTGCAATGGTCAGGTTATGCTCCACCAGATACCTTCCCTGCTCTGCAGCAGTCCCCGGTAGAATAATCCCTACCTGCCTGTAGCACCACAGCGTCAGGTAACTACAATCCACATAATTATCTTTTCCTCTGTAGGTCTGCGAGTAAGGATGCCCCAGCCGGGACATGGCAAGCTCTACCACCTTTCCTCCTACTTCACTTGCAGGCAGGTCATAATAAGTAACGTCACCACCTCCATTCCAGTTTGCCCAGCCATCATCAAGCGCATCGCCCTCCTGCATGGCGGTGGTGTTATATTTTGCGATATGCCACACGTTCATTGCATTAGCCTGTTGCTCATAGGTTACTTCCACCCCATAGTGGTCCTTTATCCGTTCAAACAGTTCCACTTTATCTGTAATGGCAATGGATGCCTGATAGTTTTCTACACTTTGCCCTCCCTCCTCGTCTGTAACAATCCGGGTACGGTCTTCAAACTTTACAAAGGATTCTGCAAATCTCTGGTAGTCCGATTCTCCAAGCCAGAGCCAGTCCTCGCCGAAATACAGAGAGTAAAAAACCGCCCTGACCAGATACCTGTCCTGAACATCCCCCTCCGCCACTGCATCGATTTCATCCATAGCTGCATCTATCCATTCGAAGCTTTGCTGCATCTTGTAGATATATTCCTTGTAATCAGCAGGCATACTTAAGGGAACAAACCCTCCATGAAAAGCAAGTCTTACTGCCGCCCTGTTATGATCCGCCGCTGCGGATGCAAGATTCAAGATACACACAATGGCAAGAATAAAGGGGATACATATCCCCACAATTACAGATGCAATCCCTGTCCAGACCTTTTTATTGGCACCCATCGCAATGGCGGCCTTGGCTATCATTGCAGCAGTTGTTGGTTCCATGCCTGCTCCTCCATTCCTTCATTCTCATATCGTCTCTCCACTACTTCCTTACAGTAAGACACACTTTGAAGCAATCGGTTCACATCAAACCCTGCCTCCAGATATCCTGTTGTAATGGTTTCCAGATAGCGCATGGATGGCTTTCCAATCTCATGCCCTTCATTCATGGTATACGCCATAATGGATTCACTTCCGTCTTCTGTCTGCACCTCCAAATCCACTTTGCCATAGAGTCTGGGATATCCTTCATAGATATCCAGATTCCTTTCATCCTCCGGTTCAATCTCCCAGATTAACACCGGAACGTTGGAACCGGCTTTCGGCTCCACGGTGGCTACCGCAGACAGACTGCCTCCTCTGAATAACAGTTCATGATCCTTAATTTCCCCTTTGCCGATTACCCTGGCAGTGGGGCATCTTCTTGCCATCTGTCCGAGATTTAGATTGGAACCATAGGCAATGTACTTTTTTCTTCTTTCCACTTTTCCTTACCTCCTTGTCCTATAATGACAGATTCATGCCCTGCTCCTGACACTCCTCTGCCTCTTCTATTGGTTCTTCCTGCACCGCCTCCTCCGATGCCCTTAAGGATTCCTCCTTTTCCTTTTTCGCCTTCAGCCTCTCCTTTTGTTTCTCTGCCTGTACCGGGTCCTTCCATGCGATACCACCCTCAAGGTTCTCAAGCAAAAACTTTCTGGCTGTCTTAAACTCATCTCCTATCATGCCAAGTCGTAAAAGCCATGTGCGGAAGGTATATTTTTCATTGGTGCTGGTGGTCTTTCTGGTCGCGGCACAGGTCTGATTTAATGCCTGCCCAGAAATGGCCAGGCAAAACTGTATGTAGGTCTTCACTTTGCCTGCATGGGTGGTGGAATTAAACAGACGAAACTCAATAGTTCCCTTCTGGAACACACTGTGCAGGTTCAGGCAGTGGTATCTGCTGTCATGATAATGCCTGTGGCTGCCATCATTTCCCTTGTACCAGATGTCGCTGACCTCCGCCAAGGTTTTTGGCTTTTTCCGGTTCAGACTCTGCAAAAAATCTTCTTCCACTTTCTTGCAGTAACGGTGTTCACGGTTTACATCCACCTGCAATGCCTTGTAGATTAAATCCTCTTTGCTATACATGATGTTGGTAATATTCCTGAGTGACTTCGCATTATGGGGTGCGGCATTCACATGAACATGAATGCCACACTTTTCCCCTGCAATGGCTCCTGCATGACGGAGCTGCCTTACAATCTCCTGAATGGTTGGGATGTCTGCATATTCACAGATAGGGGATACAAACTCTACCTTGTACTCATCCCCGGCATGGGTTTCGTCCTTTTTCTTTGCCACAATACTGGAATCATACATAACCTTCCACTTTCTTCCTTGATTGTCATATACACTGTATTCCTCGTAATATCCACCATCATATTGACAACTGCTTCCCAGATATTTTGCTATAACCTCCGCCGCTTTCTGTCTGGTCAGACCGGTCAGTTCAATTTCAATCCCGAATTTCTGCTCCCGCATATCCATAGGCTAACCTCCAGTTATCTTCCGCCTGCACTACCGAACAGCTTCTCCTTATACTCCGGTGCATGTACCATCAGGTTATATCTCTCATTGCCACACTTATAAAGGCACACTCCCCGTTGGGGATAGCGGATGAGATTATACTCACTCTTCTCAAGCTGCAAGGTATCGATGTAAAACTTGGCATCGATGTTACCGGCATTGAATAAAAAGGCATGTGTCGGGATAGAGAACAGCGGTTTTGTATATTCACGGATACCGTCAATGTTGAAGTCCTCCAGATTCTGACTGGCAAGGATGACTGCACTGTCCTTTTTACGAACACGTTTCATGAAATTACGGATGTATTCCACCGCAGTCAGATTGGTTAAGAACAGATAAAACTCATCGATGCTGGCGGCAGTATGTCCGTTTGTCAACAGTTCATTGGACATGTAGGAAAGAATGTTAAACAGCATGGCATCCTTCACATTTCTGCTTGCCTGTAACAAGCCTTTTACTCCGAAAGTTAAGAAGCTGCTGTCCGTGATGTTTGTGTGTCCGTTAAAAAATTTGGACTCCGCTCCTTTACACATGGAGTGAAGTCCTAAACAAATTTCCTGCAAAAGTTCTGCGGTATAAAGTTCTTTCTTCTTAGCATCGTAATTCTTATATTCCTCTTCCATCAGGTCATAAAGGTCGGAAAGGATAGGGTAATCCGTAGGTGATAACTTACTAAAATCGGTATCATCCCGGATGTTCCACTTCTCGTACAGCTTCCCTAACATGATTTCAATGGTATCAATCTGGCTGTCCGTGAAATTCTTATAGGTACGGAAAAAGTCCTTTAAGAAAGAGATGTGCTGGCTGAGTTTGGAAGAACACTGGAAAGCCATCGGTGCATCCATATCTTCAGGACTTCCGTTTTCATCCCAAGTCTTAGGTTCCAGTACGTTAATGATGTACTCGCCACTCATAAGGTCCACAAAACATCCACCCAGATTGTTTGTCAGGTCGATGTATTCATGCTCCGGATCAAGGCAGATAACCTTCATGCCGGACTCCCTTAAAATGGTTAATATCAGCTTTAACAGATAGGATTTACCCTGTCCGGAGTTTCCAAGAATCAGGATATTGGCATTGGTCTTATCATCGGCTCTCTGGTTAAAGTCCACAATCACGTTACTGCCAAACTTATCCCTGCCAATGTAAAATCCATTCTTATCCGTTTTACCGGAATAGTTAAAAGGGAACAGATTTGCCACGCTGGATGCCGGGAGTGCACGTTCAAACTGCTCACCAAGCACATTTCTCCCTACCGGATGGACACACATAAATCCCTGCTTCTGGCGGAGCAAAAGCCTGTCCACATTCAGCTTGGATCGGATTAATTCTGTTAACACCTCTGTCTGCAACAGCTTTAACTTATCCAAGTCTGGGGCAGACAATTCGATAAACACAGCCGCATGAAGCAGTGGTTCCCTGTTTCTGTGCATAGTGGCAATAATGGTAGTCACGTCCTGTAAGTTGCTTGCTGCGGTAACCGTTTCCTGCAAGTTTTCCGTGTTTCCCTGCTTCATGCGGTTCTTGTTGGCTGCGTTGCTGATAATCTTTTTCTCCTCTGCCGGTGTGACCTGTCTGGTATAGATTCTTAAGGTAACACCATCCTTTTCTCCAAGATGTCTAAGAATCGCCTGTTCATCCGTTGCAGTAGGATACTCTCTAAGTGCCCAGACACTACGGTATGTATTTCCACAGATATAGTGATCCGTATAAAACTGGATAACGGATGGGGCAATCATATCCAGAAACCCTTTCAGCTTTGCCTCTGCTGTGGATTCTGTTTCCCTGTTTTTCTTTCTGTTTTTATTCATTTAAAATAATCCACCTTTCTCCGTCAAATTCCTCGAATTTTTCGGTTGTCACATTCTGCTCAAAATACACTGCAAGGATTCTTTTGATATCCTCTTCCTCTGCCCTCTTGGATGTAAATCCCTGCTCTGCCAGCATCTTTTCAATGCGGTTTAAGTAGGAAAAAATTTCATTTTCCTTCTTTTCACGAAGCCTGATGATCAGCAGAAACTCCCTTGCTGTTGCCATCTGTACCTGCATGCGGTCTAAGTAATTTGCATCCTTTTCCAGCAGTTTTCTTACCACAGGATTGGTTTCTTCCTCCATCCGCTTCTTCAAATATCTTTTGTTGTCCTCAAAATTCTCTCTGGAATTTAAGCACATCATTTCGATTTCCGTGATGCCCTTAAGCACCGTCATCAGTCCATAAATTCTGGCTGACAGACTCTCCTCCGACAGCACGGAAATGTTGCTGGGCTGGATTAAAAAGTAAACCAGCTCCTCATTCTTGTATGTTCGGATACTGTAATCCGTCACTTCGCTGGTTCCCATCAGTTCTCTGGTGGATTCCATGTTCTTCTTACTCATCCGGTGTATACCTCCATTCATAATGCTGCTGGTCCATTAAAAAGTACGCACAGGCATAGCGGATAAAATCCATAATGCTGGTATCCTCCACCTGTATGGTTAAAAACGCATAGGCTCCGGCAATGACCAGCGGAAACCACAGCCCCGCGTATGCAAACGCAAACACAGAAAGCAGAACGATAATGCCTATAATGGCAAGGTCTTTTAATTTCCACAGCCACATGGTTGCCTTTGCTTTCAAGTTATCGGGATAGATATACATCCTCTTCCTCCTCTCCCATTTTTCGTAAAAAATAAGTGATGCCGCATAGAATAAAATCCACACATGGCACCGCCAAACTGTTTCCCAATGCTCTGTATCTTGCACTGTCACTTGCTCCCGGTATGTCTGTCCAGTAATCCGGGAATCCCATCAGCCTTTCGCACTCCAATGGTATAAGTCTTCGTACCAGACTGCTCATATCTACAATGCATTTGCCTTGGTCCACATATTGGTTACTGATCATCTTCTCATCCCCGGCACACAGACTTCCTATGACCTCTTGGTATGGTTTTCGCTCATTTCCCGGAGCAAACACACAATGCCTGTCTTCTGTGGTCAGGGTATAACTGATGCCCTGCTGGTACCCACATCCGTTTCCACCATTCTTTTCCTTCCGGTTTATAATGTTTCCGGCAATGCAGAATGGTTCTTTATTTACGGCAAGAGGTGTATTGTTACCTCCTGTACCAAGTGCCGATGTGATGGTCTGGGCAACCTCTACTGGACCGGTATACCGGGTATCCGGGCCATGATTGTCAAACAGTATCGGCTGGTTATTTCCTGCCATGCCTGCCGCTGCGGTAATGGTCGGGCAGTACCCGATTCCGATTTCTGCATTCCCCTGACTGGTTGCCATGATAATGGGCGGATTGGAACGTCCGTGTGCAAGCAGGGTTCCGCTTTTGTTTTCATGCACATCCATCCGCTCTCCGCCCTGATCTAACAGGCAGATTACATAGTCTTTTCTGGGACTTGCCCTGCCTGCATCAGCAGTGCCTGTTTTAAAATAGCAGGCAACACCTTTCCTCTCTTCTCGCTTCTTCTGATAATTCCTCCACACGTTGTCGGACTCAAATAGTATTTCACCGGCACTGTGTCCTCCAAAATCTGCGACAAGGAAGATGCGATTTCTTCTCTGGGGGACACCCCAAAATTGAGCGTCCAATACTCTCCAAGCAACAGAGAATCCTTCTCCCATAATAAGCCCGGCAGGAGTCCATGCCCCTCCCGGCGGTCCAGGTATAGATACGTCTGCCTCTTTGATACGGCAGACCTCTTCGAGGACTGTGTGGAAGTCGGCTCCGTGTGTTTCTCCACTGGAGAAGGCTCCCGGCACGTTTTCCCAGAGCATATACCGAGGTCGAATAAACTCATCTGTCCGTCTTCTATGGTTTCTCATCCTCCTTCCATCCTGTTTTCTCATTTCCTTTACAATCCGCACCTGCTCCATGAATAAGCCGGACCTCTCTCCTGCAAGCCCCTCTCTCTTTCCCGCCACGGATAAGTCCTGACAGGGCGAGCCTCCTGCTATTACATCCACCACCGGCAGATTTGCCCCATGCAGTTTTGTGATATCTCCCATATGCTTCATCTCCGGAAAACGGTATGCTGTCACCGCCATCGGAAAGGGGTCTATCTCACTTGCCCACACGGGACGGATATCGTTCATGGTGGCTGCCAGCGGAAATCCGCCTATTCCGTCAAACAGGCTTCCTAATTTCAACTCTGTCATGGCTTCACCTTATGCTGCCACAGCTTTCACAACAGTTTTTGTCATGTTAATGGCGGTCTGGGCTGCGTACACACTGCTCATGAGATTGGTCTTTGTGCTGGTATCCAGTCCAAACTGTCCTGCAATACGAGGCACTTCCGTGCTGGATAACATGAGTCCTAATCCTAACAGTGGATGATCCCTAAACACCATAAGTCCTGCGGTTAAAATGGTGGACTGTAAAAATGCAGTGATGCAGATACCAATGACCTGCTTGCACCACTGGATAAATCCGTCTATGTATCCTCTTGGTACAGAGAACATATAAAGGCTTCCTACTGCGATCTGGATCAGCAGAATGCCTCCCCTTTTTAAGTTTGCAAAGAACACCTTTATCACGGCATACCCCATCATAATGGCACAGAATATTTGCAGGATAGGATTCCCTACACCCGGAAAAGATGCAGACATTAATACCTGCTGTGCCGTCAGTCCAATGCTCCCGGCATCTGTAATTCCTGTAATCGCCGAGCCGAATGTTCCTTGTAGGGAAACGCAGAGGGAATACAGGTTTACCGGCACAACTGTGAACAGACTTACCGCCATAAAACCTTTGATAT
>OHHK01000356.1_pt1 | contig 29594 bp, 28 predicted proteins | sample 1568111 | NCBI WGS metagenome assembly OHHK01 (sample SAMEA3879562, study PRJEB24766) | human gut metagenome | biome: human-associated habitat; feature: feces | place: USA | collected 1985/1987 | reverse complement strand
ATATTTGCATTTGCATAGTAGAGATGCTCCTTTCCTGTGAGTTTGGAGAGCAGGCCATTATTTTAACGTCCTCCGTTCAGCATTTTGATGTGCTGTGGCACCCTCTCACTCTTATATGGCTTTTTAGGCTCTGTTTTTTAACCTGCCGGCAGGAAAAATTTAAAAAGTGTAAAATTTGATCTTCCAAGCGGCGGATAAAAATTATTTATGTAAAGGGGGTTAAAAATGACCTTGTAAAAAGCCATATAAGAGTAGGGGATATTATTACTGACGCAGTAAGCATACCGAATCTTTTAAATCTTAAAGACCTTTAGCATCTCTTAAAGCTTTTAAATCATTAAAATCTGTAAATCCTTCGTACATACTTATGATTTTGACTTGGAAGTTTTAAGTGTTAATAATGGTTTTGTATTACTGATCTGCGTTAGTATTGATACTTACACCCTAAATTCAGCGAAAGCAGGTAAAAAACATGAATGATTCTTTAGCTTCACAACAAAAATCTAAAAAGACGGGCGGCGATGTGCTGAGTGCCCGTCTTTTGTATTTGGCGCTGAAATGCCCATTACTGCAGGGAAAACACTGCCAGACAGAGACTGTACGGCCAGTTGAGCCGCAGCCTGTCAAAACGGTGAAACCGCCGAGAAAGGACGATGCTTTAGTAGAGCTGCGTATCGTTTTGCCTTATGGTCTGCGCAAGCAGGCACAGGACGAGCATATCAACTGCAGCGCTTTGTTCCGCAGGGCGCTTAAGCGCAGTTTAACGTCACGCCGCAGTTCAGGCGCAAGGTGTGACTAGTGGATCATTTTACAGCGATCGAAAATGCGTGGCTGGAACCTCCGCAGAGTCTGGCGGAAGCCGTGTACAGCTGTGAATTGTGTAATGAGGCTGTTTGCGCCGGTGATTTTTATATCGAGCTGGATGGGCTCATTATTTGTATAGATTGTCTGGACAGCCTGACGGCGCGGGAGCTGGCAGTAGAGGTGTTGAATAATAAGATCACCGCAGCAGGGTGAGATAAGGGGATGTATTGATGACAGTTACTTGCACAGAAACAGCGGAGTGTGATAAATGGGCCGAAATAGTGGCTTTAGCGCAGCAGGGCAATAAAAAAATGCTGGGGGTGATTTTGCAGGCTTTTGATATCAAACTGCGTAAAATAGCACATACCAGCGCTTATAAAGGTTTTGCCGAGGATGGCGAACAGATCGAAAGGATAGCCGTAGTAAAGGCGCTGGAAAAATGGGGACAGCGGCAGGATTTCGAGAAGCTGCCGGCTTTTATCGTCAGTAAGTCGTATACGGCGATCAGCAGTGAATGGAAACGCCGGCATAAGGATGAAGAAATGACCTGCCCTTATGAAATAGAAAGCGGCTGTGAATTTGCAGAGGAAGTGCTGACGGCAGATGCGGCGCAGACGACGCGTACTTATTTTGAACAGCAGCAACTGCAGCAGGATTTTGCGGAAGTGCAGGAACTGCTGGTACAGCTTTCGCCCAAACAGGAAGAATTGATCGAACTGCATTTTTTAGAAGGCTGGAGCAACGGCGAACTGGCACAGAGATTTGGCGTCAGCCCGGCTGCGATCAGCAAAACGATCAAAAAAGGACTTACTAAGCTGCGGCAGCTGCTGCTTGCAGCGCATCAGGCCGAAAAACAGCGGGAAGCGGAAGAACTGCTGATGTAGATAAGCTGGGATATGGATCATCAGGCGCAGGCCGGCGGGCTGTTATGGTACTGCCGGACAGGGTGATCTGACTGGGAAATGCGTTTGCCGCCGCCTGGACAGAGAAACCCGTAAGTGCGCCTGACCATATAAGCCAATCAGAGGCTGAGAATATTGCGAAGGATGTGCTGAAAAATGGAGAGACCTTATGAACAGATACGGCGGATGGTAAAACTGTTTGAATATAACAGACTGAAGCTGCGGTTTAGAAACGAAGATGAACGGGCCAGGTTTATTGATGGCTGGGCAGAACGATTCTGCGAGACGGACGATGCCGAATGGAATATTGCCGTGACTATTATGACTGCCCGCCGCCGCGAACCGAACTTCTATAATATGGAAAAAGCCCTGCGCGAAGCGCATGGCATAAGGAGGGAGCGAGTATTTGATAAAGAGCGGAAAGAAATGCAAAATGGGGAAGTAAGCAGCTGGGAAGAAAAAGGGCATGACAAAAACGATAAGGTGGAAAACGAAAATAACGCTCTCAATACAGCGGACAGTGCACAAAAAAGAGCCTTGCATATGCAAGGCTCATATAATTTGAAAGCTACCCCGAAAACACCCGAAGAAATAGCGCAGGAAGCACTGCTGAGGTATGAGAGGAGGGGGAGAGGTTAAATAAAAATGTTTGAGATACAGCTCCATGATGCTATAATTAATTATCGCTTATATTAAGCGTGAGTTTAAAAGGGGTGAATTTATTTATGAATGAAAATAAAAATACTCAAGGGTTATATCAGACCTTATGGAATTCAGCAGATATTTTACGGTCCAAGATGGATGCTTCGGAATATAAAAGTTATTTACTTGGATTGGTGTTTTATAAGTATTTATCCGATAAAATGTTATATTATGCGGCTGATGTTTTAGAAGAGCCAACAAATGATGTAAAGAAAGCGTACCAAATTTATGATAAAGCGTATAACGATAATGATTTACATGATGATCTTTTAGCAAATATAAAAGACGAGTTTTTTTATTGTATTGAGCCAAATCTTACATTTACTAAAATGGTGGAAAGTATTTTTGATGGAACATTTCAACTTGAAAACCTTGCTCAAGCATTTAGAGATATTGAAGCCTCAAGTGAGATATATGAAAACTTGTTTGAGGATGTAGACCTGTACTCTAAAAAATTAGGGAATACACCCCAAAAAGCAAACCAAACGATTAGTGAAGTGATGAAACAATTAAATCAGCTGGATTTAGCTGGTTATACTGGCGATATGCTCGGTGACGCCTATGAATATTTGATTGGACAATTTGCATCAGACTCGGGTAAAAAAGCAGGGGAATTTTATACTCCACAGCCAGTTGCGAAGTTAATGACACAGATTGTCTTACATGGAAGAGAAAATAAAAAAGGTTTTACTGTATATGATGCGACAATGGGGTCTGGTTCTTTGTTGCTCAATGCTCGGAAGTATTCAAATGAGCCTGATACAATAGCTTATTTTGGGCAAGAGCTTAATACTTCAACTTACAACTTAGCACGAATGAATATGATTCTTCATAGCGTGTCGATAGAGAATCAGCACTTGCATAATGCTGATACCTTAGATCAAGATTGGCCTACAGAAGAACCGACAAATTTTGATGCAGTATTAATGAATCCTCCGTATTCGGCAAAATGGAGTGCGGATAAGGGCTTTTTGCAAGATCCTCGGTTTTCTAATTATGGTGTATTAGCTCCAAAGTCAAAGGCTGATTTTGCTTTTCTTCTGCATGGTTTTTATCATTTAAAAGATGACGGTATTATGGCAATCGTCTTACCTCATGGTGTTTTGTTTAGAGGCAATGCAGAAGGTAAAATACGTAAATCGTTGTTGGAGTCTGGATGTATTTATGCGGTTATCGGTTTGCCTGCAAATATTTTTTATAATACAGGCATTCCAACAACTATTATGGTATTAAAAAAATCTCGATCAACTAAGGATGTACTTTTTATTGATGCATCAAAATGTTTTACAAAAGGCAAGAATCAAAATTTAATGACGGATGATCATATTCAGAAAATTGTTGATGCATATATAAAAAGAGAAAATGTGGACAAGTTTACGCATATTGCTGATTTTGCAGAAATTGAAGAAAATGATTTCAACCTTAACATACCGCGTTATGTAGATACATTCGAAGAAGAAGAACCAATTGATATTGTTGAGTTAAGCAAAGAAATGAAAAATATTGATGCAGAAATTAAAAAAGCTGAAAGGGAACTTTTGGCAATGATTGGCCAGTTAGCGGTTACTGAAGAATCAAAAGATATCATTGAAGCTGCTATGGAGGTATTCCGTCATGAACACTAAAAGGGCACCAAAGGTGCGTTTTAAGGGTTTCACTGACGCTTGGGAACAACGTAAGTTGGAAGCGTTGGTCGATGTTTGTAGTGGTAGAGATTACAAACATCTAACAGAAGGCGATATTCCTGTCTATGGAACGGGTGGTTATATGCTTAGTGTAAGTGAAGCCTTATCCTATGACAAAGATGCAATTGGAATTGGAAGAAAAGGCACAATTGATAAACCTTATATCTTGAATGCCCCATTTTGGACGGTAGATACGTTGTTTTACGCCATTCCGAAGGAAAAAGTTGACTTGAATTTTGCATTTGCTATATTCCAAAATATCAACTGGAAAAAGAAAGATGAGTCAACCGGTGTTCCAAGTTTGTCAAGAACAGCCATAAACGAAATTCATATTCTCGTTCCTCAATATGATGAGCAACAAGCACTTGGACAACTATTTTATGGTATCGACCGCCTTATCACTCTTCATCAGCGAAAATTAGACAAAACGAAAAAGTTGAAAAAGGCTTTTTTGAATTTGATTTTTAGTCAGAAACTTAGATTTTACGGCTTTGAGGATAAATGGAAAAAAGAAAAATTAAAAAATGTTTTGAAAATATCGAATGAACGAAATAAAAATAATCTCTTCTCAAAAAATGATGTTATATCTGTTTCGAGAGAAGCGGGGACAGTCAATCAAATCGAATATCAAGGACGCTCTTTTGCTGGTAATGATATATCAAACTATAAGGTAATAAAACCAGGAGACTTAATTTACACAAAGAGCCCATTAAAAGATGCTCCTTACGGAATTTTTCAGGAAGCCACAATAATTGGAATTGTATCCCCTTTATATGCAGTTTATAAATCCACAGACAGGGTATTTGCTCCATTTGTGGCCATGTTACTAAAAAATGACAGTAATTCTACACAATATCTTTCTCCGTTAGTTTCAAAAGGTGCTAAGAACACTATTAATATATCAGATGCAGGAGCTTTAGACGGCAATCTTTTTTTTCCAAAAATTGAAGAACAAAAGAAATTTTATTTACTCTATACAAAAATTAATAAAACAATTATCTTTCATCAAAAGAAACTTGATAACTTAAAAGATTTAAAAAAGGTGCTTCTCAGAAATATGTTGATTTAAAATATCTAATACACTGATAATTAAGAGGTTGACTGAAAATAAAAATCAGGAGGTATTTATGATGAAAAAAGGTCAATCTTCAATATTATTACATGAGTATTTTAAACAATGGATATTTCTCTACAAAAAAGGTGCAGTACGTGATGTGACAATGCGAAAATACTTGATGACGCTGAAACATTTGCAGCATTTAGCACCTGAAACCAAACTTTTGGCTCTAGATCGTAAAGAATATCAAAAATTATTGAACGATTTTGCTGAAACACATGAACGACAAACTACAATGGATTTCCACCATCAACTTAAAGGAGCCATACTTGATGCAATTGACGATGGGCTATTAAACCGTGATCCAACACGCAAAGTCGTAATAAAAGGTAAAGAAGCTTCCTCAAAAAAAACGAAATATCTTAATCAATGTGAACTACAAAAGTTAATAGCACGATTAGAATTAAATGAAGAAATTAACTTTGATTGGCTGATTATGTTAATCGCTAAAACAGGACTTCGCTTTTCTGAGTCATTAGCAATTACTCCAGAGGATTTTGATTTTTCAAATCAGGTACTAAATATATCCCAAACATGGAATTACAAATCACCAATAGGAGGATTTCAACCTACAAAAAACAAATCTTCTATAAGGAAGATACAGATGGACTGGCGAACAGCTATGCAATTTGCTACGCTTATAAAAAACCTCCCTCAAAACGAGCCTATTTTTGTTCGAGGGAGGATCTTTAATTCAACTATAAATGATAAGCTTGAAAGCTATTGTGCTGATGTGAGTATACCAATAATATCCGTGCATGGTTTGAGACATACCCATGCCTCTTTGTTGTTATATGCTGGAGTATCTATTGCCAGCGTAGCCAGGCGACTTGGACATGCAAATATAACAACTACACAGCATACATATTTACATATAATTCAGGAACTAGAAAACAAGGATAACAATAAAATTATAAATTACTTATCCGGTTTGTATTAAGATAAAATAAAAGGCGCAAATGCGCCTTTTTTCATATGAACATATTTTTCAAGAAGATGGTTTTAAGTTTTATTAGTTGATTTATTTTTTCTTGACGAAGAATGATTGTATCATCCAGCAGTTTAAAAAAGATCCCTACTTTTCTCTGTTCTTTCATTTTTGATGGTATAGGAATTATCATTTTAATAAATGTAGTATCCTTAATTGCAAGCCTATCAGATCTAACACCAGAGTCTCCATTTTGTTTCATAAATTTATGCCATTTTGTCGATGAAAAATAATATTCAAGATATCTGCCATCTACTATATCATGCGTGTGAAAAATATAATATAGCGGAGACATAATACCTGTTCTTCCTAGATTATTTCTTTTTATTGGCCCTACTGGGGCAGAAGTTGAAACGCGAGGATTATATACAAAATCTCCATTCCTTACGACATAATAGCCATTCATATTTTCATTATTAGAAATGTCTTTGTCAAAAAAATCTCTTTGGCTTATTATTCCAAGCTCAGCTGAATTAGTAAAAGTTTCAGTATATTTACAGTCTTTGTTTCTCTCAATAACCTTATTTGAGATTTCTTCCAATTTACGCAGTTCCCAACTGTCAGTAAACCCACGAAACCGCAGCTTCTGACCAAAAATCAAATTCAAAAAAGCCTTTTTCAACTTTTTCGTTTTGTCTAATTTTCGCTGATGAAGGGTGATAAGGTTATCTATAGATCGAAAATATCTGCCGATTAGGGTTTGCTCGTCTATAGAAGGTGGTACAAAGAATAAAGTTTTTGACACCAAATTCCAGTCCGCACGAGGCATTTTTGTTCCGATTGACTGATTGGCAACATCGTCGAATTGTTGTCCCTGAATAAGTCTAAAGAGGAAACTGCTATCCGCATCTTTAGGCTGTAAAACCCAGAAATCACCTACCGCAAGCCCAGAAAATGAAGGCAAAAACCAATTATGAAGATATGGTCTTAGCTTTCCATAGAGTACATCTCCCTGATTGAAAACAATCCCCGGTTTGCTAATTCCTTTCAATTTAACATCCTTGTTCAACAGTCCAATACCTGAAATAATATCTTCGTATTCAACTCGAGGAAGCGTAGGGTCAGCACTCATAGATGATGCTCGTGCAGCTATACTTTCAAACTTACGCAGTTCCCAAGCGATAAAATATAGATATGACTATATATAATTCAATGTGTTATAATTTATTAAATGGACAAAAGGGGCGTTGTGGAATGGGCGTTAAATTCACATCTGAGTCAGAAATGGAAAGAAGTTTGATAAATGAGTTGGTTTCAGGAGTTTCCCAGTGGACTTATAGGGAAGACTTGAAAAGTGAAGCGGACTTGTGGAACAATTTAAAAAATAAACTTGAAAATAACAATGCAAATATCTTAAAAGAAATCCCTTTAACGGAACAGGAATTTCAGCAGGTAAAAACACAGCTTACATTTCCAACTTTCGTGGATGCTGCAAAATGGCTCGCTGGTGAGAATGGTATAGCAAAAGTACAGGTGCAGCGCGAGGATGCATCGCTGGGTACAATTAGACTGTCTGTATTATGGAGAGAAGATATTGCTGGCGGGCATTCTAGTTATGAAGTTGTTAGCCAAGTTAAAATCATGAAAAACGACGAAATGGATAGGAATCGTCGTTTTGATGTATCCCTACTTATCAATGGCTTGCCGATGATACAGGTAGAGCTTAAAAACAGGGCGCATTCTTATATGGATGCATTCCGTCAAGTACAAAAATATATGCAACAAGGTAAGTATACAGGTATTTTTTCGTGCTTACAGATGTTCGTTGTGTCTAATGGGACTGATACGAGATATATTGCATCGGCGGTTTGCGGAAAACTTAAAGAGCAATTTTTATCTACTTGGGTAGATAAAAATAATAAGGCAGTCAACAATTATTTGGATTTTACAGAACACGTGCTTTCTATACCTCAAGCGCATAAGATGGTGACTCAATATACTGTTATTGACAGTAAGAAAAAAGCGTTGATTTTGTTGCGTCCATACCAAATTCACGCTATCGAGGCGATTAAGGATGCGAGCAAGAGGCAGGAGTCTGGCTATGTTTGGCATACAACAGGGTCTGGTAAAACTTTAACAAGTTACAAAGTAGCACGTAATTTATTGCAAATTCCTTCCCTGGATAAAACTATATTTATCGTGGATCGCATAGATTTGGATCAACAGACGACATCGAGTTTTATTAGTTATGCTGAGCACGATGTAATTGAGATAGATGAAACAGACAATGTTACTGATCTGATAAAAAAGTTGCTTTCTGCTGATAGAACAGTTATTGTAACAACAATTCAAAAATTGAATTATGTTATGCGTCGTTTTGAAGGACAGGAAGAAACTCCTAAATTTAAAAAGATGAGAAATCTTCGTTTAGCGTTTGTAGTTGATGAATGCCATAGAGCGATATCTCCTTTGAAGCAACGTGAAATTCAAAAGTTTTTTATTCGGTCTTTATGGTATGGTTTCACTGGGACTCCGATTTTTAAGGAGAATGCAAAAAAAGAAATAGGAAACCTTGCAAGAACAACGGAAGAGCAATATGGTAAGAGAGTCCATGAGTATACTGTTAAAGAAGCCATTCATGATAAGGCAGTATTAGGGTTTCAGGTAGAGTATAAAACTACAATATCAGAGGATGAGCTAAATGAGCTTGTTAGAGTAAGAAGACCTGATGTAAATCCAGACAGTATGGAACGTCAAGATAAAGAAATGGTTTTGCGCAAGGATGATTTTGAAAAAGAAGATCATATGCTAGAGGTATTGAATTCAATTGTAAATAAATCAAAAATCAAGTTTGGTTTGGATTTAGGAGTAGGAAAAACATATACAGCTTTATTAACAACTAGTTCAATTGCTAAGGCACAGAGATATTATCTACTTTTGAAAGAAATTAAAGAAGGAAAATCTAAAATTCAGATTTCTGAAAATGTTAAGAAGTCTGTTCCAGATTTTCCAAAATTTGCTATTACATATTCAGTGAGTGAAAATGAAGATGGAAGCGTAGTAAATCAGGAGAAAATGAACGAGGCCATTGATGATTATAATAGACAGTTTGGAACAAGGTTTTCTCTTGAAACAATCAAAGCCTATAATGCAGATATCAATGAGAGACTTGCAAGAAAACAGGAGAAATACCAGTATCGAAAAGAACAATTAGATATTGTTATTGTGGTAGATAGGTTGCTTACGGGGTTTGATGCTCCATGTTTGTCGACACTATTTATTGATCGTGCCCCTATGCGTCCTCACGATTTAATTCAAGCTCTTTCGCGAACAAACCGGTTGTTTGATGCTAGGAAAAAGTATGGGCAAATTATAACTTATCAGACACCTGTTAATTTTAAAAAATGCATTGATAAGGCTTTGCAGCTTTATTCCAATGGAGGCGAAAATTATGTTCTAGCACCAGATTATTTTGAAGCCAGGCGGCGTTTTCAAGAAGCAGTAAAAGCGCTTTTGGACCTAGCGCCAACTCCTGAAAGTGTAGATGCATTGACAGACTTGGAAGAGATGAAGAAGTTTGCCAAAGGTTATCAGCAATTTGATAAGACGCTTACTGCAATAAAGGTATACAGCGAGTTTGAAGAGGAAATGAAAGAAACTGATCCTGATTGTTCAATTCTGGCAGATATTGATTTAACTGTGCTAGAGGAGTATCAAGGGAAATATGAAAATTTACTTGAACGAATTAAAGCATTAACATCTGATTCAGATGGAGAAGACATTCTGGATATAGATATAGAATATGAGTTGGAAGCATTTACAACTGATGAAATTAATTACCAGTATATTTTAAGTCTTATCCAAGCTTATTTACCAAAACAAAATCAAGCATATCAAGCCCCAACAGCTAAAAATAATGAAGAAATTGAGCAATATTTAGAACAATTAGCACAACGAAATCAAAATCTTGCCTCAATGGTAAAAGAACTGTGGGTGGATGTTAAAGAGGAACCTGAAGCTTATAAGGGGCAACAAATTGCGATTTTGCTTGAAAGAAAAATAGAAAGTTTTATTCAAAATCGTGTACAACAATATGCTGATAAATGGTGTATGGATGAGGCTACGTTAAGATTCTTAATTGATAATTATCGACCGCAAAGAGAAAAGCAGAATGGTGAGACTGAGTTGAAAAAATCGGGAGATTACGAGAAATATAAATCGAAAACAAAAGATCCAGTATCTAAATTACATTATTGGAAAGAGGCACGTAGAGATATTTTTAGTATGATAGTAAAAGAAATTCTGCCATTGCGAGAACGATGACTTAAAATTTGGAAGATGGTAAAAGTTAAGGATAATGTATTCCGACCGCAGCTGCGAACCGAACTTCTATAATATGGAAAAAGCCCTGCGCCAAGCGCAGGGCATAAGGAGGTAGGCAGACTGCAGGAAAAACAGAGAGCGCAGAATGAATGGCGAGAAGAACAAGTCTGGGAAGAAAATAGAAATGAATAAGTGAAATCCGAAGTAAGTACTGTTGTCGAAACAAATAGCGGAACAACTACCATCAATACATAAAAAAAGAGCCTTGCAGCTGCAAGGCTCTTGTAATTTGAAAACAACTCCGAAAACACCCGAAGAAATAGCGCAGGAAGCACGGCTAAGGTATGAGAGGGAGGGGGAAGAAGTAAAAGGGTTGAATATTTAGTTTGTTGGCTAATTTCAAGGACAAAGCAGAGGAAGTGTTACCTATGTTTTTATATCTTTGTATGTTCCTTTGGCTTGATTTAAAGTGATTGAATTTTTTCCATTTAAACTATCAGGATGGGTATTTTGATATTTATCATCAATCCAACCACATACTGAGCAAATAGTGTATTCAATATTAATAGGTATTGTATATTCTCCGCAGCAAAAACATTTTTTAAATGCTGTAGGCATAGGTTTAGTTCCTCCACTAATACCTACTAGAGATAAAATTTCTTCTCTGTTCGCAATACTTTTTTTGATAAGATCTTGAACTTCTTGAGTAATTAATGCGTCATCTAAAGTTATTTGTTGAGGATTTTTTAATCCAGAAGATTTTCCTCTTCCACCCATCATTTTACCCTCCCTGTAGTGTTAAGATAGTCAATATATATTATTTCATTTCCCATTTCTGTAAATGGTTTACCATAACATAGTACGTTAGTTGGCTGTATACGTTTAATCATTTCAAAATAACCATTTAGAAAGAGTTGTTTTTCTTTTCTCGATCCTAAAGTAGATATTGCTACTACTGAACCTTCTTCAATTCCATCAAAACAAAATTCAAAACTTTCGTTTGTACTCCAAGAAATAGTAGGAATTACTATTAAACCATTATCTTGCCAAACCGCTCCGCAGTATCTATTTCTAAAAGTATTATAAAGTTGTAATGCTGTTGGCATGTCAACATAAAGACTATAGTCAGGTGTAAGGATATATCTATATTGAGCAAATTTAGATAAAAAAGATTTTGGAGACTTGTAATAACGGTCTAACTTATTATCTTCTAAGAAAAAGTGTATGGTTTTTAGACTGTGAAACTTAGGGGCGTTTTTATTTGTTTTGTCAGCACCTATAAACTGCATATTAGTTAAGTCTATAGGGCTCTTTTTTAAAGTAGGAATTCCCCATTTGTTTGCTGAAGGGTATGCATTTCTTAAAAAATTAGGACTTTGTCTTAATTGTTTGCTTGTATGTCCTTTGTTCAAATAAATCACCTTTCTTTGTGTTGAATTTCAACTCAATATAACTTGCAAAAAAATTTATTCAATATTAAATACTACCAATACTAAAACATTGATATGAATCCTTTGGCCGCTTCCTCAGAAGAATAGATTTTTTTATTTTTTTCATCAATATAAATCAACTTTAATTGTTTTAGACGTGTTGTTAATGCAGAAATACTGACTTCAAAGGCATCTTTCATTTCATAAAGATCGTGCCAGTCTATTGATTTATTATTTTTTAATTCTTCAATAGCTCCGGAAATAATGCCTCTAGGCATTAAAATAGAGCTTGCAAACATATCAGCTTGTATTTCTTCTGGACGACGCGTAGCAGAACTTCTACAAAAATAATGATCGGATTCTATGAAGGATAATTGTTCATAATTTTTCTGTTGGGTGATATGGAGAATCCAATGTCCTAATTCGTGAGCTTTTGAAAAATTCATAGTCCCCATTTTTTCTTTAAACAGCTTTTCTTGAGATATATTTAAATAAATTTGTTTTGTTTGAGGGATAATAGCAGCTAATACAACTCCATCTTTTGCAAAATGATCAATATTTTCCCATGAAATATCTAAATCATAATCAAATTCTATTATTGCATCAATATCTATTTTGGTAATGCTTCCTTGCCAAGTATGGGGAATGCCTGATTTCTTCAAAATATTTTCAGTTATGTCTTCCATCTGGTTTAAATTGATATAAGTACTACACATTTTCATCCTCGCTAATTATTTTTTCTATAAGATCACGTTGTTCATCTGTCATAGTAGGGATTTTTCTTAAAAAAGCAGTGGCTAATTTATCATTAATGATAGTGTTTTTTATACCAAAAGGGACTTTCTGAGCTAACAAAAGAAGTTCTTCAGCATTGGCCCCTAAACTTTCAGCAATATTTGTGATAGTTTTTTCAGAAGGAGGATTTTCTAATTTTCCGTTTTCCATTTTACTAATATAAGTAAAGTCGATACCAGTTCTATCAGCCAGGTCGCGTTGTGTAATACGACGTTCTTTCCGAAGTTGTTTTAATTTCGTTCCAAAATCATTCATCATCAGTCCCCCTGTAAAAAGATCATACCATATGTTGAGTAAAAAATCAACATATGGTATGATCTTTTAATTTAAAATATTATTTAAATTTTTTTCAGATTGATATTGTTTAAGAGAAGAATATAAGTTTGTAGATTTAAAGTGATTTTTTTGATAACAACATAATAAACTACAGAAAAATACTTCTGGTTTAAAATTTTCACCACAAAAACATTTGAATAAATTCAAAAAATCATGTCCTTGAGATAAATATAAGAGTTCATTTTTAGATAGGATATTCCTAGATTGTTTTTCTATATCGTTCAATATATCATGATTTTTTTCACAGAAGTTATCATTTCTGCTATTTATTTGTGTGATTAAATTTGAAATATTTAAAGAAAGAGTAGATTTGTTAAAAGCATTAGTAATAGATAACCCATTAAATTTTATAGCAAATTTTTTTTGAAAACTTAATCTTCTAAAAATACCTAACCATTTTAATTCGTTAAGTATCTTCAAAAGCAATTCATTACTATTTAAAGAGCCGTAATAAAATGTATCAGAACAAGATTTGAAAACATCTTCATTGCTAATTAACATTATTTCTAAACAAGAAAAATCGTAAAAAAATATATTTAAATCTGTAGGAATATCGGCATAATCACGATCACATATTCCTAAAATACGGTCTTCTTTTTTGAAATTTTTTAAAATATCAAAAACACCTTCTTTTCCAGAGAAAGATTCATAAATATATACGTGAGGAGATACTCTAGATTTAAAGAAACGAATATCATCAACTCCTTCAACGATTAAATGAATATATTCTTTCTTAACGTCACCCTTAATAGATAACAGTAATTCTGATATTATTTCACTTTTTGTTAAATTATCTTTTATTGAATTAGTTGCCATATAATTCACCTAAATCAATTTGCATATCCCAGTGATTATTTATGATTTGAGGGGAATGGGTTGCTACAATAACTTCTAATTGACCCATATTTACAACTTTCATTAAATCATCCATAAATTTCTTTTGCCATAGTATATGGAGAGATATTTCTGGTTCGTCTATTAATAAAAGGAGATTTTTATCTGTTTCAAAAATTAATTCGTAAAATAATACAATCTCTTGTTTTTCTCCAGATGATAGATGATTTAAGTCTAAGCAAGTAGACTTATTTTTGTCTTTACTTACAACTATTAATCCTTCTTTTCTAGTTATTTTTATTTCTTTAAAGGATAATCGAGAATTTACAATTTCAGTATATAGATCAAGTCTATCAATGAAATCTTCAAAAACAGCATATTTACTTTCAAAGTCCTCAAAATAGATTTTTAAGGCTTTTGAAAACTCTTCTTCATAATTGTTAGCTTTAATAATCTTAAAATCAACTAAATCATATTTATTTAGTTTCTCAAACTTTGAATTAGCTATTTTCATTTTTTCTTCATATTCTTTTTTATCTTTTAATCCTTCTTTAGTTGAGAATAGCCTTCCAGGGTAGCTACTATCTAGAGAATTTGCTTTTTTTGAATAGTCCTCACTCACTTTACTAATTTTATATTTCATTTTTTGAGGAAGTTCACTGATTACATCTATAATTTTTTCTTCATTATCCGTATAAGCATGGTTTTGTTTTATTAAGCGTTGTTCAGATATTAAGCGTATATTGCCGCAAGATGTTTTAAAATCCAAAAGAATCTTTTTGATTTTAAGGAATGAAGTATTTTGTTGTTTATTTAGAAACATGGTGAACAAATCGGAGTCTTCTTCTGATAGATCATCAAAAAGAGTGAAATAAGCGTCTTCCATACTATTATAAAATTTTCTTGTTTTCCTGTCTAACCATTTGTTGGGCCTAATTTGTGTAAACCGATGTTGAGAAAAAAAATATTCTTTGAAATTTTGGTTGTCAATTTTTTCATCATTTACTAAAAATTTGTTTTTTTGCTTTTTCAAGGAAATAGTATTAGAATCAGTACATTGGATTATTATTTCCTTAAACTCTAAATTAAAAAAATATAACAAATTCAAATTGCTTATTTCTAAAATAATTTTTAAGATAGTCGACTTTCCGAATCCATTTGGTCCAGTAAGAATTGTAATATTATTATCTTTTAGCTCAATGTTATAATTAAATCTTCCAAATAAGCCTGTTATTTTTAAATTAGAGATCAATTTGATTACCCCTTTCATTACTATAAATATTGTAATAAATAAAATTATGATTAGATAATAAATTTTTGTTCTAATATTTATAACAATTGAATTTTTGATTCCATATGGAATTAATATATCTTTTTTAATAATGAAATCATTAGGATACTTAGAACATCTATTTTTTAGAATTTTTGTGATTGTTAATAATGATATTTTAATTATAACACGAAAGCTGCTGAAGAGTGAACATGATCATGAAAAATAGACATTGGAATAAAAAGATTCCAATCGTAGGATATAGATTGTATTGGAAGCTTTTGTGTGTCTGGCAAAAAAGGAAGCATTACATAGATATTTTAAAAAAGTAAAAACGGAATATGAAAGCGGTTGGGGAATAATTAATCTAAGCAGAAAATATGTAGTAAGCAAATATTTAGTATAAAACTAGTGCGATCTGAGTAAAGAGGTTGAACATTGTCCGTTTCACTGCTTAAAGGGCGTCCAAGAATAGATACTAAAGCTAAAGAACAAATAATAAAACAATTGAAAATGAGTTGATGATAAATTTTTTCTCAACCGCTGGAAGGATGTGAAAGCAAATCGAAAATATCTCCTGATCGAGCAAATAAAAGGTAAATATACAATTGAGGCAATGTGCAAATTTTATTATGTATCCCAAAGTGATTATTACCGATATCTGCGACATAAAACCTTATTGATAAAGATACCAATCTTGCTGGAATGCTTTAAGAATGTAAAAAAATAAAAGCAAAGATTCATTGATATCTTTACGGAGTGCATTTCAAAGTAGGAGATTAATACCTTGAAAGATATTGAATAACTTATCGATGATTACATCTATTTTTATCATTTTGAGAGATTTTAATTAAAATACCGTCTGACACCTAAAAAAACGTAGTCAGACGGTATAAATAAACATTTGTGTTTATATTTTGTGCCTATTAATAATGGGGCAATGCAATATTCAGCGGCTTCCTTACTTTCAACATTTGGTGGAGACGAAGAGGATCGAACTCTCGACCTTACGGATGCGAACCGTACGCTCTCCCAGCTGAGCTACGTCCCCACTACATAAAATATCTTACTCCTGCCGGCGCAAAATTACAAGTATATTTTTAGCTTTGGTGCTTGCCGCTATGTATACACGCGCGCTTATTGACAACTTTTGCCGCTGGTGCTACACTTTAAAGTAATTTCATAAGTATTTGATCGATGATGAGGATTAGTAGCTTTGCCAAGCGGACCTCAGCGAGCCGGTGACAGTGCAAGTCCGGCGTTTGGCGGCAGGGTGAATGGACCTTTAAGATACGGCTTGAGCCCGCAAGGGGGTAGACGCCGTCGGGATGCTTCGCCCGTTACCAGGGAAGGGGATATCGGCCATGGCCCGTATCTTAGCGAGCGGACTGATTATTCAGTCAAGCAGGGTGGTACCGCGAAAGTTGTGTCTTTCGTCCCTACATGGGGATGAAGGGCTTTTTTTATTGCCCGATTTGAAGGAGGCTTATATTATGGATAAAGAAAAAAATACCAGGCTGCCGTTGGTGGACCTGATCGAAGTTAAACCAATGCAGGACGGCTACCGCTGGGTAGCGATCACGGCGATGCTGTTCGCTATCGGCATCATCCTGCACACGGTCAGCCCTAATGTGGGCGGCGTGACGCCGAACTGGACGATCGCCATGTATTCTATCGTTATCAATCTGACGAACCCGACGCTGTCGCAGGCTGTGGGCATCGGTTTTATTGCGGGCATCACGCTGGTGCCGTCGTCGAAGTCGGCTTTTCCGCTGGGCAATATCGCCAGCGAGCTTTCGGGGGCGATCACCTGCTGCATCCTGGTCAAGGCGATGCTGCGCTGCGGTTTGGGCAAGTGGAAGCTGCGCCCCCTGGTGACGGGATTTTTGGCAACTATGGCCAGCGGCGGTGTGTTTACTTTCATTTTAAAGATCGTTCTGGGCTTGCCGCTGCATGTCTGGCTGTATGCCATGCTGCCGGTGGTGGCGATCGTGGGCGCGCTGAACGGCATGATCACCTTTTTGCTGTTCGGGCCGGTGCGGAAGCTGTTTTTTGTGCAGGAGGACGATGAATGATGGAGAGCGTTATCAGGCTGGAAAATTTTTATTTTGCTTATAATAAATCGGAGCTGGTGCTGCAGGATATCGACCTGGAGATCAAAAAGGGTTCGTTCACTGTGGTGGCCGGTCCCAGCGGCGCGGGCAAAACTACTTTGTGCAAGGCGATGACGGGCATTGTGCCTTTTTATATGGGCGGGCGTTACAGCGGCGATGTGCAGGTGCTGGGCGAATCGACTAAGGGCCGCCGGGTGTCGGATATCGCGATGCGCGTGGGGCTGATGCTGGAGGATTACGAAAGCCAGCTGGTTTCGCTGACCGCGGGCGAGGAAGTTGCTTTCAGTTTGCTGAATCACGGTTTTGCGCCGGAGGAGGTGGCGGAGCGTACCCGTAAGGCTTTGGAGGACGTGGGTCTGCCGGGGCGCGAGAGTTATCAGCTGGACGAGCTGTCGGGCGGGCAGCGCCAGCGTTTGCTGCTGGCGGCTACTTTGGCGGTGCATCCCGAGATCATTGTGCTGGATGAGCCGGTATCGGCGATGGACCCGGACGGGGCCCATTCGCTGTATGAGCTGTTATATGCGATCCATCAGCGTTACGGCACGACGATCATCGTAGTTGAGCACCGGGTGGACTATCTGCTGCCTTATGTGACGGACATGGTAGTGCTGAAGGAGGGGCAGCTGGTAACGGCTGATACCTTTGCTGCTGCGGCGCGGACGATGTATGAGGACGAGGAGCTGCAGAGGCGGCTGCGGAATTACAGCTGCTTGGTTTTGAAGGGGGGAACGCCTGATGCTGGAGGCTAAAGAGGTCAATTTTGCTTACCGCAGGGGTCTGCCGGTACTGAACGATATCGCCTGCACGATCGGTGACGGCGAGTTTGTGGCGCTTTTGGGCCATAACGGCAGCGGCAAGACGACGCTGAGCCGTTTGTTCATGGCGCTTCTGCATCCCCGCAGCGGGCAGGTGCTGGTAGACGGCGAGGATATCGTCAATTATGAGCCGGCCGACCTGGCTGATAAGATCGGTTATGTATTCCAGAACCCGGATCTGCAGATTTTGGAAGATACGGTTTTTGATGAAGTGGCGTATGGGCCGAGGGCTAAAAAGCTGACGGCAGAGACGATCAAAAAGCAGGTGGAGGCAGCTTTGGCGGCTACAGGGCTGGCCGAGCTGGCGGGGGCGTATCCGCGTCTGCTGTCCTTTGGGCAGAAGCGGCGGTTGGGTGTGGCGTCGGCGCTGGCGCTCAATCCGCGTACTTTGATCTTAGACGAGATCACCAACGGTCAGGATGCGATCGAGAAAGAGCGGATGATGCAGTATTTGCAGACGCTGAACGAAGAAAAGGGGATCACGATCGTGTTGATCTCGCATGATATGGACGTGGTGCGCCGTTATGCGAAGCGGGCCATTGTCCTGAAGGACGGCGACCTGGTGTATGACGGTACGCCGACGGAGCTGTTCGGCGGTGCGTATGCTGTGGAGGAATGGGGCCTGCGCCGGCCGACGGCGGCTGCTTTGGCGGGCAGTCTGGGTTTTACGGCGGCGACACCCGATGAGTTCTGCCGCCTGTTGGTGCGGAAAGGAGCTGAGGACTGATGCGGATCAGTGCGTTTACTCAAATCATTGTCACTGTCGCTGTGACGGCGTGGGTCTTTATCCTGCCAGTCAAGGCGGTGGCGACGATCCTGGTTTTTGAGCTGGCTTTACTGCTGTCGATCAAGCGCGACCGCATGACGATGGCGGCGATCGGCGGTTTGGCGGTGTTCACCGGGCTGATGATCCTGTTCCAGCTGCTGTTCGGTTCGCCGCTGGAGGTGGCGCTGACGGGCGGCCTGCGGATGCTGGTCATGACGATGGCGTTTTTGTGTATGCTGGCGGCGACGCGTATCCAGGATATTGCCCAGACGCTGGTGGACCGTTTCCACCTGCCCTGTGAATATGCTTTTATGCTGACGACGGCGCTGCGTTTCGTGCCTAATTTCCTGGCTGACAGCGAGATCACGCTGGATGCTCAGTCCTGCCGCGGTTATTCCAACCGGGGCAACTGCGTGAAACGCCTGCTTTCGTATGTCGTGGTCATCAGACCGCTGGTCATGCGGGCGGTGGCCAAGTCCGAAACGCTGGCGCTGAGTATGGAGCTGAAGGGTTTCGGCAGCAATACTTATAAAAATATGCCGCGCGAGCCGCTGGGAGCCGCCGATTTTATCGTGCTGGGGTTGGTCGTGGTTCTGAGCACCTATCCGTTCTGGAAATGATGCCCGGCTGAAAATTTAAAATCATCCTGCAAGCAGCTGCTGCCTTAGAAAGGGAGCGGCTGCTTTTTTTGAGTAATATAATAATTTTATTGCCTAAAAGAATATAAATTACAGTTGATAAAAATAATAAATATGATAGAATAAAATCAGCAAAGTATATAAAAATATCGAACTATTTTAAATGTATGGATAGAAGGTGGCTGTAATGGTACAATCGGGTGATACTCTCGTTTTATCTTTAGCTGAATTACTGGGCGGCAAGCAGGTGGATACCGGAGTCATCGACAGGGCTCTGGCGGAGCTCTGTTCTGCTTTTGATTTTGACGGCGGGCTGATCTATGAATTGGACCAGTACAACCATCTGCATCTGAAAGAACGCTGTCTGCGTAAGGAACTGCCTTTGCGGGGCAGCTTTCCGATCGACGCGGTCGACGCTGCTTACCGCAGCTATCTGGCTCAGGAAACCTTTGTCTGGCTGGAGGGTGGACAAAAGAACAGTGCGGCTGAGAATGCTTTGCTGGAGCTGTTTGCGGCGCAGTCGCTGGTAGTGGCTTCAGTAGTCGATGAAACGCTGCAGATCTACGGGCTGCTGGTATTTGTACAGCAGTCGGCCCGGCCGGTGCCGCCGGCAGGCACGCAGCAGCTGCTGAAGACAGTGCTGTCGATGTTTGGCCGGTATATCGGGGTGCGGGTCTATCAGAACAAGCTGACTTTTGCCAAAAATTCGCTGGAAAGCATTTTGGATAATACAGGTATAGATATTTATGTCAACGATTTCCATACCCATGATATTTTATATGCCAATCGTTCTATGGCGGCCCCGTACGGCGGTATTTCGCAGTTTTTGGGGCGCAAGTGCTGGGAGGTGCTGTTCCCGGGTCAAAACGGGCCTTGTGCTTTCTGCCCGCAGCAAAAGCTGATCGATGAGAACGGCGAACCGACGAAGATCTATTCCTGGGATTATCAGCGGCCTTTCGACGGTTCCTGGTTCAGGGTGTTCAGTGCGGCGTTCCGCTGGGTGGATGGCAGACTGGCCCATGTGGTGAGCAGTGCCGATATTACTGACAATAAGCGCAACGAAGCTTTGGTCGAGTATCTGGCCAATTATGATTCGCTGACGAACCTGCCGAACCGCCGGATGCTGGTGAAGGAGTGCGAGCGCCGGATAGACAAAACGCAGGAGGGCGGCGAAGGTTATCTGCTGTTTTTTGACATCGACGGCTTTAAAAAGATCAACGATACCTTTGGTCACGAAGCGGGGGACGAGTTCTTAGTGCAGCTGGGACAGTTCTTTTCCGGTATCCCGCTGCTGCATGACGCTATTTACCGCAACGGCGGCGATGAGTTCATCGCGATCATCGATGGCGATAAAACGGAAGCCAATATCCGGAATCTGGCCAGCTTTATCCATCGGCGGTTTGCCCAGCCCTGGCGGCTGAAAAGGGGCGAGGTATTCTGCAATGTCAGTATCGGCGTGGCGCGTTATCCCGAGGACGGGAGGACGGCGGAGGAGCTGCTGCTCAAAGCTGATCAGGCCATGTACAAGGTGAAAAAAGCCGGCGGTAAGGGTGTCCTGTTTGGGTACGAGCTGTAAATCGTAATAATAAAAGCCTTTATGACTTTGTCATAAAGGCTTTTTTATGTGCAGATCCTGATGATCAGGGCGGTCAGTCTTGGCTGCCGCCAGGTAAAAGTCTAAAAACAGCTGGGCGGTGGCGCTTAGCCGGTCTTTTTTGGACCAGAACAGCGTCTGCTCAAAATACAGTTCATCATCAGCCAGCTGCTGCTGCGGCAACCCTTGGGGGAAGTCGTCCCTGTCGCCGGCGGAAACGATGGCGATGCCGCTGCCGTCCTGCACGAAAGCGAGTGCGGCAGTATTGGTGGTGGCGATAAAGCGGATCTTGGGCATGAAGCCGTGCTTGAGGCAGGCTTTGCGCAGCAGGCTGTAGCAGCCGAAGTTACAGCAGACAGGGATATTCTGTAATTGTTTCGGCGTCAGCGGCTGCTGTGGGTCAAGGCCGCAGTTTGCCTGCGGACTGTAAACGGCATAAAAATATTCTTTCTGCGTTTTGTGGGCGGCAAACAGATGCGGTGACGGCAGCGGCGCATTGGCAAAGGCAAAATCACTGCTGTTTTCCGCAATATGTCTGGTCTGGGCGCTGACGGCTTCTTCCCGGAACTGGAAGCAGATTTCGGGATAGGCGGCCGCAAAGGGACGCAGATAGGTGTTGATGAAAAAGGTGCTTTTGGCAGGCGAAACGCTGAAGCGCAGTGTGCCGGAAGCTTTTTTATTGAAGCTCTGCATATCTAAAAGGATGGTTTCTTCGGTGCGGCAGATCTGGCGGGCCTTGCCCAGAAAGGCTTCCCCGGCTTCGGTCAGGGTCAGCTGGCGTTTGCCGCGCGCAGTCTGGATCAGCTTGGCGCCGTAATAGTGCTCCAGCGTTTTGATCTGGGCGCTGAGGGCCGGCTGGGCCAGGGCCAGTTTTTTGGAAGCTGTGGTCAGGTTGCCTGTTTCGGCGACGGTGATAAAATTACGGTAAAATTCAAAATCCATAGCTCACCTCTAAAAAATATAAGAAATTCTTATTATAATAACAAAGAAATAGTATTTTACTTTTTTATACCACCATTCTACAATAAAAATAGTTTGAGAGCAAGAAGGGGATGGGGTTATGTACGGAAGTAAACGCAAGCGCCGCCTGCACAGCGTAGCGGTATTGCTGGGGCCGCTAAGCTTCGGCTTGACGATACTGCTGCTGGAATGGTTCTTTGGCTTCAAAGCGGCTGCGGCGCTGGGGACGACGGTCTGGATGGCGCTGTGGTGGATATTGCGGCCGGTCAATATTTCGGTGACGGCGTTCGTGCCGATCGGTGTCAACGCATTGTTTGACCTGATCCCGATGCAGCACGTTATCAGTCAGTATTTTTCTGAGATCATCGTGCTGCTGTTCGGCGCTGATCTGGTCTGCCTGACCTGGGCGACGACGGGACTCGACAAGCGGCTGGCGATCAAGACCCTGTGCTGTATCGGCACGTCACTGCGGCAGCAGATAGCAGTCTGGCTGCTGGTAGCGACGGTACTGTCCATCTTTCTGCCGAATGTGGTCGTCTGTACGATCCTGGTACCGGTAGCGGTATCCATGCTGCAGTTTATTGGCGAGGAAAACATCAAAAACAGTAAGCTGGCAGTGCCGATCCTGCTGGCGATCGTCTGGGGCGCGGGCATCGGCGGCTTACAGGACAGGAATTTATGTATATCGACTGGGTGGTGCGTTTTCTGCCGCTTTTGGTACTGGTCCTGCTGCTGAATCTGTTTTTCCTGTTCCATTTGCCGGTGCCGGTAAAGCGCTTGGCTGGTACCAGCGAATATTTTAAGGAAATGTACGCGCAGCTGGGCACGATACGGCTGGGCGAAAAAATCAGCCTGGTGCTGTTTGTCGCGGCGACACTGCTGGCTTTTATCCGGCCGCTGTACGCCGGGTGGCTGCCGGCGCTGAAGCCTGCGTATGTCTTTCTGATCATGGGGCTGCTGGCCTTCACCTTCGAGGATGAGGACGGCAAGGCCCTGCTGACCTGGGAATTTGCGGAAAAGGGCGTTATGTGGGGCATGCTGTTTTTATTTGCCGGCGGCCTGGCTTTGGGCAGTCTGGTGACGGAAACCGGCGCGGCCCTGAAAATGGCTGAGGCGATCACGCTGCTGCCGCTGACTGGCGGTCTGGAAACGGTGTTTGCTTTTACGCTGTTTTCGACGGTGCTGACCGAGATTTCCAGCAATACGGCGGCGGCCGCCATTGCCGTGCCTGTAGTGCAGAGTATTGCGCAGGCGCTGGGGCTGAACCCGATCCCGTATTTGTTCGTGGCGATCGTCGCCTTCAACAGCGCCTATGTGCTGCCGGTATCGATCAGGGCTATCCCGGTCAGCTATGGGCTGGACCCGGCCGAGCTGTTTAAAAACGGGCTGCTGCTGTCGCTGTGCAGCGTACTGCTGATCACAGTCGTTGGTTATTTGTTCATCAGGTACTGGCCGTTGTTCTCGACGGTCTGAAAAGGGTCTGTCGCTCCCACTGCTGCATGGCGGTGGGATTTTTTTGTGCGGGCGCTGGCGGCACAAGGTTTGGGAAAGTATGAGCCGGAAAAAGCGTTCACCAAAAACAAGTATTTATTTAATATTACAATTTAAAGATTGCCAGTAAAAATCTTTTAGAATATAATAAAAATAGTAACTTAATATAATGATTATATTTATTATAGATAATAATGGAAAATAGAAGGCAGCTGGCAATGAAAAATAATATCTTATTAAAAACTAATTTACTCGTCAGTGTGATTTTGCTGGTTGGTTTCGCTCTGATCGCGACTTTGAGCTACCGCGCTAATTATAATGCTTCACTGGTGAAGATCAAACAGGTCTCCTCGCTGGCCTCGGAAGGTATTTATTACCGCTTGTCGACGATGCTGACCAAGCCGGTGAATATCTCGCAGACGATGGCGCATGACAGCCTGCTGATCAAGCTGCTGGAGGAAGAGGGCAGCCGTTATCAGGAGGCCGGTTACCAGGAAACGATCAGGAAGTATCTGGATACCTATAAAAATAAGTATGCCTATGATTCGGTGTTCCTGGTTTCGGCGTCCACCAATAATTATTATAATTTCAACGGTCTGGACCGCAATCTTGCCCGGGGCGAGGATGAAAACGTCTGGTATTATAATTTTCTGCAAAGCGGCGAAGAATACAGCCTTAATATCGATAATGATGAAGTTGCTGGTGCGGCCGATAAGATCACTCTGTTTGTAAACTGCAGGATCAGGGATGCGTTCGGCCGGGTGATCGGTGTAGTGGGCGTCGGCGTGAATGTCGATTATATCAAAGGCCTGCTGCAGGAATATGAAAAGGAATACGACGTTGCGACATATCTGATCAATGAAAAAGGCGAGATCGAAGTTTCCAGTCTTTATAACGGTCATCAGACGGCGGACTGGTTCAAGGTCAATGACAGCGAAGATATCCGCAGCGAGATCCTGGAATGGAAAAACGGCAGGACCAACTGGGATATCTGGATGCCGGGCGATGTGCAGAATAACGAAAAAAGCTATCTGGTCGTCCGCTATATCCCCGATCTGTCGTGGTATCTGCTGGTAAAGCAGGATACCGGCGCCTTACTGGCCGAGCTGAATGAAAAGATGCTGGAAACGGTAGTTTTGATTTCGGTGGTGATCCTGCTGATTATTCTGACTATCACTTCGGTGATCAGAAAGTTCAACGTGCGGATGACGAAGCTGCTGGAAGAACGGCAGGAGCTGTTCAAGGAAGCGACCGAGCAGATCTACGATAATATTTATGAATTGAACATCACTAAAAACAGGGCAGCCAGCAAAAAGACCGAGCTGTATTTTGAGGCGATGGGAGCTAAAGACCTGACCTATGAGGAATTTCTGCAGGCTGTGGCCGACAGGCAGCTGCTGGAAGAATACCGGGCCGGCTATGTGGCGACGTTCAGTATCGAAAATGTGATGCGGCATTTTAAGGCCGGCAATAATTATCTGCAGTATGAATTTATGATCACAGAAAACGGCAGCGATTATTTCTGGATGCGGATCGACGCTTATATTTTTTATTCGGAAGCTGATAAGTCAGTGCATATGTTTACTTACCGTAAAAATATCGACGAGGAGAAACGCAAGGAGCTGGAAACACAAAGAAAGGCTTCCACAGATGAGATGACGGGTGTTTTTACAAAAAAAGCGACGGAGAGGATCATCGACGGGGTTTTGTGCGGCAAGCTGCAGGGCAGCTACAGCTTTTTTATCATCGATATTGATAATTTTAAGCAGGCCAATGATCTGCACGGCCATATTTTCGGCGATTATTGTATCCGGGAGTTCGTGGAACGGCTGAAAAAATTCTTCCGTGAGGACGATATCATCGGCCGTATCGGCGGTGACGAGTTCGTGGTTTTCGGGACGATATCGGATGAGGAAGGCGCCCGCCGCAAAGCGGCCCGTCTGTGCCAGAAGCTTGACACTATCTGTGAGGACAGCGGCAGCTGCTGGAAAATGTCTGTCAGCGTAGGGATAGCTTTAGCGCCGCAGCATGGCAGAAGCTTTGCCATGCTGTATGAAAAAGCAGACAAGGCTTTGTATCAGACAAAGGACAAAGGCAAGAACGGTTATACGGTCTATGAGGAAAAGGAATAAAGCGGAATATAGATAAAAAGCCTGCGTTTCATTAGAAACGCAGGCTTTTTGGATGTGAGGAAAGGATTTTTACGTAAGTTTTTGATATTTACCAGGGGCAGTTGGAATTAGGGCATTCGGTACGGCCGTCGCCATAATAGCCGCCTCTGTGCTCGCCGCGGTATTCACCTTTATGGTGGCGGTATTTGCGGTGGCCTTCATAGTAATGGCCGCCTGCATGGTAATAGCTGCGGAAATGCTCGCGGGCAGCGTCTTTTTCGGCATCACTCATGCTGTCCCATTTGGCGCGTGCTTCTTCACGGGCTTTCTGGCGTTCTTCAGGAGTCATTTTACGCCATTCTTCACGCTGTTTTTCACGTTGTTCAAAGCGTTCTTTTTCTTCGGGCGTCATATTTTTCATGCGTTCTTCACGCCATTTGGAATATTTTTCTTCGTGTGCCTTCTGACGTTCTTCCGGGGTCATTTTTTCCCATTCAGCGCGTCTGGCTTCACGTTCCTTGACCTGCTCGTCAGTCAGCTGCGGACCGGGGTGCATGGGGCCGCCCCAGTGACGGCCGCGTTCCATATGGTAGGGACGGTCGGGATAATTGTCGCCTTCGTCGTGGTGCAGGATCGTGCCGACACGCTCGCGCATGCTGGGTTTGGTATCGGCCTGCTCGGCCGCAAAAGCAGCGGAAGCACACAGGGCGGTGAGGACACCGGCGATAACAAGGGATTTTTTCCAGGAAGTTTTTATCATAACAACATCTCCTTTAAGATTGTGATTTGAGGTTCGTTTGACCTTGTATGCTTATTGTAGAGTAAACTTATGTCAAAATTATGACGATTTACAGACTTTTTTCTGACATTTTTATTTTAGCATGTTTGGCAGGAAGAAAGCAATTTAGCTCTTTTCAAGGAATGCCTACATATTTTTCCATGCTTTTTTCCAGAAGCAGCTGCGCCTGGCAGCAGGCTTTACGGGTCAATGGAAAATATTTTTGAATTATGTAAATAAAGTAATTGATAATTAAAATCAATTTAGACTTGTTTTTATAAAGAGAGTAGTGTATAATCAAATCAAAGGTTAGCCAGAGCTAACTGAAACGAAAATAAACTGCGATGAGCCAAAGCTTTTGGCCAAAGGAGGATCTATATGTATAAACAATATCAGCTGCCTTATGCTTATGGGGCATTAGAACCGCATATCGACGCATTGACGATGGAAACACATTATTCCAAGCATCATGCGGCGTATACTAAAAACCTGAATGACGCAGCTGAAAAAGCCGGCGTGGCAGGACGGGAAATCACCGAGCTGCTGGCAAACCTGGACAGTATCGCTGACAGCGGTCTGCGTAAAGCTATCAGAAACAACGGCGGCGGTTATTATAACCACAACCTGTATTTTTCGACTATCAGTCCTGACGGCGGCGGTGAACCGGAAGGCGCGCTGGCGCAGGCACTGACCAGAGAATTCGGCGGCTTTGCCGCTTTTAAGGAACAGCTCAGCGCGCTGGCGTTAGGGCAGTTCGGTTCAGGTTGGGCCTGGCTGTCTGCGGCTGCCAGCGGCAAACTGCTGCTGTCTGCCAGCCCGAACCAGGATAACCCGATCATCGAAGGCAGCAGCTTCGTGCCGATCCTGGGCATCGATGTCTGGGAACACGCTTACTACCTGAAATATAAAAATCTGCGCGCCGATTATGTGCAGGCTTTCTACAATGTTATCGACTGGAAAGCGGTAGCGGCTAATTACGAGCAGGTCCAAAACGGCTGATTATCCGGCCGATACTGAAAATAACAGAATTTATAAATCTTGAGGAGGAATCTATCATGTCTAAAAAATTATATGAAAAAATGAATCTTTATCTTGCCAATCAGGAAGTCGCTTATATCAAGCTCCATAATCTGCACTGGTATGTGAAGGGGCGCAGCTTCTTCACTCTGCATGCAAAGCTGGAGGAGCTGTATGACCGGACTGCCGAGATCATCGACGCGGTAGCTGAACGGCTGCTGGCAGTTGGTCAGGCGCCGGTCGCCAATATGAAAGAGGCTTTGGCGCTGGCGACGATCAAGGAACTGGCAGATAAGCCGATTTCTTCGGAAGAAACTGTGCAGGGGCTGATCGCCGATGTGGAATACTGGATCAGGGATACCAAAGAGATCGTGGAGCTGGCAGATGCTGCCGGCGACGGTGTGACTGCGGACCAGTTCAATGATTATTTAGGGGAATATCAAAAACTGCTGTGGATGCTCAAATCCTACATTGCCTGAAACTGAACGGATAAACTGCAACCCTCGCTGCCATAAGGCGGCGGGGGTTTTGCTATGCCCGCAGATAAATTTTGCGGATAAACATTTTTTTGACACATCTTTGTGTTATATTGATTGCAGACAAGTGCGGACCTTATAATATACTTACAGGGAGCTGAGCTGTGCGGAGAATAATTTATCCCCGTACGCCAAAATAAGTATATAATGGTAATAATACATTTACGAGGTGCAGCGATGAATAAAATTTTGATTGCTGACGATAATCAGCAGATAACTTCTATTTTAGCAAATTATGCCCGCAGAGAGGGTTTCGAGCCATTGGTGGCTCTGGATGGACAGCAGGCGCTGGAGCTGTTTGAGCAGCATGAAAAAAATATCGACGTGGTACTGCTGGACGTGATGATGCCGAAGCTGGACGGGTTCGAGGTCTGCCGTGAGCTGCGCCGCCGGTCGATGGTGCCGATCATTATGGTCACGGCCCGCGGTGAAGATTTTGAACGGATCATGGGGCTGGATATCGGCGCTGATGATTATATCCTGAAACCTTTTTCAGCAGGCGAGGTCATGGCACGTGTCCGCGCTATCCTGCGCCGGGTCCAGCCGCGCGAAGCCGAGCAGCAGAATCTGTACAGCGTCGGCAATCTTGTGATCGATCTGGACAAATATCTGGTCACGATCGGCGGCGCGGACGTAACGCTGACGAAAAAGGAAGTAGAGCTGCTGTGGACTTTGGCTAAAAACAACAGTAAGGTGTTTTCGCGTGAGAACCTGCTGGACAGTATCTGGGGTTATGATTATTTCGGCGACAGCCGGACTGTGGATTCACATATCAAGCGCCTGCGGGCCAAGGTGGATAAGTTTGAACACGAGGAGTGGGAGATCAAGACCATTTGGGGCGTAGGCTACCGTTTCGAGGAGAAAGAGCATGCGCAATAAAATCGCCTGGAAGCTGACGCTGTATTTTGCAGCGGTACTGCTGATTTTTGCTTTGGTCGTGGGCGGCACCTTTATGCATTTTTTCGGCAAGCATACGCTGGATCTGAAAAAGAAAGAGATGCAGGTGCGGGCAACGAAGATCGCCGAGGTACTGCAGGATAATATGTCGCGGCTGCAGAACCGTTACGGCGGTATCGGCAGCAGCCGTTTCATCCGTTATATCGACAATATCACGATGGAAAACGTGTGGGTGGTCGATGAGAATAAAAATGTCAAAATGCACCGTGAGGACGCCGGCGCGCTGCCCGAACAGCACGGTATGATGCACGGACATAAGCGGATGCTGATGCGTCAGCAGGAGGATATAGCCGAACCTGCCAGTGATTTTGACTATAACGCTCTGTCGCCGGAAATCAAAAGAGCGGTGGAACAGGGCTTTACTGGACAGAACTTTGTCATGGAGGAGATCAATCCCGTACTGGGCGAGCTGGTGGTCACGGTAGGCGTGCCTGTCAGCGATGCCGGCGGCAAAGTCAGAGCTGTGGTGCTGCTGCATTCACCGGTGCAGGGCATGCGCGAAGCTGCCTGGGAGGGGATCAGGATCCTGATTTTATCGTGCGTCGTGGCGATGGTTCTGGTGTTTGTCCTGAGTATGCTTTTTTCGTGGAAGTTTACCAAACCGCTCAATAAGATGCGGCTGGTCGCTGAAAAGATGTCGGAGCATGATTATACGGAGCGCTGCAATATCGACCAGAAGGATGAGATCGGG
>OHHK01000314.1_pt1 | contig 33284 bp, 28 predicted proteins | sample 1568111 | NCBI WGS metagenome assembly OHHK01 (sample SAMEA3879562, study PRJEB24766) | human gut metagenome | biome: human-associated habitat; feature: feces | place: USA | collected 1985/1987 | reverse complement strand
ATATCACTATATCCAGAAAAGATGAGGATAAAAACATCGTGAGGATAAGCCTGTTTATCCTAACATTCGGATAAACAGGCAGAACAGATATGAGAAAGTCCATTGATGGTCTTTGTGCCATCATTCAGGATCAGTTCTCTATGGAAATCGACCATGCACTCTATCTCTTCTGCGGTAGAAAATGTGACCGGATCAAAGCAATCTTGAAGGAACCGGATGGGATCGTCATGATCTATAAAAGACTGACAGTTCAGGGTTCTTACCGATGGCCACGAGATAAATCGGAGGTACGAAATCTTACCTGGAGGGAATTTGACTGGCTGATGTCCGGCATCGATATCGAGCAGCCAAAAGCAATCAGAACATCTTAAAAAGCCAGCTTGAATCTGCACACAAAAGTACCGGATTTCCTTGTATTTTCGGCACTTTTCAGGCTTTTACACACCTTGTTTTTCTATGAAAATCCTCTGTTTTCTGGTATAATAGAAGCATCAGAAAAGGGAGGAAAAAGCAGTGGCTAACAGTTCCAAAGACCTTCAGCTTCGTGAACTGAAAGATATGATCACAGATCTTAGAAACATGATAAAGACACTTCAGGCAACTGTGGATGCTGCCAACAAACGGGAAGAAGCTCTTATTCAGGAGAGAGACCATCTGAAAGACGAGATTCGTCTTCTCCGCAAGAAGCTTTTTGGTTCCTCAAGTGAAAAACGTGTGATTGATTTTCCTGGTCAGTTAAACCTTTTTAATGAGGCGGAGCTGGAACAGGATCCCTCGGCTGCGGAGACAGAAGAACTTGCCGCAACACTTCCGGAAGAATCTCCTAAAAGTTGTACTTGATTTCTCCTGGTGTAATGATTTCTCCTGTAGAAATATCAATCTTTAATGGTGTGATTACTCCATCAAATTTCGTTTCCATGCTTACACGAACACCCGGATAATCTGCTTTTTTCCATGATTTCCGATATCCCTTTGATTCAAAACGATGCACTATCGTCCAGTGGAATTGATATGATTTTGGATATAATCATCTCCTTAACAGGCTAACTGTTTGATAAATTTCAGATTTTTTTAATTTCTTAAACCAGAATTTTATTTATTCTCTCTTACTACTCTACAGGGATTTCCATAAGCTATGACATTATCAGGAATATCCTTTGTCACAATGCTTCCTGCTCCAATAACAACATTATTTCCGATTGTAACCCCGGGCATAATAATTGCTCCGCCACCAATCCATACATTATTACCAATAATCACTGGTGCGGTTTGTGTTTTGCAAAATTCAAATGATCCATCTTCTTTAGGCTCACCAAAACGGTCACTCGCATTTGTTGGATGAAATGCTGTATATATTTGTACATTTGGTGCAATTAAAGCATTATCTCCTATACGAATAATATTATCATCTAAAAAAGTACAATTCATATTTACTTCACAGTTGTTTCCAAAATAAATATTATTACCATAATCAACATAAAAAGGTGCTGTTATCCATAAGTTTTTACCTTTGCCACCCAGAAGCTCAGTTAGAATTCTTTCCTTTTCATCTGCCTGAGCAGAGTTGGTTTGATTATAATCTCTTACTAAGTCTTTAGCTTTATGCCATTGTGCTAATAATTCAGGATCTCCACAATCATATAATTCTCCTGCCAACATTCTTTCTCTTTCAGTCATAACTGTCTCCACATTTTCTAAGTTGCCGCTTTATCATTAATACCAAATAGTCCCTCAAGCTTATAATATCTTTTCCGCCGGGAGTTACTGTAACGTAATCTGCCGTAAGCCCTTTATTCCACAAAATATCTCCCATTCAAGGTAAATATCCCGAATCCCATAGTCAGATCTCTCTTTTTAATATATCTCTGCTCCAAATGGCATCAGCGCAAGCTTGGCAAGCTTAAACTGCTGAAGTCCGAAGGGGATTCCAATAACTGTCACACAGAGGATCACGCCCATAACCGCGTGTTCGATCGCCAGAGGCAGACCGGAAACGATCAGCCATATAATGTTCACAAGAAGGGATACTGCTCCTCCGCCGTAACGCACTTCTTTCCCAAAGGGAAAACAACTGAGAGAAGCAAACTTAAAGCACTGCATACCTATGGGAATACCTACAACAGTAATGCACCAGAGACATCCTGCCACGCACCAGCTAAGGGCGCTGATCGCTCCTCCGAATATAAACCACAACAAGTTTCCAAGACAACCCATTTACTGACCTCCTGATTCCTTTTTGTTTTCTTTGAATATGATACCTTACTTATGAAGTATACCATATTCTTCTGCATATCCGTAATATGCTTTTTGTTAATACCTATAATGCCTAAAATGAAATTTTAAATTCCACCGCATGCCCCTTATGCGGTGGAATTTACCTGCGCACAGTTGATATTTACTCTTTCATACAGAAATGTTATGATTATCTCTCCTTCTGACAGCAGTAGAAGGAGGAACATTATGAGTAAATATATTCCTGATAATCAGAAAATTCCTGTTGCATTCTGTTCCCTAATTCATTAAGATAAGTTCATAATGTAATTTTACAGACAGGAAAGAGATGATTATGAACAAAAAACAACAGACAGACCTTACCAATGGTCCTATTGTACAAACTCTGGCAAAGCTGGCTTTGCCTATTATGGCTTCCTCCTTTCTGGGAACAGCCTACAACATCACCGATATGGCATGGATCGGTGTTCTTGGTTCCAAGGCAGTGGCAGGTGTGGGAATGGGCGGCATGTATGTATGGCTTTCCCAGGGTCTCTGCTCTCTTGCCCGCATGGGCGGTCAGGTCAATGTAGCCCAGAGCTGCGGACGGGGAGATACAAAATCAGCCAGGAATTACGCCTCTGCGGCTCTTCAGCTTACCTGTATTTTTGCCTTTTTGTTTTCTGCAGTGTGCCTGATCTTTACCGGGCCGCTTCTGGATTTTTTTCATCTGGGAGACCCGCAGACCTATGCGCATGCGGAAATTTATATGAAGATTACCTGTGGACTGGTTATTTTTTCCTACCTTAATTATACCCTTACCGGAATTTATACAGCTCAGGGAAATTCAAAAACACCGTTTATCGCCAATCTGATTGGGCTGGTCATGAATATGATCCTGGATCCTCTTCTGGTTCTGGGTATCGGCCCCTGTCCCCGTCTGGAGGTTGCCGGCGCTGCAATTGCAACTGTTACTGCTCAGTTTATTGTTATGGCTGTGATGATCGCAGGGGTTTTCCAGAAAAAAAATCAGGATAATGTTCTCCGCCATGTGCATCTGTTCTCCATACAGGATCGCGCCATCTATCATTCTATCTGCAGAATCGGAGGTCCCACTGCTCTTCAGGGAACTCTTTACTGTATGATCTCCATGGTGCTTACCCGTATGGTTTCTGCATTTGGACCCGGAGCCATTGCCACCCAGAGAGTGGGAGGACAGATTGAGTCTATCTCCTGGAATACTGCAGACGGTTTTGCCACAGCCCTGAACTCTTTTGTAGCACAGAATTATGGCGCAGGAAAAACAGACCGGATACGAAAGGGCTATAAGGTGTCCATGAAGATCATGATTACTTGGGGTGTTATTGTAACCGCAGTTTTTGTCCTGTTCCCACGGCAGATCTCTTCTCTGTTTTTCTACGAACCGGAGGTTCTGGAAATTGCGGTCGGATATATGATCATTATCGGTCTGGGCGAAGCCTTCCTCTGCGTGGAAATGCTTACCATCGGAGCGCTGTCCGGTCTTGGGAAAACAAAAATCTGCAGTATCATCAGCATCCTGCTTACCGGTTCTCGCATTCCCCTGGCGCTCGTCCTTACCGGTACCTCACTTGGTCTGACCGGTATCTGGTGGGCTCTGACTCTGACCTCTATCGCCAAGGGAATTGTATTTAACCTTACTTTCCGCCGGGTCAGTCACAGACTGGAACAATAAAATGATAAAAAAGGATATCCCCTTCAGATTTGTCATCTGACAGAAAGGATATCCTTTTTCATTTCTGTTATTCTGCTTTCTATTATGCGGCTGATTCCTCAGTCACTGTCTCCGGTACCTCTGCTGCTGCCGCATCAGGAGCTGTAAGCATCATCTGTAACTGATTAATCAGTTCTTCCGGAACGCCTGCTGCGCCTAAATTCGTAAGAACCGTTGTCCAGTCCAGTCCTTCCGCATATGCAGTCATATCTTCTTCACTTTCTACACTGAGAGCTGCATCAAGAACTGCCTGATCCGGCATTTCAACACTTTCTCCTGACGCTTCATAGCCGCCTGTTACTGACAATGTTACAACAGGAGCGCCTGAACTTGTAAGTGAAAGATCTACCTGTGAGGTCTGTGCTGCTGCATCAGAAATAATATTTGCAGTCAGTCCAAAGGCTGCCAGCGGATTGGGTTCCTCCTCTGTTCCTGTATCCAGAAGCGAGAAATTAAAGGAACCGTTCATATATCCCGGAGCTTCTGTATCTGATTTCAGATTATTTACACCGATTCCAACAGTTTTTACTCCGTCAAAAGCAAGAAGATATTCTCCTGTCAATCCCTGATCACCGGACTGCCCGGAACCGGTAAGCGTAATGGAACTGGTGTCAAGCCACAGTTCAAAATACAGTGCTGAATTTCCGTCTGCTGACGGATTCTTCCAGGAAATCAGCGGATAGCTTTCTGTTCCTGTCTCATCTGTAAAGCCAAATTCACGTCCTACGATCTTTCCTTCTGCATTTGTCCAGATTTTTGAATTGAACATTGCAGCCTCCGGATTAATCTCCTCGGAGCCTTCCTCCGGAAGGTCTGCCAGCGCGCTGTCCGCGCCTGCCACAAGCTGAGCATAAAGGTCTTCTCCGCCTCCGGCCTCTGACCACATATCCAGAAGGCCTTTCAGCTCCTGATCTTCTTTTGCAGTAGTCAGGACTTCCCTTAAAATGGAAAGTACTTCCTGCTCTGTAAGGATTTCTTCATAAACAGTGCAGTCCTCGCTGACACCCTCTACAGAAAGAGCTTCTTTCGTAACTGTCTCATCTCCGAAATTTTCAATCAGGATATTTCCATAACGATCAAGCAGAGTACTGAGCGTTTTGGTGTCCGGAAGAACGGTTGTCATATCAGAAACAATCTTTAAATAAGTTTCCATGGAAGCCTGATATTCTTCCATATAGGCCTGATATGCCGCGATATCCTCTTCGGACATTGCCCCTGTTTCATCTGCAATTGTCTCTTCCATGGAAGGAATCAATGGAATTGCCATATAGTTCTGAGAAAGCTCCGGAATCTGGAAATATTCCGTCATATTTGCCAGATCCATACAGATATTCATGGTGCCCACAGGTGCATCGTTTAAAAGAATATCTGCATTTATCGCTTCTTTGCCGTCTTTTATGATTTCCGTCATATCCATAGTGACAGTATTCAGCCAGGAAAAATCCATTCCCACCATAGCGCCGAGAACTGCTTTACCGGTTTCTTCCACTGTCAGTTTCATCTTTGCGTTAAAGCCTGTTTCCTGTCCCTTTTCATACTGTGCCATAACTGCATCCCAATATGCGGAAAAACCTGCAACCAGCTTATCCAGAGCTGCTTTTTCTGTCTCCTTATAGGAAGCAGCAAAAACCTGGCTTGTACCAGATAAAACCAGCGCTGATGCCGCCGCTGCCGCGGTCAGTTTTTTCATTATCTTTCTGGTTCGATTCATAGGGGAATCCTCCTCTCATTTTTCAGAATCATGTAATGATCTGTTCTGATTGAATATGGTGCTATTTTAACATGAAGCCGTTTACTAAGCAACAAAATTCTACAAAATATTCTAAAAATTTCTATATTCTTATGCTGTTTTACATAATTTTCCACAATTTAAAAATTCATACCGTATATCATATTCGGAAAAATATTTAAAATTCCTGTTTTATTTTTGCTGCTTTTTATATATGGAACATATTTTTTTAACGTTATTTTTTTGTGAGAATTTCCTTCAAACTCCAGCTCTTCCACCTGTTTCCATCCTGACAGGTCCAGCGTCATAAAAAGCTGTGCAGGATAGGTACGGTTCCAGCAAAACAGAATCAGTTCTTCTGTTTTGTCACTGTACAGTACCGGATCCTCTGTTTCTGTCAGTGCAAACTCCCCTGTATCAGCCTGAATCAGAAAATCCTTGTCACACCGTACTGTTACGCCTTCCAGGTTTCCATATAAAGAAAAAGAATACTCATTCATCCAGAGTATTTTTCCCTGGCAGATCTCCTGGATCTTTTCTGTCACAGCCTGATCTCTGCTCTGTCTTCTGTGATTAAAAAGCATCCCGTTTCTGTCATCCACACATGCAATTACCTTCAATTTTTTACCCCCTGACATTTCATAAGTAATCTGACTAGTCACTGCTCACAGACCACCATCCCGCCAGGTGTTTTGGCATGTATATGACAAAATCCCGAGACATACAGGGCAAAATGCCATCACCGATGGTGATTTGAAATACATTTTGACCAGGTTGCTGTGAAGATCATGAACAGTAACCTGATTATATCATATCTTTCCTGTAATACTGTAACCGCTTGACACCTTTCCCCCCTGCTGATATAGTTAAAACCATAATTTCAGTCATTATGTTCAGGCAGGAGGGCGATTATGAACGAACTTGAGATCAAAAAACTGATCCGACAGCAGAGAGCATTTTTTTATAAGGGCAGGACTCTTCCTGTAAAAACGCGGATCCACATGTTGAAAAGGCTTCGCTGCTGTATCCTGAAATATCAGGAGGAAATTCGCAGTGCTCTGAAGCATGATCTTGGCAAAAGCAGGTTTGAAAGCTACATGTGCGAAACCGGTCTGGTGCTTGACGAGCTCCGGTACATGCTTGGACATATCCGTGAATTTTCAAAGGAAAAAGCGGTTCCCACTCCCCTTTCCCAGTTTGCCTCCAGAAGCTATGTAACTCCCTCCCCTTACGGAGTCGTGCTTATTATGAGTCCCTGGAATTATCCGTTCCTTCTGAGCCTGACGCCACTGGTGGATGCTATTGCGGCAGGAAATACGGTTATTGTCAAGCCAAGCGCCTATGCTCCCGCCACAGCGGAAATCGTCAGCAGGATTATCTGCGAGGTTTTTCCGCCTTTTTATGCAGCCGTTGTCACAGGCGGACGAAAAGAAAACACCTGTCTTTTAAATGAGCATTTTGATTATATCTTTTTTACCGGAAGCCAGCATGTGGGAAAAGAAGTCATGGCAAAAGCCGCGCGGTTTCTTATCCCGGTCACTTTGGAGCTTGGAGGAAAAAGCCCCTGTATTGTGGAAAAAACAGCAAATCTGAAACTGGCTGCCAAAAGAATTGTGTTTGGTAAGTTTCTGAACTGCGGGCAGACCTGCGTGGCCCCTGATTATATTTACTGTGACCGCACAATAAAGGATTCTCTGATTTCCGAAATAAAAAAACAGATCCGGAAACAGTTTACCGAATTTCCTCTCAGTAATCCCGATTATGGAAAGATCATCAACCAGAAGCATTTTCATCGGATCGTATCTCTCATAGATCCGTCAAAAACAGTATGTGGCGGAGAATATGACTCTGACAGTCTCCGAATCGCCCCAACCCTTATGGATGAGGTTTCCTTTGACGATCCCATTATGCAGGAAGAGATTTTTGGCCCCGTTCTTCCGATCCTGACCTATGACAGTCTGGATCAGGCAGCTGCCCGCATCAATTCCATGGCTCATCCTCTGGCGCTGTATATTTTTACAGAAAATAAAAAAGCTGCTGAAAAAATAACAAAACACTGCAGTTTTGGCGGCGGATGCATCAATGATGTGGTAATCCATCTTGCCACCAGCCAGATGGGATTCGGAGGCTTAGGAGAAAGCGGTATGGGTTCCTATCATGGCAAAGCAGGTTTTGATACCTTTACCCATTATAAAAGCATAGTAAACAAAAAAACATGGATGGATCTTCCTGTCCGCTATCAGCCCTACCGGAAATCTTCCGAAAAGCTTTTAAAACTTTTTCTCAGATAAAAAGTCAGACATCCCGCTCATAATTCCTGTGCCGCAGCCAGGAATCATGCCGGGATTATTTCTATATTTCCTCTTCTTTTTTGTATCTGGATACTGCAAGCTCAGCCTCTGCCAGAAAAGACAGGGAGCCGAAGATAACGATCACATCCTCTTCCCGGGCCTGTTCCATAGTCCTTCTTACTGCGGACCGGATACTTTCTGCTGCCTCCACAGAGGGATTTATTTTTTCCACTGTATCCTTCAGTTTTTTTGCAGAAAGCGCCCTGGGATTATCCGGGGTCTCCACTGTAATGATATGGTCTGCAAGAGGTGCTGTGATCTCTGTCACCTTTTTATAATCTTTATCCCGAAACATTCCGAAAATATAAAAAAGTTTTTTGTCCGGGAAATAAAGCTCAAGAGATTTTTTCAGTTCCTCTGCCGCCGCCGGATTGTGAGCGCCGTCCATAACGATCACCGGTTCCCTGGAGATCACTGTAAAACGTCCTCTCCACACTGCTCTTTTCATCCCCCGATATACTGCCTGATCCTCAAGCCGGTATCCGAGATTTCTAAGGGAATCCACTGCTTCCAGCGCAAGGGCTGCGTTTGTGAGCTGATAACTTCCCATCAGAGAGATTTCCATATTCTTCCACTGCTTATAGGAAAACTTCTGTCTGTCATAGCCGTGAGAAATATCTGTCACCTGACCGGGATCTGCTGTGTTCAAAACACATTCCTGTTTCCTGCAGGTTTCTTCAATTACTTCCATGGCCTCCGGCTTCTGCAAAGCAGACACAACCCGGGTATGAGGCTTAATGATCCCTGCTTTCTGCAGTGCGATTTTATCCAGGGTATCTCCCAGGAAATCCATATGATCCATACTGACAGAAGCGATCACCTCCAGCACAGAAGTAGTGATTACGTTCGTTGCGTCCAAGGCTCCGCCAAGTCCTGTTTCCAATACAACAATGTCACAGTTCTGTTCTGCAAAATAAAGAAAAGCCAGAGCTGTCTCCACTTCAAAAATCGTAGGCTCTCCTGTGTGTGTTTTTTTCATATCTTCTGCCGTTTCTTTTACTGCAGCTGTAAGGCGGGCCAGATCTTCCCGTCCGATCATTTTTTCATCCACCTGGATTATTTCCCGGTAGGAAAAAAGTACCGGAGAAATATATCTTCCTGTGCGGTATCCCGCTTCTGTGAGAATGGTAGAAAGATACGCCAGAACAGAACCTTTTCCATTGGTTCCTGCAATATGAATAAATTTCAGCCTGTCCTGAGGATTTCCCAGTCTGTTTAAAAGTTCTCTCATATTATCAAGACCAAGTACGCTTCCGCCTTTTGATACCTGATCCAGATAGTTTCTTGCTTCTTCGTAATTCATGTCTGCTCCTGTCCGGGCCTGACTCGGCTCTAAAAAAATCATGCTTATTATAATCCTTTTTACTGATTGCTACAACATATACTGCATAATTTTTTCTTTGTATCATAAAGTTATACATTTCTGTATTCAAAAAAGAGGAAGCTGAACCTGCTCAGCTCCCTCCTGCGATTTTCTTTATTTTTTATAAAATTCCTGCACTTTATCCAGTCTTGCGCCCATATTGCCAAGAAGAGCGTCTGCAATGGCAAGAGCGCACATGGCCTCTACCACAACCACTGCCCGGGGCACGATCACCGGATCGTGACGGCCGTGGATCTCCAGAGAAATATTTTCTCCTTTGTCTGTTACGGTTGCCTGTGGCTGACTTACAGAGGGAGTCGGTTTAACAGCTGCCCGCAGAAGGATCTCGCTTCCGTCACTGATGCCGCCCATGATCCCTCCTGCATGGTTGGAGGTTTTGACAATCCCTTTTTCAGAGGCCGCAAATCCGTCATTATCCTGAGATCCCCTCATCTGCGACACATGGAACCCTTCTCCGATCTCCACGCCTTTTACCGCGCCGATGGACATAACAGCCTGGGCAAGCATGGCGTCCAGCTTTTCAAACACCGGTGTTCCAAGTCCTGGGGGAACTCCCTTGATGCGGCACTCGATGATCCCGCCTGCGCTGTCCTGTTCCTTCATACACTGTTCCAGATAAGCGCCTGCTTTTTCTGCTGCTTTTTTATCCGGCATATAAAAGGCATTGTTTCCAATTTCTTCCGGATGAAATTCTGTAATCTCTGCCGGTCCGATAGCTTTTGTGTAGGTACAGAAAGAAATGCCCAGAGCTTCCAGAAGCTTTATGGCAACTGCTCCCGCCGCCACTCTTCCAAGGGTTTCTCTTCCTGAGGAACGCCCGCCGCCCCGGTAATCCCGGAATCCATATTTGGAATCAAAGGTAAAATCTGCATGTCCCGGACGGTAAGAGTAAGCAATATTTCCGTAATCCCCGGATCTCTGATCCATATTTCTTACCATGAGAGAAATAGGAGTTCCGGTTGTCTTTCCTTCAAATACTCCGGATAAAATTTCCACCTGATCCCCTTCTTTTCTGGCTGTGGTATAACGGCTCTGTCCGGGTTTACGCCGGTTAAGGTATTTCTGGATGTGGCTTTCATCCAGTTCAAGCCCTGCCGGACATCCGTCCACCACTGCCCCCAGAGCTTTTCCATGGGATTCTCCCCAGGTTGTCACTGTAAAAAGTTTTCCGAATGTAGATTTATTCATATAAGTTTCCCTTTTCCAGAACCTCTGAAAATACCTTCAGTGTCTCATGAATCACATCCTCTGAATGTGCATCAGATAAGAACATTGCCTCAAACTGGGAGGGAGCCAGATGAATGCCGCCCTTCAGCATGGACAGGAAATAATTTGCAAAGGCTTTTGTGTCAGAGGTTTTTGCAGAAGTATAATCGCAGACCTTTTCTTCTGTAAAGAAAATACTTCCAAGAGAAGAAATATGGTTCAGATGACAGGTAAGTCCTGCTTTTTCTGCAAGGTCTTTCATTCCCTCATAAAGGAGAGTTCCTTTTTTCTCAAGTCCTGTATAAACCTCCGGATGAGCATAAAGATATTTCAGCTGGGTAAGGCCTGCTGCCATTGCCACCGGATTTCCGCTTAAGGTGCCTGCCTGATATACCGGGCCTGAAGGAGAAACCATTTCCATAATTTCTTTTCTTCCGCCATAAGCTCCTACCGGCATTCCCGCGCCGATGATCTTGCCGTAAGTAACCATATCCGGGGTTACGCCAAAATATTCAGCCGCTCCCCCAAAAGCAAGGCGGAAGCCTGTGATCACCTCGTCAAAAATAAGAAGGGCCCCGTTTTCGTCACAGAGAGCGCGAAGTCCCCGGAGAAAACCTTCCTCTGGCGGAACTACTCCCATATTGGCAGCTACCGGCTCCACGATCACTGCCGCAACCTGATCCTTTGCCTGTTCCATCAGCGTTTTTACACTGTCCAGATCATTGTATACTGCAGTCATAGTATCCTGGGTGCAGCCTGCAGGAACTCCTGCGCTGTCCGGAATGCCGCTTGTCATGACTCCGGAACCGGCGCTTACCAGAAGCGCATCGCTGTGTCCGTGATAGCAGCCGGCAAATTTAATGATCTTATTTTTTCCTGTAAAGCCTCTGGCTGCACGGACAGCGCTCATAACTGCCTCTGTGCCGGAGTTTACCATACGTACCATCTCTACATGAGGAAGATGACCGCAGATAAATTCTGCCATCTCCACCTCGATCTCTGTGGCGCAGCCAAAGCTTAATCCCTTTTCACAGGCTTTTATAACAGCCTCACGGATTTCCGGAAAGTTGTGTCCAAGGATCATAGGACCCCAGGAATCAATGTAATCAATATATCTGTTTCCGTCTGCATCGTAAATGTAACATCCGTCTGCATGATCGATAAATCTTGGAGCTTCTCCAATGGCCCCGTAAGCGCGGACCGGACTGTTGACGCCTCCCGGAATCCTTTTTACTGCGCGGTTAAATAATTCCTCTGATCTTGTCATCAGCCGATTCTCCCTTCGTCAATAAATCCTGCAAGCTCTTTTGCATAATAGGTAAGATAGATCTGAACACCTGCGCGGTATGCGCTTGCGGCCATTTCACAGACGATCTTGTCCTCTTCGATCCATCCCATTTTTGCGGCAGCCTTTACCATGGCGTACTCGCCGCTTACGCTGTAAGCTGCAATGGGAACATTGGTTGCCTTATGTACCTCGGAAACCATATCAAGATAGGACATTGCAGGCTTGATCATAATAATGTCCGCGCCTTCTTCGATATCTGTAAGCGCCTCCTTCATGCCCTCTCTGCGGTTATGATAATCCATCTGATAGCTTTTTCTGTCGCCAAAGGCGGGAGCTGAACCTGCTGCGTCACGGAACGGACCATAAAAAGCAGACGCATATTTTACTGCATAGGACATGATCGGTGTTTCCTTATGCCCGTTTTTGTCAAGACACTGACGGATGGCGCGCACACGGCCGTCCATCATATCAGAAGGCGCAACCATATCGGCTCCTGCTTCCACATGAGAAAGAGCGGTTTTGGAAAGAAGCTCAAGAGTGGCATCATTCTCTACCTCATGGCCGCAGAGCACGCCGCAGTGTCCGTGGGAGGTATATTCGCACATACATACGTCCGTAATATAATACATATCCGGAAACTGTTTTTTCGCTTCCCGAAGAGCCTTCTGAACAATTCCGTTTTCTGCATAGGCTCCGCTTCCCACCTCGTCCTTGTGATCCGGAATACCAAACAGCATAACGCTGCTGACGCCTGCTTTGGAAAGCCTTTCCAGTTCATAGGGAAGACGGTCCACACTGTAGCGGAACTGGCCTTCCATGGACGGAATTTCCTCTTCTATGTTGTTTCCCTCCCGGACAAACAGAGGATAAATAAGAGATGATTTGTCAATTCTTGTCTCTCTTACCATTTTTCTCAGCGTTTCACTGCCTCTCAGTCTTCTTGGTCTCTGGATTAAATCCATGTTTCTCACTCTCTTTCCTTTTTGTGTTTTATTTCTTCTACCAGTCGGATCAGATGTTCGATGGTAGCTTTTTCTGCCATATAGGTTTCCATTCCCAACTTATCTGCTGCCGCCTTTGTCTGCTTTCCGATGCAGGCAGCCGTAAGTCCGGTATAATCAGCGCCCCTGGTGCTTTCCGCAAAGCCCTTTACCGTAGACGCGCTGGTAAATACCACACAGTCTATGTTTTTGTCAATGATTTCTTTTTTTATGTCAATGAGACTGTTGCTCTCATAAAGAGTTTCATAGGTGGGGATATCGTCAACAATACCGCCTGCCTCCTTAAGAAGCCGCACCAGATTCTCGTTTCCTTTTCTGGCTCTTGGGATCAAGATCCGCTCTCCGCCCTTCAGCTCCTTTGCAAGTGTCTCGCCCAGACAGTCACCGTCATAGATCTCAGGCATCAGATCAGTCAGAAGGCCTCGATCCTCCAGAATCTTTCTGGTTCCCTGGCCGATCGCTGCAAGACGGATCCCGGCAAGACTGCGGATATCCATTCTGCGGCGTTTCAGCTCATCCAAAAAGATTTCTGCCCCTGTAGGGCTGGTAAACACAGCCCACTGATAATCTGAAATGTGATTCAGCGCCTGATAAAGCGCGGTCTGATCTTCCAGCGCCTGGGTACGGATAGAAGGAAGCTCCAGAACCTCCGCTCCTTTTTCCCGTAAAAGCTCTGTGGTGCGGGAGCTTCTGTTTTTCGGTCTTGTGACAAGCACCTTCCAGCCCATCAGAGGAAGCTTTTCATACCAGTTAAATTCATCTGCAAGAGCGCAGACCTTTCCTACCACAATAATAGCAGGCGTCTGGATTCCCTGACGTTTTACCTCAGCTTCCAGGGTGCTGACTGTGGCTACGATTTTTTTCTGTCCTGCTGTGGTTCCCTTCTGCAAAATCGCTGCAGGCATTTCCGGTTCCATGCCCTCGTCCAGAAGCCCCTGACAGATATCGTGAAGAGCTGCTACTCCCATCAAAAATACAAGCGTACCCTTTGTGTCCACAAGAGCCCGGAAATTAATGTCATACTCTTTTCCTGCTCTTCTGTGTCCGGTAATAATATGAAGAGAAGAACAGAAATCTCTGTGTGTCACCGGAATGCCGTTATAGGCAGGAACTGCCAGCGGAGAGGTTACACCGGGAACGATCTCATAAGGGATTCCGTGTTCTGTAAGAAGCTCCAGCTCCTCTCCGCCTCTTCCAAACAAAAAAGGATCTCCGCCTTTGAGCCGCACCACCCGATATCCCTTCTGCGCTTCCTCCAGAAGCACCTGATTGATCTGTTCCTGGGGAAGGGTATGCTTGTCTGCCCGTTTTCCCACATAGATCAGCCTTGCGCTGTCAGGGATTTTTGTGAGAACTCCCTGACCTACCAGACTGTCATATACAACTACTTCCGCTTTATTAAGAACCTCAAGGCCTTTCAGAGTAAAAAGTCCGGCATCTCCCGGACCTGCACCTACCAGCCATACTTTTCCAATACTCATGATGACTCTCCTTTTTCCATGGATTCTTTCAGATGTTTTGCAAGAGTGATCCCCAGTTCCTCAGCTTTTAAGGGATCTCCTTCCAGCTGACCTTTTATATATGTCCCGTCCTCTTCTCTGTAATAAAGCCCCCGAAGCAGCAGCCTTTCTCCATGAAGCTCACCATAGGCAGCCACAGGCGAGGAACAGCCGCCGTCCAGATATTTTACATAAGCCCTTTCCGCTGTTCCGCATATCCAGGCTTCCCTGTCACAGTACCCCTCCAGGCAGGAATAATCTTCCTCTGCCCTTCCCTGAACTGCCAGAATTCCCTGGCCTGCCGCAGGAAGCATCTCTTCCACTGTAAAATAACGGCTGATTCTGTTTTCCAGACCCAGGCGCTTCAGGCCGGCTGCCGCAAGGATCAGACCGGCATACTCTCCTTCATCCAGCTTCCGAAGCCTTGTCTGAAGATTTCCCCTGATACTTTTTACTTCCATGTCCGGATAAAGCTCTTTCAGCTGCAAGGTCCTGCGGAGACTGGAGCAGCCAAGAGGCCTGCTTTTATCCAGATGATCCGCTCCTTCCGGCAGCACAAGAACATCTCTGGGGTCTTCTCTTTTGGAGAATGCCAGAAGCGGAAGCTCACAGGGCACTTCCATGGGCATGTCCTTCAGGCTGTGGACAGAAATATCCGACCTTTTTTCCATAAGAGCCAGATCCAGTTCTTTTACAAAAAGTCCCTTTCCCCCGATCTTATCAAGAGTACGGTCAAGGATCTTATCTCCTGTCGTCTTCATGGTAAGGATTTCTGTATGTAATTCCGGATGCTTCTCATTAAGAAAGCTTTTTACCATCTCGCTCTGCAGAACTGCCAGAGCGCTTTCTCTGCTTCCGATGATTATTTTATTCTTTGTCATTTTCCGCTGCTACCTCCATGGCTTTCTGAATGGCGATGCGAACCTTTTTTGCCTTGTGGTGATCCAGTCCGCTTGCAGTGATCCCTACTACCATTTCATCCTTCATATAAATTCCCGGAAAGTAAAAATCACATTTGCTTTTATCGTCTGCAATATTCACATAAATGCCCTCTTCCTTACAGACGCGATAAATTTCATCGTTCAGCTTCCAGTCATTGGTAGCTGCGATCACCATGTATGCCATCTGAAAATCCGAGCGTTTTACAGGACGGGTAATCAGATTTACATACCCTGCTGTTCCAAGCCCCCGAAGCTCCTCAGTTACTCTCGGGGCAATAGCCGTTACGTTTCTTGTAAACTGAAGCAGTGTCTTGACTCTCCGGGTGGCAATGTTTCCCCCGCCAACTACAACCACGTTTTTGTCTGAAAGATCTATAAACATGGGAAAATATCTTTTAGTCTTCATAAAGCTTCTCCAATCCGGCCACACATTCCAGAAAAACCTCCTGATTCAGGCTATCCCTTAAACCGAAGATCAGCTTATTCACAACCTTTCCGGCAGCAGTATCCACTGCTTCAAGCAGGCTTTCTCTGTCCTTTTGTTCCATTGGTGTTTTTTTGAGGATTTTTTCGATGCGCAGGTTCAGATCCTGTACCGCATCCTCTCTGATCTCCTGGATCCTGGGAATCACATCCCGGCCCTCCAGCCACTGATAAAATTCCTCCATCTGCTCTTCTACAATCTGTTCTGCCTTCCGGATGCTTTCACTCTGCTCAGAAGATATTTCAGACGAATGGAAGCTGTCCATGTCGTAAAGTCTGATTTCTTTCCTCTTTCCAAGAGCAGGATCAATGTCTCTTGGCACTGCCAGATCCAGAAGGATCAGCTCTTCCGGAAGTGTGAGGTCAGAAAACTGTTCTTCTCTTAATGTAAAATTAGGGCTTGCCGTTGCGCTGACAACCAGATCGCATTTGGGAAGATACTCCATTCGCTCGCCATAGTTGATTCTTTTGCAGCCCTCCGGGATCTCCACAATCCCGCTTCGGTACTGACGCACAGTAACCGTCACATCAGCCCCTGCCTCACGGAGTGTCTGGGCAGCTACCTTTCCCATTTCTCCGTTTCCGATAACCATACAGGTTTTCCCTTTTATTTCATAGCCCTGAGATTTCAGAGAACAGACTGCCTGATGGATCACAGAAGGATTTCCGTGGGCAAGAGGCGCCTCTGTCTTAATTTTTTTGCCTGCGGTTACTGCCATACGAAAAAGAACCTCCAACACACTGTCCGAGGTAAAATGTTCTCTGGCAAGATTCAGCGCATCCTTGATCTGAGTCAGGATCTGGTCTTCTCCCAGAATCTGAGACTTCAGCCCCCCTGCCAGATAAAACAGGTGAGCTGCCGCCTCTTTATCTTTTCGTGTAATAAAATATTTTTCATAGGAAGCTTCCTGCACTCCTTTTAGCTGACAAAGGCACTGATACAGGGAAAGCTCCTGATCTTCTTCATGACTTGCCCAGATTTCCAGGCGGTTGCAGGTAGAAAGAATCACACAGCCGTGTACCCCCGCCGTATGTTTCAGCTTTTCCATAGCTTCCCCTGCATTTTTCTTTGTAAAGGCAAATAATGCCCTGATATCCACCGGTGCACGACCGTGATCTATTCCAATCATGGAAATGGTCATAATGTTTCTCCTTTTTGTTCAGACATATCTTCAGCTGCCGCAAAATTTATATATCTGCTGACTGAACATACTATTCTTTATGATAAACATTACAACGCTCAATGTCAATGCTGGCTGACATTTTTCCCCTAAATAGTTCCCATCCGGGTTACTGTTCTCTCCGTTAAACAGTCAGCGTAATTCCACTGTTTTTGTGGCGACTACATCTACTCCGGTTCCTGCCGCATCGGCAAGTATGATATCGCCTGTATGCACCGGTGCCGGAATCTGGATACCTTTCAGCGCCCGGATACAGTCAAAGATTTTTTCTTTTGGAATATCTGTTCTGGTTCTTACAGAAACTGCGGGAATTTTCCCACCTGTTACCGTTACCGTGGTGGTAACGGTTCTGGCAGGGGCCGTCACCTCCTTTTCCCCGTACTCCCTTCCCCGCTTACAGGTATTTCCCTCTACGGATATCACTGCTCCCTGTTCTGTTTTTACAGTCAGGGCGCAGCCAACCGGACAGCCTATACAGATTAAATGTCTTTCCTCCATTTTTATGCCTCCTGAATTTTTATGGTGATCTGTTTCAGTGCGGGATATTCCATAAGCTGAGCTTTTTTCAGAATCAGCTCCTCCATCTCGCCCGGGGCTGCATATAATCTTTTTTTGCGGATTACCAGCTTTTCGTCAAAGTAAACACACACATAACAGTCCCGGTAAACACGGTCTGCCCGGAAACGGAGGGTAAGATTTTCTTCCATATGTTCCGGTCGGATAAACGAAGGAACCGTATAGCGGACGCCGCTGCCGGCAATGATCCGAATCTCACGAGTCTCTCCCTGCTCATTTCCCTTCTGATTCTGCCTGTTCTCTTTTTTATTTCTGATAAACTCTGCTGCAAAACGCCCGGCAGCAGCTGCCTCCTGTGACACAAAATCCACCAGATCATGCACATGCAGTACATTTCCGCAGGCAAACACTCCGGGAATATTTGTTTCCAGGCTTTCGTTTACCACAGGGCCTGAGGTTACCGGGTTCAGCTCCACACCCATTTTTCCAGATATCTCATTTTCCGGGATCAGACCCACTGACAAAAGCAAAGTATCGCAGGCGTATTCTTCCTCAGTGCCCGGAATGGGCTTTCCTCTTTCATCCACCTTTGCAAGCGTTACTCCTTCCACCCGTTCCCTTCCTTTAATGTCCACAACTGTGTGACTGAGCTTTAAAGGGATTCCATAATCCTCCAGACACTGCACAATATTTCTCCTGAGGCCGCCGGAATAAGGCATCAGTTCTGCCACTGCCTTTACCTTTGCTCCCTCCAGAGTCATTCTTCTTGCCATAATAAGTCCGATATCTCCGGAACCAAGGATCACAACCTCGCGGCCCGGAAGATATCCTTCCATGTTTACCAGTCTCTGTGCCGTTCCTGCGGAAAAAATCCCTGCCGGGCGATATCCCGGAATATTCAAAGCTCCTCTTGATCTTTCCCGGCAGCCCATGGCAAGGATCACTGCTTCTGCTTTTATTTCCAAAAGTCCGTCCTCCCGGTTCAGAGCCGTGATCACCCTCTCCGGACTGATATCTGCAACTATGGTATTCAGCCTGTATTCAATATCAAGCTCCTGTACTTTTTTTATATAGCGCAGGGCATACTCCGGGCCTGTCAGCTCCTCCTTAAACGTGTGGAGACCGAAGCCATTGTGAATACACTGGTTCAGAATACCTCCCAGCTCTCTGTCCCTTTCCAGAATCAGAATTTTCTGTATACCGTTTTCTTTTGCAGCAACTGCCGCCGCCAGTCCTGCCGGACCGCCTCCTATAATTACAACCTCATATGCTTCCATGATAATCGCCCCTCCTGTATCTGATAAAATCAGAATGTATCCTTATTGATTCCCATGATGATCTTTGAATTTTTTCCGCATTTGGTGATCTCTGCCATGTCCTTTCCAAGCTCCCTGGCAAGTATTTCCATGGTTTTCGGAGAACAGAAGCCTGACTGGCACCGGCCCATTCCTGCCCTTGTTCTTCGCTTGATACCGTCCAGGGACCTGGCGCCCAGAGGACGGTGGATGGCATCCAGAATCTCGCCTTCTGAAATCATCTCACATCTGCAGATAATGTTTCCATAAGCCGGATGGGCTTTTAAAAGCTCCCGGTATTCTTCTTTGTCCAGCGCTGCCGGATTAAGAATGCCCTTTCTCTCAGAAATAAAAGCATCTTTTTCTTTAAGGTTCAGTCTTTTTTTCAGAATGTCCGAAACCATTTCTCCAACTGCAGGAGCTGCGGTAAGACCCGGGGATTCAATTCCTGCACAGTCCACAAAACCAGGCGCGTCCTCAGGCTCACCGATAACAAAATCATCCCCTTCCTCATGGGCGCGAAGGCCTGCAAAGGAAGTGATCACCTGTCTCAGAGGAAGATTTTTTACATTCATGCCTGCTTTCTGGATTACCTGCTCCAGCTCCTGCGCAGAAGTGTTTGTTCCCTCTTTGTTTTCAATGTCTTCAGCAGTTGGGCCCAGAAGAAGGTTTCCGTGAACCGTAGGTGTTACAAGAATCCCTTTTCCGTATTTTCCGGGAAGAGAAAATACAGTTCTGTTCACATGGGTTCCCGCGCTTTTGTCCAGAAGGCAGTAGCTCCCTCTCCTTGGGGTAATGCAAAGCTTTTTTTCACTGACCATATTGTGGAACCGGTCTGCGTAAACTCCTGCTGCATTGATCACTGTTTTTGTCAGGAAAACTCCTTTGGAAGTTTCAATCTCCCAGCCCTGTGAGGTTTTTCTGATATTCTGTACCTCTGTATCAAATCGGAATTCTGCTCCATTGACGACAGCATTTTCTGCAAAAGCCAAGTTCATGGCAAAAGGACATACGATTCCGGCTGAAGGTGCATAGAGGGCTGCATATACCTCATCAGTTATATTGGGTTCCATTTCTTTCACCTGTTCCCGGTAAAGAATCTGAAGTCCTTTCACTCCGTTTTTCTTTCCCCTTTCATAAAGAGTCTCAAGCTTTGGAAAATCTTCTTTATGAAGACAGATCACCAGAGAGCCGTTTCTCTTAAAAGGAAAATCCAGTTTTTCTGAAAGCTCTTCCATCATCAGGTTTCCCCTGACATTGAGCTTTGCCTTCAGGGAGCCTTCCGCAGCATCATAGCCTGCATGGACAATGGCACTGTTTGCTTTCGAGGTTCCGCAGCACACATCCTCTTCTTTTTCCAGTACACAGATCTTTGCCTCATAACGGGATAATTCTCTTGCACAGGCAGTTCCCGTTACCCCTGCCCCGATAATAATTACATCATACATAGTTTCTGCTCCTTTTTTACGATTCATTTTTATTCACCGGGAAAGTCAGTACACAATATATGAATTTCCTGGTAAATGAAAAATCCCGACAAATAAACGCACAGAATCTATGCGCTATCTGTCAGGCTCTCTTCTCTCATGCCTTTTCTTTTTCAGTTGTCCGAACAGGATTCCTGTTCTGTTTCTATAACCTCCATACCTGATGACTGGTAGAGGAAACTCCCATTGCACCGGCATCCAGAGCCGCCACCACGGATTCTCTGTCTGAGATCAGTCCGCCTGCAATGATCTTTATTTTTACCAGATGACAAAGCTTCTCAATGATTCGCGGCATCACGCCCGGAAGAACTTCAATAAAATCCGGCTTTACACTGTACTGCTGCTGGCAGATATTTTCAAATGCCATGGAATCCAGAAGGAAAAATCTGAGAACAGTAAACATGGACAGCTCCCTGGCTCTTCGTATCAGGGACGGCTTCGTGGTAATGATCCCGTCCGCCATGGTGTTGGTATGGATAAAATCCACCGCCACCTCTCTTGTGCTCAGTCCGCTGATCAGATCCACATGTACCATGGCGATCTTGCCTGCATCCTTCACTGCTTTTACAATCTCTCCAAGAGAGCAGATGTCTCCATATAAAATAAATACGATCCTGATCTCCGGAATACCGCAGCACTCTTTCAGGTCTTCCGGACTTTTTATTGCTGCGATCACTGGATTTTCTTCCACTGCATCCAAAAAATTCTGATTCATTTCTGCTGCCCCGTTTCTTTCCTTTTGAACTGATTTTACTATATCACACAAGGCTTCCTGATTCAATAAATTTTCTGAAAAATAATAGAAACCTTTATTTCCGGAGCTGCTCAGATCACATAATTTCCTCCGTCTTCTCCCTCCCGGAGAAGATCCTCAAGTGTGATATGATCGAAATATTCATTGATCAGCTTATAAAATCCCTGCCACATGCTTAAAGTCTTACAGACAGAAGCGCGCTCACAGAGATTCGGCTCGTCCTCCAGACAGGCGATAGGCGCCAGGGAGCCTTCTGTAAGTCTTAAAATACTGCCCATAGTATACTCCTCCGGCGTTCTGGAAAGGCGGTAGCCGCCTCCCTTTCCTCTGAGAGCATGGACAAATTTATTTTTGCTCAGAACAGACACAATGGATTCCAGGTATTTCTCAGAAATTTCCTGTCTTCTGGCAATATCCATAAGGGGGATATATTCTCCGGTATTGTGTTCCGCAAGATCCAGCATAACGCGGATCGCATAGCGTCCTCTTGTTGATATCTTCATCCTAACGGCCTCTTTCTGCTATATTTCATCATACGTTTCCAGGAAATGATGCTTTACTCCGTCTTTCTTATATGCCACCACAGTATTGACGTTTACATTTTCCACACTTTTAAATATGTTAAACTCAATTACAGGATCCTTCTGAGCAAGATTATGGATCAGTTCCTTTACCTCTGCTCTTTTTGAGCTTTTATCTGTTTCCTCATCCGCGCACTGCTCTGTAAAGCGGCAGGCACACCGAAGGAACCTCAGTCCGTTATAGTTTGCCCAGTGGATGATATCTTCCTCTCTGATCAGGTACATGGGACGGATCAGCTCCATTCCCTCAAAATTGGTGCTGTGAAGCTTCGGCATCATGGTCTGTATCTGGGCTCCGTAAAGCATTCCCATAAGAATGGTCTCGATCACATCATCGTAATGATGGCCCAGAGCGATCTTATTGCAGCCAAGCTCCTTTGCCCTGCTGTAAAGATATCCTCTTCTCATTCTTGCACAGAGATAACAGGGAGAGCTTTCCTCTCCTGCCACCACGTCAAAAATCTCAGACTGAAAAACCGTAATGGGGATTCCAAGAGTTCTGGAATTTTCAAGGATAAGCTGATAGTTCGCCTCATTATATCCGGGATTCATTACAAGAAAAACAACCTCAAAATTCTTTTTTCCATGGCGGGCCAGCTCCTGAAAAAGCTTTGCCATAAGCATGGAATCCTTTCCGCCGGAAATACACACTGCAATTTTATCCCCGTCTTTGATCAGCTCATATTCATTGATGGCTTTGGTAAAACGTCTCCATACAGGCTTGCGGAATTTTTTAATAATGCTTCTCTCAATTTCCCGTATTCTTAAATTCCGGGCATCCTCTTCTGTAAGCCCGGCCTCATTTATCTGGTTGGTCTCTAAGGTATTTGTATCCATAACATTCTCCGTTCTGCTGATGTTTTCTTCTTTTTTACTGTAAAAGAAGAGAACTCCGTTACAGTATACATGCAGAGACATGTTACGGTCAAGAAGTTCTCTTTTGTTTTATTCTGTCATTGGGACTTCCGGTTATTGTTCACAACCTTCGCAGTAACTACTTCCATTTTCGGCTTACATGTCTCACTGCACTGCCTTAAAAGCCTCTTCCAGATCCTGAATAATATCATCGATATTTTCCGTTCCCACAGAAAGCCGGATGGTATTCGACCGGATTCCCTGTTCAAGAAGCTCCTCTTCCGTACACTGGCTGTGAGTGGTAGTGGCAGGATGAATCACCAGAGATTTCACATCCGCTACATTTGCCAGAAGAGAAAACAGCTCCAGATTGTCAATAAAGTCTTTTGCCTTTTGTTTGCCGCCTCTGATCTCAAAGGTAAAAATGGAACCGCCGCCCTTTGGGAAATACTTCTGATAAAGAGCTTTCTGGCTTTCATCCTGTGTCACAGACGGATGGTGGACACATTCCACCTGAGGATGACTGTTAAGATATTCCGCTACTTTAAGCGCATTTTCCACATGACGTTCTACCCTTAAAGACAGAGTTTCCAGTCCCTGAAGAAACAGAAATGCATGAAAAGGCGACAGAGTGGCTCCGGTATCTCTGAGAAGGATCGCACGGATCCTGGTAACAAAGGCTGCCGGACCTGCCGCCTTTGTAAAACTGATTCCGTGATAGCTTGGGTCAGGCTCTGTAAGAACAGGAAATTTTCCGGATGCCTCCCAGTCAAATTTTCCTCCGTCTACGATCACACCTCCCACGGCTGTTCCGTGTCCGCCAATAAATTTTGTTGCAGAATGTACCACAATATCTGCCCCGTATTCTATAGGGCGTACCAGATAAGGCGTTGCAAAGGTATTATCCACAATAAGAGGGATCTTGTGTTTATGGGCAATTTCCGCAACTGCTTCAATATCTACCACATCAGAATTGGGATTTCCCAGAGTTTCAATAAACACAGCTTTTGTATTATCCTGAATGGCTGCTTCCAGCTCTCCGTCATTAAAAATATCTACAAAGGTGGTTGTGATCCCATACTGGGGAAGTGTGTGGAGAAGCAGGTTAAAGGTTCCTCCGTAAATATTTTTTGCCGCAACAATATGACCTCCGTTCTGCGCCACATTCTGAATGGAATAGGAAATAGCTGCTGCCCCGGAAGCTACTGCAAGAGCTGCCGCTCCTCCCTCCAGGGCTGCCATCCGTTTCTCAAAAACGTCCTGAGTGGGATTGGTCAGCCTTCCGTAAATATTTCCCGCATCACTTAGACCAAATCTTGCCGCCGCATGGTCACAGTTGCGAAATACAAAGGAAGAACTCTGATAAATAGGAACCGCTCTGGCATCTGTTGCCGGATCCGGATTTTCCTGTCCTACATGCAGCTGAAGTGTCTCAAACTTAAATTTCCTGTTTTCTCTTCTGATTTTTTCACCCATAATTTTACTCCTCGTTATTCTTTATCTGCCAGACAATCGTTGTTTTTACTATTCCATAAACAGAGGGGTGGAATAGTATCGGTCTCCTGAATCCGGAAGGAGGGCTACAATGGTCTTTCCTTTATTTTCCGGACGCCGTGCAAGCTCAAAGGCTGCATGAAGAGCTGCTCCGGAGGAAATTCCTACCAGTACGCCTTCTTTTTTTGCAAGAAGCTTTGACGCTGCATATGCCTCCTCACTTCTGATCTGAATGATCTCATCGTAAATATCTGTATTTAAAACCTCAGGTACAAAGCCTGCGCCGATTCCCTGAAGCTTGTGAGGGCCGCTCTTTCCTTCTGAAAGTACAGGAGAATCCGAAGGTTCTACTGCCACGATCCTGATCTGAGGATTTTTAGCTTTCAGATATTCTCCCACACCGGTCAGAGTTCCGCCTGTGCCTACGCCTGCTACAAAAATATCTACCTTTCCCTCTGTATCCTCCCAGATCTCCGGGCCTGTTGATGATCTGTGGGCTGCAGAATTCGCGGGATTTACAAACTGTCCGGGAATAAAGGCGCCCGGAATTTCTCCTGCAAGCTGCTCCGCCTTTTCAATCGCCCCTTTCATGCCCTTTGCGCCTTCGGTAAGGACAATCTCTGCTCCGTATGCCTTCAGGATATTTCTTCTTTCCACACTCATGGTCTCAGGCATGGTAAGAATCACCCGATATCCCTTGACTGCCGCAATAGCAGCAAGCCCGATCCCTGTATTTCCCGAGGTAGGCTCAATGATCACAGAACCTTCTTTCAGGAGGCCTTTTTTCTCCGCGTCCTCGATCATTGCTTTTGCCACTCTGTCCTTGACGCTTCCGGCAGGATTCAGATACTCCAGTTTCACAAGAACAGCTGCCGGAAGAGAAAGTTCTTTTTCAATATTGGATATTTCTACCAGAGGGGTATTTCCAATCAGCCCCAGCGCTCCTTTGTAGATTTTTGCCATAATCCAGTTCCGCCTTTCTTTTTAATTACATACTAACTTTGTATGTTAGTATGATAATACAACTGCCATAAAATGTCAATCTTTATTTTCAGAAGTTTTTATGAAATGAAAAAACTGCCACAGTCCATATTCTTTTTTTAACAGAACATAAACCGCAGCAGCTCTTCATTTAAACAGCGTTCCTGCTTCCGGCACAGAACAGCTCCCGCATTTACCCTCTGAAGAAGCTGCTGTCCCCTGCTATTCTTTTTTTCGATACAAAAAAGCTCAGATGATAATACACACCATCCCGCCCTTGCTGTCATTGACGATCTTCTGCATGGTATCCTGAAGCTTCACCTGGCTTTCTTCTCCAATGGAAGCCAGCTTATTCCGGATGCCGTCCCGTACAAGCTGTTCTATGGACTTGCCGAAAATATTTGTCTCCCAGATGCTTTCGCCCCGTTGGCCGCTCTGTCCGATATACTGGATCAGATCCTGCGCCTGCTGCTCTGTTCCCACAATAGGCGCGATCTCTGTCTCAATATTGGCTTTTATCATATGGATGGAAGGGCTTTTTGAACGGATTCTCACCCCGAATTTATTTCCCTGTTTCATCACCATCGGCTCTTCAATCTCAACCTCTCCAAGCTCCGGCACCACCACACCGTATCCGGTTCCCCGGACCGCTTCCAGAGCAGACTGAACCTTAACATATTTTTCTTTCATCTGGGAAAGCTCTTTCATCGTATGGATCAGGTCATACTCGCTTGCCATGGAAACTCCGCACAGCTCGCTTAAGATCCTGTAATAATACTCATCTTTGATCTGGACCCGTATTCTGACAACGCCATCGGAAAGTCCTACATGATCAAGAAGAGTATCCTGCACGTAAGGACCTTCCAGCTGCACCCTTTCCTTAGTCACATCACGGATATGAGCCAGCTCTTTCATCAGCTTCCGGATCTGTCCAAGGATCTGTGATTTCAGTTCATGATCCAGAGGAAGCATTTCTACCCATTTAGGCACATAGAAATGAATTTCACTGACCGGAAATTCATAAAGCACCTTTTCCAGAATTCTGGTGATATCTTCTTTTTTCAGCTGCTCACAGTTAGCTGTGACCGTTGTCACTCCGTATTTTTTCTGAAGGCTTTCTGCAAGCTGTAAGGTTTCTTCTTTATACGGCATCTGAGAATTTACCAGGATCAGAAAGGGTTTTCCCTGTTTTTTTAATTCCTGGACTGTCTTTTCTTCTGCCTCTCTGAAATTTTCGCCTGGAATTTCTCCAAAGCTTCCGTCCCCTGTGATCAGAAGTCCAATGGTGGAATGTTCCCGGATCACTCTTCCCGTTCCCACCTCTGCTGCCTCATGGAAAGGAATGGCTCTGGAGGACCAGGGGGTTTTTACCATTCTCTCTCTGCCTTCCTCCACATGGCCGGAAGCATCTTTAACCAGATAACCTACACAGTCTATCAGACGGATCCTCACCTTCTGATCCTCTCCCAGAGTAACCGGAACCGCCTCTCTTGGAATAAACTTTGGTTCCACTGTTGTGATCAGCTTTCCGGAACCACTTAAAGGAAGCTGATCTCTTACCTCTGCCTGCTGCTCCCCGCTCATTGCCGGAAGGGCCAGCTGCTCCATGAAACGTCTGATAAATGTGGACTTTCCGGTGCGGACAGGTCCTACAACACCTATGTATATATCACCGCTGGTACGTGCCTGAATATCCCGGTAAACCTGAAAATTTTCCATAAAAATGCCCCCTTGCATATATTCACACAATCCCATGTATTGTTATATTTATATGCAGGAGACATTTTATTCATGTTACTTTTGAGACAAATCTCTGAAACAGGTCTGTTATTGTTACTGTAAATGGAGCGAACAGAAGCCTTTTATTTTATGATCAGGTTTTCATGATGTCTGTATTCTCTTGTTCCCAGAAAGATTTTCTGTATTCGCCGGGAGTTCTTCCATACCTCTGCCGAAAGACACGGTTAAAGGTTCTCTGGCTTTCAAATCCGGCTTCCAGAAAAATATCCGTAATTCTCATGTCTGTATTTTCCAGAAGAGAGGAAGCATAGTTCAGCCGGATCTCATTCAAATACTGATTAAAATTCGTATGAAAAACACCGGAAAAGATTTTGGATAAAGCAAACTTATTTACGCCAAGATTTTCAGCCACACTTCCAAGTGTCAGCGTTTCCTGAAAGTGAGACAACAGATACGTCATAACAGTATATATCAGATCATTACTCCCCACACGATCTTTTTCCATGAACCGGAAGTTTTCCCTGCACCGGTATAATATAATCTGTAAATAAGCCTGCCCCACAACCTCGTTTACCTTCTTGTCTTTTATCAGACAGCCTAACGCATTTTTGATCTCCTCGTGTAATTTTCCCCTGGAAATCACTGGATTTTCCGGACATTTTTTCTGAAGCAAGGTCATAAACGGTCCACTGAGCTCCAACGATGCATAAAACAGATATACTTCATTTTTTCCATGAGAGAACACCTGATAATGATGGATCAGATCCGGAAATACCACTGCAAAATATCCCTGCTCCATATGATACAGTTCACAGCCAACGCCAAGCTCCAGCTCCCCTTTTGTTACATATACCAGCTCAATGGCATTGTGAAGGTGAGGGGGAACATGATGGGGCTTTTTTCTTATTATACTGAACTTTTCTTTTTTCTCTTCATAAGACGGCTGCATGTTCCTTCTCCTCTCTCTTCAAAATTTGGCTGCTTCTTTTTTTCATTTGGCATGCATATCTTCCTCTGATACAGTATAATAAGGTCAGAAATCAGGAAAGGAGGTACAGCCTTATGAAAAAGCTTATTAACTATTTACAGGAAGTCATGGATTTCTATGCAGTTTATTTTAATCATGCATATCGCTTTTAACAGCCTGTTCCTGTAAAAGTTTCTCATTGGCGCGTTCCACGTTCATTTTTGACATGATAAATGTAATAATCAGTGTGATTGCCACCGGAACCCAAAGATACATGATCTGAAGCATCTGGATACAGGAATCGCTCTGTACAGCCAAAGCTCCGTCAAATCCACTGAGATCCAGAAGCCAGCCGGTAATGGCAATTCCGATTCCGCCTCCCAGCTTAATACCAAGAGAGGTACAGGAGTACATGGTTCCGTCTACTCTTTTGTGCTTTGTCAGATAAGTATATTCCGAACAGGAAGCAATCACTGCATTCATATCTCCCTGCCAGGGTCCCATACCAAAGGCTGCGATGCCGGTAAATAAAAGCATCAGCGGCACGCTTCCCAGGTAACCGGCTACTACAACCAGAGCCCTTCCAATGGTTCCGATCACATATCCCGTCAGATTCAGTTTGTACATACCCTTCCATTTTTCCACCAGAACCGGCGTAACCAGCAGCGCAATAATTAAAGGGATATTTATGGCCCAGGAAAATACACCGTACAGGTTTTCATTAAACAGGATATAGGTCATATAATAAATACCCATGTTTAACATGGCAGTATAAATCTGCTGCAAAATATAGGTGATACAGATCATTACATAATACTTATTGGTAAATAAAAGCTTTCCGGCATCGATCAGGGAATATTTCTCATCTGTTCCGGCTGCTTTTCCATCATTTAATTCTTCTTCCGGCAGTTCCTTCACAGAAAATACGGAAATCGTATTCACTGCAAGTCCGATCACTGCATAAATAATAGCGACTGTTCTCCATCCGGCAGCTCCGCCGCCCATCCATTCCACAAATCCAATGGTCAGAGACTGGATCAGAAGACTGGTTGAAAAAGCAAAGATAAAACGATAGGAACCCATCTGTACACGTTCCTTGCTGTTTTTTGTCACCAGGGCTGTCAGGGCAGAATAGGCAATATTATTCGCAGTATAAAAAACTGCGTTTAACAGAGTATAGGCAATAAAGAACCAGGCATACTGGGCAAACTCTCCCATGTCAGCAGGAATAGCAAAAATAGCCACCAGTGTTACGGCACAGCCAATATATCCATACAGCATCCAGGGTCTTGCCTTACCAAGTCTGCTTTTTGTTTTGTCGATCAGAGAGCCGAAGAAGACGTCTGTGATCCCGTCAAATAATTTTGACACTGCAATCAGCGTTCCGATGATTCCCGGATTCAATCCTACTGTATTTGTCAGATAAATCATGACAAAGGAGGACAAAAACGCATAGACCACATTTCCTGCAATATCCCCGGAGCCATACCCTACTTTGTTATACCATTTTAAATACTTTTTCTCATTCATGTGTTCTTACCATTCCTTCCCAAATAAAAGCTTCATCTCAAATGTAAATCTTTCTTGATCCAGCTGATATTCTTTGCGAAGCTCCGGCCCGCAGCTGTTGGAGCCGATTCCATTCTGCCCATAATCCAGACAGACAACAGTGTTGCCTGATTTTTCCAGTTCAAAATTATGTGCCTTTTCTGTCAGTTCTTCCTGGGTGTAATAAGATACATTAAATGCAAAAGGCTTTGGAGATATAGCCATAAAAGTCTGTGCTTCTTTTTCCAGGACCATATAATCACAGTCTGTATGACTTCCGTTTTCCTGGGGGCGCAGATAATCCTCATGTTGCTCTTCTACTGTGGATTCATAAAGGCCATGGCTGCAGGATCTGCGCTTATCCACATAGCTTTCGTGAGGCCCCAGTCCATAGAATTTCAGGCCTTCATACTCTTTCTTTAAAAATAACCGAAGCCCAAACCGTGGAAGCTGTGGAAATTCCATGTCTTTTTTTACCTGCATGGTTACAGAGATTTCTCCGGTGTTCTCTACCTTCCACTGGGCTTCGATATCCAGAACCTTTTGAAGCGCTGCTGCCGCCACAGACATAGTGCTGTGGATGATAACGCTTTCATCATTGACACAGCCGGCAACTCCTCTTCTTATCTCCCATGTTGTATCATAAGCTCTGGCTTTGCTGCGGTCATATCCGGCTGCCTTCCATTCCAGCCTGATCTTCCGGTCATTGTCTGTTGGCGCCCGCCAGATATTCACTTCCATTGGCGCAGCCAGCAGTTCCTCTCCATTTAAGCTTACCTGTTCAAACAATCCGAAAAGTTTACTGTAGCGATATGTGAACTTCTCGCTTTTGATAGTAAGGAACCGATCCGTTTCCGTAACCTGCACAGATGCCTGATCCTCTCTCCGGTTTTCCAGAAGACACACCGCCTGCTGATTTCTACCATCTTTGTTTTTCAACAATATCTCATCAAATCCCAGCACACTTCCCGGAACAACAAGGGCATTTCCCTGTTTTAAGTAATAGGATATTTTCAGGTAACATTTTCCCCGTTCCGGAACCGGAATATCCAGAAAAATGCTTCCTGTCTGCCCGGGCAGTATGGACTCCTTCAGTTCCATTTCTTCCTTTTTGAGGATTTTTCCATCACAGGTCACTTCCAATGCCAGCTCAATATAATCCTTTAAATCCAGGTGATTCATATAATTTTTCAGGCACAGCTCTCCGGTTTCCTGCCGGAAAGTCACCACTCTTGCCGGGCGGTGCACATTCCGGTATTCCAGAAGCCCGGTATGAGGTGTCCGGTCAGGATATACCAGTCCGTCCATACAGAAATTGCCGTCATGGACCTCTTCCCCAAAATCTCCTCCGTAAAAATACTTTTCTTTTCCATTAACAGCCTTTCCCCGGTACACTCCATGATCACACCACTCCCACACAAAGCCTCCGCAAAGCTGGTCATATTGATAAATCATCTGGAAATAATCCTCCAGATCTCCCGGTCCGTTTCCCATGGCATGACAGTATTCAATCAAAAGAAAGGGCTTATCCGGTTTCTGTTCCATATATTCCCGGATTTCTTCCAGAGAAGGATACATTCTGCTGAAAATATCAATATTGCTGTAATCGTATTTTCTTTTATTATTCCGGTAAAAAGAGCTTTCATAGCAGGTCAGCCTTGTTTTATCAAACTGCTTCGTCCACTTTAAGGCTTCCTCAAAGGTACAGCCATAGCCACATTCATTTCCCATGGACCAGATCACAATGCTGGGGCGGTTTTTCTCCCTGTGTACGCAAAGTCTGGTACGGTCCAGGGTAGCCGGTATGAAATCCGGGTTATCAGAAATCCTCTCATTCCATCTCTGGCTTACATTTTCCCAGCTGGAATCTTTTAAATACTGGGACTGGGTTCCATGACTTTCATTATCCGCCTCTGCAATCACAAAAAATCCATATTCATCACAAAGCTGATAAAAATAAGGCACATTGGGATAATGGCTGCTTCGGACGGCATTGAAATTACTCTCCTTCATCATCTGCAGATCCTTTTTCATCTGTTCCAGCCCAATCACAAACCCCGTCACCGGATCGGAGTCATGGCGGTTCACGCCTTTGAATTTGATGGCAGTTCCATTTATATAGAGAACAGCATCTTTTACACTGATTTCCCGGATTCCAATCCGGTCTGTGATCACTTCCCCTTCTGTTTCTAAAACCAGGGTATATAAATACGGCTGTTCTGGGTTCCATAGATTTGGTTCTTTTACAACAAATACTGCTTTATGCGTATATGCAGTACCTGTATTTTCCTGAAATACCTGAGAAGCAACCTCCCTATGTTCTGCATCATACAAAGTAAATTTTGTTGGCACTGCCTTTCCCCGGTAACTGGCCTGTACTGTAATGACTGCCTGTTCCTCCTGGACTTCGGTAGTTGTAAAGTAGTCATAGACCACGTTTTCCGGACGGTTCAGAAGATATACATCCCGGAAAATCCCACTCATGCGGAATTTATCCTGGTCTTCCAGATAAGTCCCATCACACCATTTCAGAACCAGTACCGCTAAGGTATTTTCTCCATCTTTCAAAACATCCGTCACATCAAATTCACTTGTGGCATGGGAAACCTGGCTATAGCCCACATACGTTCCATTTACCCAGACATAAAAACAGGAATCCACACCTTCAAAATTCAAATATGCCCTCGGAGCCTTTTCCTGCTTCTGGTACATAAACTTCCTGATATAAGCTCCGCATGGATTTTCCTGTGGCACATACGGTGGATCAAGAGGAATCGGATATCTCACGTTGGTATACTGATGGCTGTCATACCCATAATTCTGCCATACTCCCGGCACCTCTACCTGTGTAAAGTTGCCGCAGTCATATCCCTGTTCATAAAATTTTTCCTGTAAATCATAGATGCTCTCAAAATACTGAAACTGCCATGTCCCGTTCAGACAGATCAACCGGTCTGAAGAAAAACGGTTCTCTACCAATGCTCCCATCTCATGGGAAGCCGGTATATAATAAGCTCTGCAAGGCATGGTGTTTTCATGCATTATTTTTAAGTCTTCGTAATGTCTTGGCACGATCACAATATTTTCCCCCCTTTATTTTTATGATTTTTCCTTTGTTTTATCCTTATTTTACGCTCTTTTTACATGATTCGTCCATAAACTCTATTGGACAAAACATGCACGAAATGATACAATTGCTAAAACCCTCACCGGTTGAGTACAAAAAATAAAAGACCGGCATACCTGAAATGTTCCAGATATATCGGTCTTATGTTCACCTGTTTGTTTTTTTATTTCATTACCGTTCCATTTTCCATAACAATGGGATCTAGTTCTGTTTCATCTCCATACAAATCCGGTCTTGCCAGCAGATAGTCTTTTAGTTCTGCCCGGTCCTTAAAATACGTTGCCTGGAAAGGGGCAAGGGCACTATACTTTTCCACAAAAAGCAGACCTTCTTTTGTTTCTGCCAGAACACCTGTATGCCCTACAAAACGTGCCTGATCCTCCGGTGCGTGCAGATACACACTGATCAGAGAAAGCTTATCCCCACTGATCTGAATATCCCGTTCATTCCATGCCTCCTGGATTTTTTCCTCATGCTCTTCTATAGTTTTGGTTCCTTCCACAGACACCTGGTTAAAAAGTGTCAGAAAATCTGCCCGTTCCTCTTTGGTCAACTGATATTCCGGCATGGTATCAATAGCCTCAATATCAAACATCAGCCACAAGTCCGTATCATTCCCGGTTCCTGCTGTTGTCAACTGGTTCTTGATCAGATTAAAAGCAGTCAGACGACAGTTTGATGCCTGCAGATACGAATAGGAATCAGCAGAATCATCCATCAGAATGGAGCTGTAATCCATCCCGCTTTCCGGCAAAGCCGTAAATCCTTTTGGATATGAGTATGACTTAGCGGTAATCTCGTGATAATCCTCTGCCCATTTTTCCAATGTGGCAGTCTGTTCTTTTGTTACACCGCATGCCTCCAGTTCTCCCACAACAGCTTTTCTGGACTCTTTATCTGCCAGGTTTGTAT
>OHHK01000277.1_pt1 | contig 37446 bp, 38 predicted proteins | sample 1568111 | NCBI WGS metagenome assembly OHHK01 (sample SAMEA3879562, study PRJEB24766) | human gut metagenome | biome: human-associated habitat; feature: feces | place: USA | collected 1985/1987 | reverse complement strand
ATTCTACCACGTTTTTCTTATTAAAGTAAGTTCCACTCGAATTTCCACTGTGGAACTTACTTTGGGAATTTACGATTTTCAAATTATGCGAAAGAAATATTAAAAAAGACTTGACAAAGGAGTCAGGATTTGTTATAATAAATCACGTTGTGAAAACAAATCAAAAGTTTTATAGCTTTTGAGCCACTAGCTCAGGCGGCAGAGCACCTGCCTTTTAAGCAGGGTGTCCCGGGTTCGATTCCCGGGTGGCTCACCAACAATCCCTTTAGCAATGCGGATTTACGCAGTTGCTAAGGGGATTTTTTGCATCACAAAATAGTTGTTTGTAATACAAAATTAAGCCGCAGCTACGCCGATCGAGTAATCAGACTTGTTATTTTGAATTACAAAACGGCACCGCAGAACGGATATACCGTTCGATATGATTCAGATTAACAAGCAGCTTTTCTTTTTTCAAGATTTCATCATCAACAGAAGACAAATAACGCTTGCGTTCTGCAATCTTCTTTTCAAGCTTGGGAAGTTCATTAACATACGAATGAACCAATGTTTCAATCTTTTCGGAAAGACCTACACCGGACATCGACATTAATAAGTTGTAAGTTTCTTCGGTCAATCTGATTGACTTTTGTATGTTCTTCATTTGTATCTATCCTTTCATTATTAACCATATAATCAAGATGACTTCTGTGCTTGCTTTGAAGCAATCGTTTATTTTGCGCCAAATGTAAGTACATTGATGTGACTTGAAGATCTGAATGACCTAATATCAATCGTAACGTTTCTAAGTCGCCGCCGTCAACAAGATAATTTGTAGCAAATGTGTGCCGCAATAAATGCGGGTGTAATCTATCTATTCTGGTGCGCTTTTTCAACTTTTGAAATACCTGTTTTATTGTATTCGCATTGCAAGCATTACCGAAACGATCCACGAAAACAGGATCAGATCCGCCAGCTCCGGCACGGTAATAAACTATGTAATGTAGTAATACATCATGTGACATTTTGCCAAGCGGCACAAATCTTTGCTTGCAGCCCTTACCAGTAACAAGTAAAAAATCATGTTTGAGATCAACATTACACATCTTCAATGATAGTATTTCACCGCGGCGAAGACCGCTATCACACATAAGAACGACCCAACAGCGATTACGGCACTCTAAAACAGTTTCACCGAAACAATCAAGTATCAACTGAATTTCTTCATCATCAAGCGGTAATTTTTCTGTTTTGTGAATCTTAGTTGTTTTCAATTTACGACTGAAGTCAGGGATCAGATCTTCCTGAATACAAAAATTGTAGAACGCCTTTACGGCTCTGACGTGACTGTTTACACTGGTACTTTTCAGCGGCTTTCCATTGTGCTCATATTCGTGAAGCAAAAATGAACAATATGCCTTGTAATTAAATATCGTCAGATCGTCAAGCGTTGCATCAGCTCCGAGCCAGCGGAAAAATGCGCCGAGATTTTCTCGATACCATATTAACGTTTTCGGGCTGTTATTCCTGAAAAGCTGTTCATCAATAAACATATTAAATGCTTCTGTAACTTTCATGTCAACCCCTTTGTTACCCAATCGTCCCCGGCAGGAAAATAATTTGTATTACAATTAACGTCGCCGGCAATCGAAGCTGCAGCTGTGTTTGTATTACAATTATTGTTTTCGGCGGCTATGCGTGCTTTGTATTCGTTGATAAGGTGCTTCTGATGGACTGTGAGAACTTGCCCGCGCATTTTTAGATCTTCGAGAAATTTTGTCAAACCGACGCAACTAATGTATGTATCAATGCTGTTTCCGGCTTGATGAAAAACATAACGCCCGATACGGGATAAGTTATATTCAACTGTTTTCGGAGTGTAAACGCTGATTTTTTCGCAATCACCTAAAAATTTATCCCACCATTTTGAAGTTTTCCAGCGGCGTTTATTAGTATCTTTGCTGTCAGGCTCAACGAAGCGCAGATAATTTTTTAACACTCCGCAATATTTTTCACCGAGGGACAAATCATTTTTGATGAAATTGTACGCACGATCATCTTTAAAAACAGTTTCACATCTGATCCAGTGCCGCCCATCGGTAAAACCACGCTCACGGGCTTTGTCATAAATGCGGCAATACATATCCGACTTCTTAACGCCAAACATAATGCTATAGGCATCAATATCACGGCTAAAGCTATTAGTGATAATGCCTTTATGAGCTTTACTTACAAAGTGTCTGCGTTCAGTTTTTCGTATTAGCTTCATCATATCAAGTATACCGCTGTGATCGTCATAAGCAACGTCAAGACGTGTAACATGATAATTATCCGTATCCAGAGCAAGCTTGAAAAGTCTGCCCCAATTACCGTCTGTGTATGTTTCAAAATCACGACAACCTTGACCGGACATTTCAAGCAACGGATAATCAGATTCAGAGTTACAATGATTATAATGTATTGAAATACCGTCAAAAAATACACGGTTCTTATAACCGTAGAAGCCGTAGCTTTCTTCCCACTTGACCGGAGTTTTGAAATCCAATGAAGCAATCAGGCTATCGACTGAATCTATTTTTGATGTCATTGAAAACCAGTCATAAAGAATTATATTCTTACCACGCTTTTCAGATCCAAAATACGGATCTTCATCTTTCCAGCCGGAAATGTTGTCCGGATCCATGACTTCAAGCGAGAAGCTACCTTTTGCGGTTTCCATATAATCAACCCTTTTCAATTTTATTTTCTGCTCTGAGCACGGACGGAGCAGAGCTCGGAATAATCAGCTGTGCATTCAGCGAGATATTCATCAAATGCTGCTTCGGCAGCGTCGATCAGATCATCGTCATCTGTTTCATCATAAAGATTATCAAAATCAAGCACCTTGTTCACCTTCTTTCTTTCGCTGGGCGTTCCATTCAGCCGGGGACGGAAAGAGATCAGCAACGGAAGATGTACCATCATTATTTTTTTTCTGAGGGGAAATAATCGCCATAGTATCATAAAGCTTGAAGATCTTCTTCTTTGTATTAAAGAAATAAGCGTCGCACTTTTCATTTAATACATACCAGTAACGAACAGCTACATATTTTTTATGAAGCAAAACAACAAGGAGAAAACCTTTTAAGCCGTAAGAAGTCAATTTTCGATGCTTGTAATTAAACTCGACAAGTCCTCGAACCTGACGATCAATAGCACGGTCGTTCTGAGTAAGTAACATAATGTCATACCAGTAGTGGCGATGTAAAGCTAAAAATTCACACCATTTCTGCCGCTCTTTCATGTCAAAGCCTCGTGTGTTAAAAAGAAGATGTGCTTCATCAATAACAATGAACGTTTGACACTTTTCAGGATTACACTTTAAATCGTGATGTTCCATACAGAAATTAATCAGAAATTCTGGAGTAAGATCATAATATGGAACATACACGAACAAGCCACGATGTTTGTAATTTGTCTTTATCGGATATGTACATATAACGTTGATACCCTGTTTAAGACAGCGGTCGATACGCTCGGTAGCGTGATAGCTCTTGCCCGATCCGGGAGTACCGGTAAACAAACTTAACATATAATCACCTCATTCTATTGCATTGATCTTACGCAGTATCATCTGATAGACGTAATAAATAGCTATACAGCCCGTCCAAGCGAGAGCTATATTAACACAACCCTGAAACGGAACATAGTAGTTAAGTATTCCTAAGAAATATTGCATTTCATCGGGAAACTGAATATTTTTGAACGGGCTATCAGGTAAAAGAACAATAACCCATTGCAGAATCTGATTAGCTACGTCATTTATGCCTTTAATAAAATCATTCATAAACTCACTCCTTAAGCATTATCGCATAGGGTCCCCGACGACACACGGTCGTCACCCCATGCGCTAATGCTTGATAAACTTGCTTGTAACATGAATCAGCATTATTACAAAGCCAACATAAAACGTACTTCGGAGAACAAGACGAACTATATCTTGCCCCATGAATTGAAAACGAGTAAGATCTACTTCGATTTCTTCATCGATTTTATAATTAAGCCCACCATTAGTTATTGTAGTTTCTATAGGAAACTTAAAAATCGGCTTCTGCTCCGGCACTACGAATATTGTCAGCATACGATATAAATCAAACGGCAGCGAAAAAGGAAACTTGTCAATAATCGTATCATTATCAGGTATATCAATATCTCCGGGCTTTGATTGTTCAATGACAAGCTCCGCTTCTTTAGTAACTTCGTTTGTTACTGTGATGTCTTTTGTTTTGCTGTCAACGCTAACTGTTCCTTTGGTCGCTCCGGATCCAACACCGGCAAGACCCATATTGCCGATAGTGTTTTCTACATCAGTAAGAGGTATCTTGACTTGTTGTAATTCGTATGATATTTCACCATTATTGTAACTATTAACAAAATTTTGATATGATTGAACAGTATGATCAATAACTAACCATCCCGATTTATGAACAGTAAGAAAATCTATAGATTTGCCACTAATACTAAAATTTCCTTTATATTTTGAAAGATCTGTTTCATCATTTTTAGTTACTCCACAATAAGTACATACAGAATAATAATAAAGTGTAGAAAAATCAGAAGAAAAAGAATAAGTAGAAGAAAAATTATAATTACCACTACTATCAAAATTATGAGCAGTACAGGAACATAGAGTAGAAAAAAGGTAGTTTGTCCATGAATTAAAACCATAAACGTTCATAGAAGAGGATAAAGGAATACGAAGATTTAAACAGTGAAAACCATCATCATTAATTACGAATGGAATAATTTCATAATCTTGAATGTCATTATGTGAGTAACTATTGCCACATACAAAACTAACTATATTAGGAGAAATAACACTTAATAATGTTGCAGAACGATTCCCTTTATTATCAGTAGTGACACCTAAATTATCATAAATATCTGTAACTGAATTGCACCATGATGTAGTTGGCATTGATATATTGCCGTCATCGTCAACGTGAATTACTATACTGCCATCGGCAAGACCTGCATTAAACGCTTCCATAGCGGCATGAATTGTTTCTTGTGGCGTTTTAAGACCGAGTGACTCGGCGATATTCCAATGACTTTGAACCATTTTAGTTATTTCTGCTTCTCCCTTTTTTAGATCTATTCCGGTTACATACTGACCATCAACATAGTAAGGAGTACCGTCCGGAAGATATATATCAGCGTCGGGATTGTCACGGATAAACTGATCATGTGGCTTTGTAGCAAAGCTGAAACAGTCAGCAAAAGCATCAGTAAAATCGTAACCTGTGCCGCCTGTCATCTGATTAAAAAGTGTACCCATTAAAAGACCGGCGGCTACAGAAGCTCCGACTTCCGCAATTACGGCGGACGCAGGAACAGAAAGAAATGAATTTGCAAGAAGTATGCCAAGCATACAAAGAGCAGTTAATCCGCTGATGAAACGCTTGCGCATGTATTACACCCCCTATTAGAACTATAGCCCCATTTTGAAAACGGGGCTACTTGTGTTACAACGAATTACTTCGATGCCTGAGCAAAGAATTTCTTAGCCATCTTGAAGAGATAAATGACCGCATAGAGTCCGAGACCTACAACGGCAATACCGATCAGAACGGGAACAAGCGTGTTAACAAGGATTATAAACTGATCCTTGAGTGTTGTACCGGCTGTATTGACAATTGAAGAGAGATCCTGTGCAGTGCCTGCTGCAGGTTCTTCCGCAAATGCGCCAATAGCCATAGTAGCCGCCGCTACAACACCTGTACCGATAGACAGTATCACTCTCTTTGCCTTGCTCGATAACTTCTTAGCTAACTTGAACATGCTGATTTTCCTCCTTATAGATTATTATTCTTGAAAATGGCTGAGATACAACCACTAACAAACAAACCGAAAAGCCACACTATAGCGGCGAGACCGAGACCATAAATAGTCCCGACAGTGAACAGACCGAACAAATCAATCATAATAGTGACCTACTTTCTGTAGTGCCGGAAGAGCAGAGAACCGAAATTCAGAGCAGAACCGAGAACAAGAAAAACAAGAATGTTGATAATCAAATCAAGTTTTTCTGCTATCAATGATAAGTCCATCTATGTCACCCTTTTTCTGCTGAGCTTCATACTCCCGTTTCAGCTTTGCGTTCCGACGAGCTTCAAGGAGCTTTAGCGTAACGATTGCAACAATCAGAATACCGAGAATTACAAGCATTACCGGGAGAAAGCTCAATAACATATCCCACATGAGAACCTCCTTAAATGTATATACCGACGATTTTCTGCTTTGGATTGAACTCGCAGTCAATGACTTCTCCGATGTGATCAACAAGCACATCAAGCTTGATACCGAAATCATTGAATACTTTACGATCAATGTACTTGCTTTCGGCTACATTGCCGTATGTGTTTTCGTCAGAATATGCAATGAAAAGCTTTACGCCATCAACAGTTTTTCCGTCGTTCGTTTCAAATGCTTCGATATTCTTGACACCAACTAATGTTACTTTCATGGGTTTACCTTCCTTTCTGTGAAATTTCTATGTCAAACGTTTCCGTTTATGCCATTATAGCATATTTTATGCTAAAATGGAATAGTAAATTATGCTAAAATCGCATAAGAAAATTTAGTAAATATGCTATAATAGCATAGAGCAGTAAGAAAACAATGCTATAATAGAAAGGTAATTATGTTTAAAGAAACATTCATTATGAATATAAAGCGAGCACGGATAAATAAAGGATACACACAGCAATATGTTGCCGATGTATTGTCAATATCGCAAACGAACATTGCAAAATATGAAAAAGGTTCATTAGAACCAAATATAGAAACAATTGGACAGCTCGCAGAACTCTATGAAGTTAGTACCGATTGGCTTTTTGGAATAATTAAAAAGAATTGAGGAATATGTATGAACAACAGCGAAGCTACAGCGGTAATGCAGGACGCAGTTAATCAAGCAGGTTCTGCAATAATGGACGTTATGATAAAAGTATTAGTCGCAGTTGCGATTATGGCGGCTATAGGAATATGCTTTTATGCTATAAAAGCGGCGATTAAGAAAAAACTGAAAAGCAGTAAGAGCGGTGCGATCAGCAAGACAAGCGGAGCAGATGACATAAAGTATACACTCGACGATGATCAACTTGAAGAACTCCGGCTGTACATGAAATTGACTGATGAAGATCAGAGCGCAGTTAAGGAACAGATGAAGCAAATGCTAAAGGTTCGTAAACGTCGATAAAAAGCGATGTATTACAAATAACGTCCCCGGCAATCGAAGCTGCAACTATGTTTGTATTACAATCGACGCCGCTATTTTCGTGTATAATAAAAAACAGCGCAACCGCAGTGATAGTGCAGTGTAAAACGCTGTTTGGCTGTACAGGCTACCCCCCTATTAGCATAGGGGGGTTATACCGCCATCATGGCGGCTTTTTTGTTTTTTAACGGTATTCTTCAAGCCCCGGCGTAACCTCGGAGAGAGGGACGCAGGAAAAGTCAGAAAATCAGAAAAGCTCAGATAAGCTCAGGAAAATCAGAGATTTTCTCCGACCTTATTCCGACCTTTTTCCGATTTTTCCGGCTTTTCTCCGCTGGCATTGTGGGCGTGGGCATTTTAAAATTTCATTTCATTTAACGCAGATTTCTTGTAGATATGTTTTTCTTGATAAAAGCAAACCGTAAATATCTTTATTAACATCTCTGATAGCTTTTTTCAGGCTAAGTGCCGAAGTGCCACTTAATACATATGTGATACAAGTTCCAGTGCGTGTTATAACACGGATAACAGAGTAGATCTCTCCTATAGTAATCATTTTAATATTCTCCTTTGGGATTCTTTTAAGCAGGGTGTCCCGGGTTCGATTCCCGGGTGGCTCACCAAAGTCCTTCGATTAAATTCGGGGGACTTTTTTATTTGTGTTTTGATAAGTGCCGAATTGCGCTGACTGAAGCTGTTTTTGCGGTATCGGAAAAAATTTTACGACAAAACTTGACATCGGGGCTGATATAGTATAATATATAGTTATAATTATCAGAAAAGAGAACTGTATGACCAAAAAGGAAAGAGCAGGGCTTGTTATAGACGGGCTTGCTGAGTGCTATCCGGACGTGAAATGCGCTCTTGTTTATAAAAAGCCGCATGAGCTTCTGATAGCGACAAGGCTTTCGGCACAGTGTACAGATAAGCGAGTAAATATGGTTACTCCCGCACTTTTTGAAAAATTTCCCGATATTGACAGCTTTGCGGCGGCAGAGCCTGATGAGGTTGCGGAATATATACATTCGTGCGGATTGTACAAGACAAAAGCTGTCGATATTGTTATGATGTGCAGAATGCTCCGTGATGATTTCGGCGGTGAAATTCCCGATACAATAGAACAGCTTGTAAAGTTGCCCGGGGTTGGAAGAAAGACGGCTAATCTTATAGTAGGCGACCTCTACGGTAAGCCTGCTCTTGTATGCGACACACATGTTATAAGAGTGAGCGGAAGGCTGGGTCTTACCGACGGAACAAAGGATGCGCTGAAGGTTGAAAAACAGCTTGCCGCAATAATAAAGCCGGACGACAGATTGATGATGTGTCACAGGCTTGTGTGGCACGGTAGGCTTGTGTGCAGTGCGGCAAAACCGAATTGCAGTGAATGTAGGCTGAGCGGTTTTTGCAAGTTCTTTTCGGGGGCAAAATAAAATAACGGCTTGGAGTGAGTATTATGAAAGGAAAGGTACGCAACGCAATAATAATTGCCGCAGGCGTGCTTATCCTTACCGTAATGCTCACTGTTGTTTTATATTACTATAACGACAAAGTGAGGCGTGATAACGCTTGGGTGTTCTCTGTGGATGAAACCTCATACGATGAAAGCTCGTATTCGTATGTGCAAAAACCGGATCTCAATTCAGTGGATTTTGAAACTCTGATGCAGATAAAAGGCGTAGGACGGAAAACGGCACACGATATTATAAACTATCGTGAAAAGCACGGGAAATTTACATCTATGTTACAGCTTAAAGAGATAAGCTCGGTAGATGATGAAGTATATATGATACTGTGCAGTCGGTTTACCGTTGCCTCGTCGGGATATTACACTAAAAACGAGTCTTACGGTACTCGTAAGGTAAACCTCAATAAAGCTACCGTAAACGAACTTATGAGTGTTGAGGGAATAACGGAGGAGATTGCAAAGAATATTATATTACGCCGTAAAGACCACGGAGATTATACCTCTGTAAGAGAGCTTCTTGATACCGAGGGCGTAACGATAACTCTTTACAGCAAAATTTCCGATAAACTGACAGTTTGATTTTATATTATTTTAGTGAGAAATCGCCAAAAAACTATTGATTTTATTGCAGTGATTTGGTATACTTAATTAATAAAGCATAACGCTTTATATATTTACAGGGAATACAAGGCGTTACGGAGGTCATTATGGATTATAACATCAAAGACGTATCCGGCAGACTGAAAAGCACAAGAGAGTACCTTGATATATCTGTCGGCGAAATGGCAAGCAAAACAAACGTCACTACAGACGAATATATTTCACTTGAAAACGGAGAGAAGGATTTTTCGCTTTCATTTCTGAATCAGGCGGCGGACGCACTCGGCATCGAACTTATAGAGCTTCTTACAGGTGTTACACCTAAGCTCAATACATATTCGATAGTCCGTAAGGATCAAGGCTTACCGATCGAGCGTCGGGAAAGATTTGCCTATCAGCACCTTGCCTATCTTTTTAAAAACAAGAAAATAGAGCCGTTGCTGGTAACAGCTCCTTATGATGAGGAGGAGCAGAAAAAGCCTATACACCTGTCTGTACACGACGGTCAGGAAATGGACTATATAATATCGGGAACGTTGAAGTTCCAGATAGGCAGCCATATTGAAACGGTAAGTGAAGGCGACTGCATTTATTACGATAGCATGAATCCGCACGGAATGATAGCCGTTGACGGCAAGGACTGTAAGTTCTTGGCGATACTGATCTGATAAACAAAGGAACGGAAAGAAAAGTATATGGAACAGGTTAAAAATTACTACAAGAGATTTGTAAAAGAAGGCTTTGATGAGAGCGGGATACTGAATAAGTTCGAGATAGACTGCCCCGATAACTATAACTTCGGTTACGATATTATAGATAAGTTCGGAGAAATCGACCCCGACAGGAGAGCGCTTATCCACATCGACCTTCAGGAAAACCGTCACGATTTTTCCTATTCACAGCTTTCAAAGCTGTCAACGCAGACGGCTAATCTTTTCAAGTCATACGGTATAAAAAAAGGCGACAAGGTAATGCTGGTACTGAAAAGAAACTACCAGTTCTGGATTGCGATAATCGCTCTTATCAAGCTCGGTGCGGTTGCTATACCCGCAACGCATCTGCTGACAACACACGACTTTACCTATCGCTTTGAACGTGCAAGCGTAAAAGCTATAGTATGTACCGGCTATAATCCCGATATAGCCGAGTATGTCGATGAGGCGCAGGAAGAAATCCACGCTGACGACCTTGTTAAATTTATGGCAAACGGTCACAAGGACGGCTGGATTCCGTTCGATGATGAAATTGCCGGAATGCCCGAAACTATGGAGCGTGTGCAGACAGATACAAGGGAGCATATGCTGTTATATTTCACATCGGGTACTACGGGCTATCCCAAGATGGTTGTCCATAATCACAGATATGCGCTCGCACATATTCAGACGGCGGCACACTGGCAGAATGTCGATTCTGACGGTGTTCATCTTACAATATCCGATACAGGCTGGGGAAAAGCCGCCTGGGGCAAGCTGTTCGGTCAGATGTCGCTCGGTGCGTGCGTGTTCGTGTATGACTTTGACAAGTTCATACCGACCGATATGCTGAGGATAATGCAGAACTATAAGATAACCTCATTCTGTGCGCCTCCTACTATGTTCCGTTTCTTTATAAAGGAAGGTCTTGAAAACTACGATCTTTCGAGTCTTAAATATTCCGCTATTGCAGGCGAGGCACTCAACCCTGAGGTGTATAACAAGTGGCTTGAGTTTACCGGCCTTAAGCTGATGGAGGCATTCGGTCAGACCGAATCGACAGCACTGCTTGCAAATCTTGTAGGTATGACACCTAAGCCCGGCTCAATGGGCAAGCCTACTCCGCTCTATGATGTCGACATTGTCGATGATGACGGAAATCCTGTGCCTGTTGGAGAAGTCGGTGAAATAGTAGTCCGTGCCGAGCGTGGCAAGGACGGCCTTTTTGACGGCTATTACCGTGATGATGAACTTACCGCTCAGGCATGGCACGACGGGCTGTATCATACAGGCGATACCGCTTGGAAGGACGAGGACGGCTACTTCTGGTATGTCGGAAGAAACGATGATGTTATCAAGGCGAGCGGTTACCGTATTGGACCTTTCGAGATTGAAAGCGTTCTGATAGCACACCCGTCTGTGCTTGAGTGTGCCGTTACGGGTGCGCCCGATCCTATAAGAGGTCAGGTGGTAAAGGCAACAATCGTTCTTGCAAGAGGCTATGAACCGTCCGATGAGCTTAAAAAAGAGCTTCAGACTTACGTTAAGAAGAACACTGCGCCTTATAAATATCCGAGAATAGTGGAGTTCGTTGACGAGCTTCCCAAAACTATCAGCGGCAAGATAAGAAGGGTACAGATTCGTAACGAGGATAACAAGAAAAACAGTTAATGACAGAATTCGCCGCAGGTAATACTTGCGGCGATAGTTTTAGAGGGCTTTATGGAGTATTACATCTATCTGTTGCAGATATTCGGCGGCGGTAACCCGAAAATTCACGAGGTGATAAAGGCATACGGTAATGCAAGACTTGCGTATGAACATATCAGCAGCGGCGATATGTCGCATATACCTTCTAACCGTCACGAGTATGTCCGCAGAGCGTCGCTCGAACGCTCAAAGGTGATAATGGATTATTGCGCAGGGAATAATATCGGCATTGTCACAATTGACGACAGGAATTATCCCGAACAGCTTAAGAATATATATAATCCGCCCGTTCTGCTGTTTACTGCAGGAGATATAAACTGCCTGCAGGGCAAGCTGGCGGTGTCGATAGTAGGCCCCAGAAAGCCGTTTGGCAATGCAATAAGGCTTGCGGAAAACATCTGCTACAATCTTGCGAGAAGCGACATTGTTCTTGTAAGCGGTTTTGCGCTGGGTATAGACAGGATAGCGCACAACAACAGCATCCGTCACAGCAAGCCGACCGTGGCTGTGCTTGCCTGCGGAATAACTATTGATTATCCTAATAATTCATTCGGGCTGAGAAAGAACATAATCGACAACGGCGGACTTATTCTGTCGGAGCTTCTCCCGGACACACCGTGCAATTCCGATTATTTCAAATTCAGAAACCGTATTATTTCCGGTCTTTCAAAGGGTACTGTCGTGATAGGCGGCTACAACGGAAGCGGAAGCCTTATCACCGCAAATCATGCGTTTGAGCAGGACAGAGAGGTGTTCTTCACTATACCTGACGATACGCTGGATAAGAAATACAGCCGTGTTATTAGATTTCTGCGTGACGGGGCGCATTCCGTTTATGATTTCTATGATATTATAAATGAGTTTTATCCGACTTACCGTGACATAATCGATGATACATATCTTGATAAGGAACAGCTGACAAGCTTTGTGATGCACGAGGATGTTAGGGAAACACTGCCTGTTGAGGATTTGCCGATGGTTTGTGAAGTAAAGGAACCGGAGCCTGCGAAAAAAGATGAGAAGAAGCCTCTGCCTAAGGTGAAGGCGGCAGATGCACCACGCTTTAAAATTACAGGTGTCAAGGATAAGGAAAAGGAAATAGATTATTTCAGAGTAACTCCCGAAAATGTGCTGAAAAAGCGGAAAAAAGCGGGAAAGCCTGCTACGCTGAATGACACGGCAGTAAAAGAAAGAATTCCGATAATAGCGCCGATTGCCGAAACCGATAATACGGACGTGAGTGAGGCAGAGCAGGTAACGGATACGAAAGAAGAGCAGAGCGGACAAATTGCGGAAGCTGCAGAAAACGCATCGGGAGCCGCAGAAATTCTCGGCGTCATCGCAAACAGTGACGGAGTAACGCTTGATACGTTGCTTTCTGCCTGCAGCTTATCATTCGGGGAACTCAGCGAGATACTCGCCGACCTTGAAATAAGCGGCGCTGTATCCTGCGGTGCAGGCGGAATATACACGGTAAAGAAGGAGCGGTAATGAATCGTTCACAGCTTGACAAATACATAACCGGCTATTACGGCGTTACAGCCGAAAGATTGTTTGAAAAGAATCCGGGTTTTCAGGCGTATCGTCATAATGATACGAAAAAGTGGTTCGCTATGATAATGGATCTGCCTGAAAGCAGGCTCGGGCTTGACGGGCAGGGAATTATAGATGTCGTCAATCTCAAGTGCGACCCTATTCTTATCGGATCGTTGAGGCTTGAGCAGGGCTTTTATCCTGCGTATCATATGAATAAGGAAAACTGGATAACAGTCGCCATTGACGAAAGCGTACCCGATGAAAAGCTCAGGATGCTTGTCGGTATGAGTTATGAGTTGACAAGGAAAAAACTCAGAAGAAAAAATAAGTAAAGAATACCGCCAGTGAATGCAGTGAGCAAACACGGGCGGTAAATGTTTTATTTACTTTCTCATAAGTCTTAATGAATTGAAGATAGCGATTATCGAAACGCCTACATCTGCGAAAACAGCCGCCCACATATTAGCAAGACCTAAAACTCCGAGTACCTGAATTATCAGCTTTACACCGAGTGCAAATATGATATTCTGGAGAACTATGCGGTTTGTTTTTTTGCTGATTGCAAATGCATCGGCAAGCTGCATTGGGTCGTCCTTCATAAGAACGCAGTCTGCGGTTTCTATGGCACTGTCTGCGCCTGTGCCACCCATTGCAACGCCTATGTCGGCAGATGCGATAACAGGAGCGTCATTTATGCCGTCGCCTACAAACATTACCTTTTCCTTATCGGGAAGCTCCGACTTTATCTTAAGCGTAATTTCGCTCTTGTTTTCGGGGAGAAGCTCTGCGTAGTAATCTGTGATACCGAGCTTTTCAGCCGCCGCAGCCGCCGCAGATTTGTTGTCGCCTGTGAGCATTACGACCTTCACGCCGTGATTTTTAAGCATCTTTACGGCTTTGGCTGAGTGTTCCTTGGGCATATCTGCAATTTCAATAAGACCTGCATATTTATTGTCGACAGCCACATAAAGCACTGTGCCGTTTGCTTCGGGGCAGTTTATGTTGTAGTCAGCCATAAGTCTGCTGTTACCGCAGAGAACTGTCGCACCGGAAATCACAGCCTTGATGCCCTTGCCGGCTATCTCACTACACTCGGTAATCTGCGACTGGTCAATATCCGCACCGTATGCCTTTCTAACCGAAACGGCTATAGGGTGGTTGGAGTTGCTCTCGGCATAAGCCGCATATCGTAACAGCTCATCCTTGCTCATTCCTGCGGGCTCTGTTTTTGTAACCTCAAACTGACCTTTTGTAAGCGTGCCTGTCTTATCGAACAGTACGACCTTAGCCTTTGAGATTGCTTCAAGGTAGTTACTGCCTTTTACAAGTATACCTTTTGACGAAGCCTTGCCGATACCTGCAAAGTATCCGAGCGGAACAGAAATAACCAGTGCGCACGGGCAGGAGATTACGAGAAAGATAAGACCTCTTTGTACCCACGTTCCGAAATCAAAGCCTGTGAACAGGGGAGGGATAAGCGATATTATCACCGCCGCAAGTACGACTATGGGGGTGTAGTATTTTGCAAATACCGAGATGAAGTTTTCTGTCTTTGTCTTTTTCTCGACAGCGGATTCGACCATCTGAAGCATTTTGTATACCGTGCTGTCGGTGAATTGACGTGTTGTTTTAAGCGTGATAACGCCTGAAATGTTGATTGCACCTGCGGGGACTTCATCACCGACCGTAATATCTCTCGGTAAACTCTCGCCTGTGAGGGCTGAGGTATCTATTGATGTGTTACCGCTTTCGACAATGCCGTCAAGCGGTATCTTTTCGCCGGGCTTTACTCTTATTATACTGCCTGTTTCAACATTTTCGGGGTCGACCGTTATATATTCGCCGTCAATCAGTACATCGGCTGTTTCGGGCTTTGTCTTGATAAGAGAAGATATGCTTCTTCTTGACTTGTTCACGGCTATTGACTGGAAGAATTCTCCGACAGTGTAGAACAGCATAACGGCGACTGCTTCTTCGTATTCTCCGAGTACGATAGCGCCGATGCTTGCGATAAGCATAAGCGTGTTTTCGTTGAAGAAATTCTTCTTTGCTATTGCCTTTATTGAAGTGATCGCTACTTCAAGTCCGCAGATAACGTAAGCCGCAAGATACATTGTAAGTATCGCTGTCTTAGGCACAAGCTGTTCTGTACCGATAGTTTTTTCAAGGATAAAAGCAACTATGAACAGAATGCCTGCGCTTATCATCTTGACTATATCTTTAGTATAGCTTACCTTTTTCTCAACGTGGTTTTCCTTTTCGCTGACCGTTACATCGGGTTCAACGGCAGTTACCGTTGCTGTTACCTGCTTTAACAGCTCCTTGTCGGAGATTATCTTTGACGGTGTTACGGTAAGCTCCTTTTTGATGAAATTCATCTTTGCACCGCTCGCATAATCCGACTTTTCAACTGCCTCTCTTACTTCTTCCGCACACTGTGCGCAGTCAAGGCCGTCTATTATATATTTCTTTTCTTTAAAAGTCTGTCTTTCTCTGACGGTTACATCGGGTTCGTGCTTTGTGACAACTTCGGTGACCGTTGTCATAATATCATCGGGCGAACACGAATTCTCCGTTTCAACGGTAAGTTCCTGCTTCATAAAGTTCATACCTGCCGATTTCACACGTTCGTCCTTTTCGACTTCCGCACGGATCTCCTCTGCACAGTGAGCGCAGTCAAGACCTTCTAAAATATAGATTCTTTTCATAAGCTACCACCTTTGATATGCTTGAAGTTTTGAACAATTGAGTAACTGTTCAAATGTATTGCCCGAAAAAACAGGAGATGCTATCTCCTTTGATTTTTTCCGTTTTACTCCATAATATGCTCAAGCGCATTGCTGAACACCGTGTTTACATGGTTGTCGCTGAGCATATAGTAAACGACTTTGCCTTGCTTTTCACTGCGTACAAGCTCTGCCTGCCGTAATACTCTCAGCTGATGAGAGATTGCCGATGCTGTCATTCCGAGCAGGGCGGCGAGGTCGCACACGCACATTTTTGAGCGTGACAGCGAGTAGAGGATTTTGATTCTCGTTTCATCGCTTATAGCCTTGAAGAACATTGACAGCTTTTCAAACTGCATCTGTTCAAGCATCCTCTCACGCACATAGTTTACTACATCCTCGTGTATCACATTGCAGTTACAGAATTCGTTTTCGTCTTTTGCTGTGATATTTTCCGAATTTTCTGATTTGCTGACCGACATTTTAACCTCATTTCATTTGAACTGTTGTTCAACTATTTGTATTATAACACCGTCATACTGCATTGTCAATAGTTTCTTTATGATTTTTTGCTTTTCCTGCAAAATATTTTTCTGCGATACAGGAAAAGAATGTTGTCTTATCGTTTTCGGTGAAATCCTCATCGTCAAGCATAGCCGATACTTCGCTCAGAAGCACATCGGCCTTTTCTCTTGTTTCTGTCGGAGAAGTGCCGTTGAAGTACAGTTTTTCATCTCCTGACAGGATAAGATCCACAGTGTCGTCCGTCAGCAGTTCCTCGCTGACGCCGAGAAGTACAGCCATATCGGAAAGAGTTTTCGCTCTCGGGGTCCTTGCACCGCTTATGTAGTTTGCAAGCGCTCTGTAGGTTATGGATACGGCAGACGCAAAGTCCGTCTTTTTATAGCCGTTTCTTTTAATAAGTATTTCCAGCTTGTCCTTAAGTTCCATAATTCCTCCGACTGAATTTCCTTTTACTATTATTATATCCTTACATTTACGGCTTGTCAATCAAAAAAATACATAAAAATTCGCTAAAATTCAACAATTATTCACTATATGCAGTATATTATGCAGTTTCGTGCATAAAAATACTTGACTTTGGTACAAAAAGGTGTATAATATTCAATGTGAGTTAAATCAGAAAGCAGAACGCCGAAAAGCGTCTGTGAGATAGAAAGGAAATAATAAAATGGCTAAAGAAATCAAAAAGATCATACTTGCTTATTCAGGCGGACTTGATACGTCCATCATCATTCCGTGGTTACACGAGAATTATCCCGGCTGTGAAGTAATCTGCGTAGCAGGTAACGTAGGACAGGACTCTGAAATAGTAGGTCTTGAAGAAAGAGCTAAGAAGACAGGCGCATCCAAGCTCTACATAGAAGATATACAGGACGAATTCGTAAACGACTTCATATTCCCCACACTCAAGGCAGGCGCTAAGTATGAGGGTTATCTGCTCGGTACTTCATTCGCTCGTCCTCCTATAGCTAAAAGACTTGTTGAGATAGCTAAGAAGGAAGGCGCTGACGCTATCTGCCACGGCTGCACAGGTAAGGGCAACGACCAGGTACGTTTTGAGCTTACTATCAAGGCTCTCGCACCCGAGCTTGAGATTATCGCTCCCTGGAGAATATGGGATATTAAGTCAAGAGAGCAGGAAATCGAGTATGCAGAGGCGCACAATGTTCCGATAAAGATTACTCGTGAAACAAACTACTCAAAGGATATGAACCTCTGGCATTTATCGCACGAAGGCCTTGACCTTGAAGATCCCGCAAACGAGCCTCAGTACAATAAGGAAGGCTTCCTTGAACTTGGTGTTTCACCCGAACAGGCTCCCGACAAGCCCACATATGTTACAATACACTTTGAAAAGGGTATCCCCACTTCGCTTAACGGTGAAAAGATGGACGGCGTAAAGCTCATCAAGACTCTTAACAAGCTCGGCGGCGAGAACGGCATCGGTCTGTTCGATGTTGTTGAAAACAGACTTGTAGGTATGAAGTCAAGAGGCGTTTACGAAACTCCCGGCGGAACAATCCTTTATCACGCTCACGAAGTTCTCGAAACTATCTGTCTTGATAAGGAAACACAGCACTACAAGTACGGTCTTGCACAGAAGTATGCAGACATCGTATATAACGGTCAGTGGTACACACCTTTAAGAGAGGCTATGGACGCTTTCGTTGACAAGACACAGGAAACTGTTACAGGCGACGTTAAGCTCAAGCTCTACAAGGGTAACATCATCAACGCAGGTGTTACATCACCCTACACACTGTACAGCGAAGACTTCGCTTCATTCGGTGAGGACGATGTTTACGATCAGACAGATTCAAAGGGCTTTATCAACCTGTTCGGTCTGCCGATAAAGGTTAAGGCTCTGCTTGATGCTGAGAGAAACAATAAGTAAGCTATAAAAGCGTTACGGTAAATCCCGCAAGGTGTAAAACTATGCCTTGCGGCTTTTACGGTTTTTAAGATGCGATTTAAAACACGGTCTATACGGCTGTGTTTTAAAAAGCGTTTTAATTACTTTTATATTTATAACGGAAAAAACAAAACGCTTTTTGCGTTATGAACATAAATCTGAAAGGAAATAACAGTATGTCTAAAATGATGTGGGCGGGAAGATTTTCAAAGGAGGTTGACTCAAAGGTCAACGATTTCAATTCTTCCATCTCATTTGATGCAAGAATGTACAAGCATGATATAAAAGGCTCTATAGCACACGCAACCATGCTCGGTGAGTGCGGCATTATCGACCCTGCGGACAGCAAGGTGATAATAGAAGGTCTTAACGGAATTTTAAGCGATATTGAAAACGGAAAGCTGCATTTCGATCCCAATGCGGAAGATATTCATATGTTCGTTGAGGCTGAGCTTACCGCACGAATAGGCGATGCGGGAAAGCGTCTGCACACTGCAAGGAGCAGAAACGATCAGGTGGCTCTGGATATAAAGCTCTATCTCAAGGATGAAGTCGATGAGATCGCAAAGCTCGTCCGTGAGCTTATAAACACGGTTATAGATATTGCAAAGCAGCATACAGAAACGGTAATGCCGGGCTACACCCATTTACAGCGTGCACAGCCTGTTACATTTGCACATCATCTTATGGCATATGCTCAGATGCTGACAAGAGATCTGACAAGACTTGCAGACTGCAAGGAAAGAATGGATGTAATGCCGCTCGGTTCGTGTGCGCTTGCAGGCACTACATACCCTCTTAACAGAAAGAGAACCGCCGAGCTTCTCGGCTTCAGGGATATTACGATGAACAGTCTTGACGGCGTATCCGACAGGGATTTCTGCGTTGAGCTATGCTCCGATATTTCAATGCTTATGATGCATCTTTCGAGATTTTCGGAAGAGATAATCATGTGGTGCTCGTGGGAGTTCAAGTTTATTGAACTTGACGACGCATATTCTACAGGCAGTTCGATAATGCCCCAGAAGAAGAACCCAGATGTTACGGAGCTTATAAGAGGCAAGACGGCAAGGGTATACGGCGATCTGCAGACGCTTCTCACAATGATGAAGGGACTTCCGCTTGCATACAACAAGGATATGCAGGAGGACAAGGAGGCAATATTTGACGCAGTAGACACAGTAAAGCTGTGTATCTCGACATTTACTCCTATGCTTGCGACTATGACGGTACTTAAAGACAATATGCGTACTGCCGCCGCAAAGGGCTTTATCAATGCTACAGACTGCGCTGACTATCTTGTAAAGAAGGGACTTCCTTTCAGAACGGCATATAAGATAACCGGTACACTGGTTGCACTTTGCATAGAGAAGAATACAACGCTTGAACAGCTCCCGATAGAAGAATACAAGAAGCTGTGCGAAACGTTTGATAATGATGTATATGACGCTATCAGCCTTGATACCTGCGTTATGCAAAGAGGCGTTGACGGCGGACCTGCTCCAGATGCGGTAAAGCGTCAGATAGCAGAACTTGAAGGCAGACTGGGCGGTATCAACATCTGATGATAACTTATGAATACAGATTGCCGCACGATATAAATTCGTTCAGACGGAGCGTAGGCTGGTATGAGCTTTCGCCAAGACAGCTTAACTGTGCGCTTAAAAGCTCGGTGTTTGCGATAACGGCGCTTGACGGAGAAAAGGAAGTCGGCTCGGCAAGGGTAGTCGGTGACGGAGGCTATCAGTTCTTTATCAGCGATGTTATTGTACGTCCCGAATATCAGGGACAGGGAATAGGCAGAGAGATGCTTTCAAGGCTTATGGATAAAGCGTTGTCGGTCGCTGACGAGGGCGAAACGATAATGATAAATCTTATGGCGGCAAAGGATAAAGAGCCGTTCTACGAAAAGCTCGGATTTATGCGCAGGCCTAATGATGAACGTGGTTGCGGAATGACAAGATTTCTTAAAAAATAAGAGGTGCTTATATGAGCGTAAAGGTGTATATTGACGGTCAGGAAGGAACGACCGGACTTAAAATTGTCGAACGTTTCAAGGACAGGAACGATATTGAAATAATGAAGATAGATGAGGACAAGAGAAAGGATAACGATGAGCGTAAGAAGTTTATATGCTCGTCCGACTTCACGTTCCTTTGTCTGCCCGATGCCGCCGCAAGAGAGGCGGTAGAACTTGCGAAGGGCAGTAATGTCCGTATTATAGATGCTTCAACGGCACATCGGACAAATCCCGACTGGGCATACGGTTTTCCCGAACTTTCAAAGCAGCACAGAGAAAAGATAGCGGCTTCATCGAGAGTGGCTGTTCCCGGCTGTTATGCAAGCGGTTTTATTTCACTTGTATATCCGCTTGTAAAGGCTGGCATAATGCCGAGCGATTATCCTGTTGTCGCTCATGCGGTATCCGGTTACAGCGGAGCGGGAAAGAAGGCTATCGCAGTGTACGAAAGCGACGAAAAGCCCGAAGAATTTTACAGCCCAAGACAGTATGCGCTTCCTCAGGAGCATAAGCATTTACCTGAAATGATGAAGATAAGCGGACTCGATTACAAGCCTGTGTTCAATCCTCTGATATGCGATTATTTCAGCGGTATGGTCGTAACTGTTCCGGTTCTCACAAGACTTTTGCCGAAGAAATATACGCTTGCCGATATTCATAAGGCTTTCACGGAGCATTATGCAGACGCAAATCTTGTAAAGGTGATGCCTGTTATGGGCGAGGGTGTGCTTGAAAACGGTTTTCTTGCCGCAAACACATTATCGGGTAAGAACAATATGGAGATATTCGTTTGCGGAAACGATGAACGTATAGTGCTTTGCTCAAGACTTGATAACTTAGGCAAGGGCGCGAGCGGTGCGGCTGTTCAGTGTCTTAACATAATGATGGGCATTGACGAAACGACCGGACTTATATAATAAGTGAGGTAATAACAATGGTTGAATTTGATAATTATAAATTAGTGGATAAGGGCGTATGTGCCGCAAAAGGCTTTAAAGCGGGCGGTATCAATGTAGGTATAAAGCCCGGCTCGAAAAAGCGTGACCTTGCTGTGATAAGCTGTGATACAAAGTGTACTGCGGCGGCAATCTACACGCAGAACAAGGTAAAGGGCGCACCGATAATCGTTACAAAGGAGCACCTTAAGAACGGCATCGCTCAGGCTGTTATCGTAAACAGCGGCAACGCAAACACCTGTAACTCAAACGGCATTGAGATCGCAGAGCAGATGTGCGAGCTTTGTGCAAATGAACTCGGTATTGATAAGAACGATATGATAGTAGGCTCTACAGGCGTTATCGGACAGAAGCTGTCAATCGACCCTGTGAAGAACAATATCAAGACGCTTGTAGACAGCATAAGCGAGGACGGAAGCTCACTTGCGTGCGAGGCAATAATGACGACCGATACACGCAAAAAGGAACTTGCGGTAGAGTTTACGCTTGACGGCAAGACCTGTCATATCGGCGGTATCAGCAAGGGTAGCGGTATGATAAATCCCAATATGGCTACAATGCTTGCTTTTATCACAACAGATGTAAAGATAAATGCGGAGCTTCTGCATAAGGCACTGAAAAGGACAGCGGACATTACTTACAATATGGTAAGCGTGGACGGTGATACATCCACAAACGATACACTGTGCATAATGGCGTCGGGACTTGCAGGCAACAAGGAAATAACGGCAGAGGACAAGGATTATGAAGTGTTCATAAACGGTCTTTACGCTGTAATGATGAACCTTGCAAGAGAAACCGCCCGTGACGGCGAGGGAGCAACGAAGCTGATGGAATGCGTTGTTGACCACGCACCTACAGAAGCTGTTGCAAAGAGCGTTGCACTGTCTGTTATAAACAGCAGTCTTTTAAAGGCGGCTATATTTGCGGCTGACGCTAACTGGGGACGTATTCTCTGTGCGATAGGTTATGCCGAGGGCGACTTTGATATTTCGAAGGTCGAGGTCGTTCTGTCATCTTCAAAGGGCAGTGTAAAGGTCTGCGAGAACGGTGCAGGTGTTGACTTCTCGGAAGACGAAGCGTTCAAGATTCTTTCAGAAGATGAAATTGTTATCAGGATTGATATGCACGACGGTGCCGATAAATCGGTAGCGTGGGGCTGTGATCTGACTTATGAATATGTAAAGATAAACGCAGAATACAGAAGCTGACACCGAAAGGACAAAAGAAGATGGAACTTGAAAATGAAAAGAGAGCAAGTATACTCAGCGACGCACTTCCTTATATACAGCAGTATTCAAACAAGGTAGTAGTAGTCAAGTACGGCGGTAACGCAATGACAAACGACAGGCTGAAGCAGGCGGTTATGTCCGACCTTGTTCTGCTGTCACTGTGCGGTATCAAGATAGTGCTTGTACACGGCGGCGGACCCGAAATAAACGCAATGCTGAAAAAGGTCGGCAAGGAGAGCAAGTTTGTAAACGGCCTTCGTTACACCGATGAAGAAACGATAAACATCGTTCAGATGGTGCTTTGCGGTAAGGTAAACAAGGATCTTGTCGATCTGCTTTACAGCCACAAGGGCAGAGCGGTAGGTCTTTGCGGTCTTGACGACCATATGATAGAGGCTGAACAGCTTGATCCGGATTTAGGTCTTGTAGGCGAGATTACTCAGGTAAACGTAAGCCTTATAAACGATGTTCTCGAAAAGGGCTATATCCCTGTAATTTCGACCGTTGCGGCAGGCAAGGACGGTACTGTTTACAATATCAATGCGGATACGGCGGCGGCAAGAATTGCGGCTGAGATGAAATCCGAAAACCTTATCCTTATGACAGATATAAAGGGACTTCTTGAGGATAAGGACGATGACAGCACGCTTATACATACTGTCGGAGTTTCAGAAGTGCCTTATCTCAAAAAGCAGGGCATAATCTCAGGCGGTATGATACCTAAGATAGATTGCTGTGTTGAGGCTGTCCGCAGAGGTGTAAAGAAAGCGAATATCATTGACGGCAGAATACCTCATTCAATACTTATAGAACTGCTTACAAACGAGGGCGCAGGTACTATGATCATCTGAGGCACCGATGCAGGCGGAAAGGACAGATATGAATACTATAGACAAATTCAATTCTCATATAATGGGATCATACGGCAGGCTGAATGTTGTTCTTGACAAGGGCGAGGATGACAAGGCGATTGACGAAAACGGCAAGACGTATATAGATTTCGGCAGCGGTATCGGCACAAACTCGCTCGGTTACTGCAACAAGGAATGGGCTGACGCTGTGTGCGAACAGGTACGCAGTATACAGCATACCTCAAATTATTATTACACAAAGGTTCAGGCTGAGTTTGCCGAGAGATTATCGGAAGCGTCAGGAATGAAGAATATGTTCCTTTGCAACAGCGGTGCCGAGGCTAACGAATGTGCTATCAAGATAGCAAGAAAGTACAGCTTTGACAAATACGGCAAGGGCAGACATAATATAATCACCCTTGTAAATTCATTCCACGGCAGAACTCTCTGCACGCTGTCGGCTACGGGACAGGACGTGTTCCACAACTACTTCTTCCCGTTTGTTGACGGATTTATAAATGTTGAAGCAAACAATATAGAGGATCTTAAGGCAAAACTCGATGATACGGTATGTGCCGTAATGTTCGAATATATACAGGGCGAGGGCGGTGTTGTGCCGCTGGAGCAGAAGTTCGTTGACGCAATATTTGAGCTTTGTGCCGAGCGTGATGTGCTGACAATTTCGGACGAAGTACAGACGGGTGTCGGCAGAACGGGTAAATTCCTTGCAGGCGATAATTTTGGAAAGAAAGCCGATATAATAACGCTTGCAAAGGGCATAGCAGGCGGTATCCCGATGGGTGCGTGCCTCAGCGGCGACAAGTGCGCAGGTGTACTTACTCCGGGAACACACGGTTCGACATTCGGCGGAAATCCTATCGCTTGTGCAGGTGCAATTGAGGTGCTGAAGAAAGCGGCAGATCCGATATTCTTGTCACAGGTTGCGGATAAGGGAAGATATATAGCTGAAAAGCTGAAAGAGATACCCGAGGTCGAATCGGTTACGGGTATGGGTCTTATGATCGGCATAAAGCTAAAGACAAAGAATGCAAAGGATATACTGAATGCCGCTCTTGAACACGGACTTCTTATCCTTACCGCAAAGGAAAAGTTAAGACTTCTTCCTCCGCTCACTATCTCTTATGAGGATATTGACAAGGGAATTGAAATACTCGCAGAGCTTTTAAAATGAAATTAAAACTAAAACCGAAAGGAAAAAATTATGAAACATTTACTTAAGATGATGGATCTCAGCACAGAGGAGATCATTGAGATTCTCAATCTCGCAGATCAGCTCAAGTATGAGCTTAAGCACGGCATTCCCCACGATCATTTAAAGGGCAAGACGCTCGGTATGATCTTCCGCAAGGCTTCTACAAGAACCAGAGTTTCCTTTGAAACAGGTATGTATCAGCTCGGCGGCAATCCTCTTTACCTTTCAGCAAGCGATATGCAGATAGGAAGAGGCGAGCCTATACAGGATACCGCAAGAGTTTTATCACGTTACATTGACGGTATAATGATAAGAACATTCGATCAGGCTGAGGTTGAAAATCTTGCTGAATACGGCAATATCCCGATAATCAACGGCCTTACAGACCTTTCTCATCCTTGCCAGGTGCTTGCTGACCTTATGACAATCCGTGAGTACAAGGGTAAGCTTGACGGTCTTAAGATGTGCTACATAGGCGACGGCAACAACATGGCAAACTCGCTCATTGTCGGCGGCTTAAAGACAGGTATGAGCGTATCTGTTGCCTGCCCTGAGAACTACCACCCTGCCGCTACAACACTTGCGTTCGCTGAAAAGTATGACTGCTTCGAACTGACAGACGATCCTATAAAGGCCGCAAAGGACGCAGACGTTATCTTCACAGATGTATGGGCATCTATGGGTCAGGAAGGCGAAGCTGAAATCAGAAAGAAAGCATTCAAGGGCTTCCAGATAAACGATGAGGTTATGGCTGTCGCTAAGCCCGACGCTATGGTACAGCACTGTCTGCCCGCACACAGAGAAGAAGAAATTACAGCCAAGGTATTTGAAGAACACGCAAACGAAATCTTCGACGAGGCTGAAAACAGACTCCACGCACAGAAGGCAGTAATGGTACTGCTTATGGGCAATAAGGATTGATCCGGATAAACTTAAATATCCGATACGGAGCAACGCATTATGTTGCTCCGTATTCGTGTAATATGGGGGAATAGTCATGACTAATCTGCTTATAAAACTGTTTGTAAAGGATAGCAAAAACACAGCCGATCCCGCTGTCAGAAAGCGTTACGGGTATCTCGGAGCATTTACCGGTATCGTACTTAACATACTTTTGTTTCTCGGAAAGCTGATTGCAGGTATATTATCGGGCGGTATCTCAGTAATCGCTGACGCATTCAATAACCTTTCAGACGCAGGCTCATCAATAATGACCTTTGTCGGCTTTAAAATGGCAGGAATGCCTGCAGACAGCGAACACCCCTACGGTCACGGCAGAATGGAATACGTTTCGGGCATAATAATTTCTTTTATCATAATGATGATGGGCTTTGAGCTTGGTAAAAGCTCGGTCGAAAAAATTTTCTCGCCCGAAAAGTCGGAGTTCAGCATACTTGCCGTAGCGGTGCTTGGTGCGTCGCTTCTTGTGAAGCTGTGGATGGCACTGTTCAACACAAAGCTCGGTCGTAAAATCGACAGTGCCACAATGAAGGCTGCGGCGGCAGATTCGCTGTCAGACTGTATTTCTACATCGGTAGTAATCATCTGTATGTTCATACAGCTGTTCAGCGGCTTTGAGCTTGATTCATACGCAGGTATCGTTGTTGCGCTTTTTATCCTCTACACAGGATTCAACACATTCAAGGAAAGCCTCACTCCGCTGCTTGGTACAAAGCCTAAAAAGGAACTGGTGGAGGAGATTGAAAACACTGTAATGAGCTATGACGGAATAGTCGGCGTACACGATCTTATGGTGCATGATTACGGTGTAGGCAGAATGGTAATATCGCTCCACGCCGAAATAAGCAGTAAAACAGATATAATGCTTGCACACGAACTTATAGATCTTATAGAGGACGATCTCAGGGAAAAGTACAGATGCAGTGTTACGATACATATGGATCCTGTCGTTGTGGATGATAAGAAGGCGGACGAGGTGAAAAAGGTGGTTCTTGATATAATAAAAAATATCGACAGCAGCCTTACTATCCACGATTTCCGCATTACCGACGGGGTTTCAAGGATAAATGTAATTTTCGACCTGGTAACGCCTTTCGGCTTCAGATATAAGGACGGGGAACTTGCTCTTATGATAAAGAACGCAATTGCGGAAAAGGACGGCAGGCTCAATGCCGTAATCACCGTTGAACGTTCAATGTGCTGAATAATGCTTTTTAAACGCACAAAGTCACAAAAGACTTTGTGCGTTTATTTTAAGTTGACTTGACACGGATTTTGTGATAAAATAAAACTATACTATATTATGAGAGAGTGTTTGTATGAACGGCAATAACGGAAAATGCGGAAAACTGTTTGTTATAGAAGGGCTTGACGGCTGCGGCAAAAGCACACAGCTTGAGATGCTGAAAGCAAGCGCAGACAGCAATATCCGCTTCATCAGCTTTCCGAATTACAACAGTGCAAGCGGTGAGATAATCAAGGACTATCTCAGCGGTAAATTCTGCGAGGAAAACGGCAGAACGGGTGCATATACGGCCGGCAGTTTCTATGCGATAGACCGTTATATCAGCTACAAGACCGACTGGGAAAAGGATTATAAAGCGGGTAAGACCATAATAGCCGCAAGATACACCTCCTCAAATGCTATATATCAGATGGCAAAGCTGGAAAAGTCCCGATGGGACGAGTACCTTGAGTGGCTTGAGGACTATGAGTACGATAAATTCGCAATTCCACGTCCCGAAAGGATTATATTTCTGGATATGCCTGTAGAGGTGTCGCAAAAACTCCTTTCCGCACGTTACGGCGGAGATGAAGCAAAGAAGGATATTCACGAAAGCAACGTTGCTTTTCTGAAGGCCTGTCGGGAAACGGCACTATACACAGCCGACAAGAAGGGCTGGTATATACTGCCGTGCTCGGACGGTGAAAATCCTTACACTCCCGAAAAGATAAATAAAGAATTATCGGCGCTGATTTACGGCTGATAACAGGCAAAAGCAAGGTAATATAAAGTGTTGGAATTAAAGAAAATTGAACTCAGCGACAAGCAGTGGATAGATCCGCTTCTGAAGCTGTCTGATTTCAGAGGTTGTGAGTATAACTTCACAAATAACTTTGTGTGGAGCGGTGTTTACAACATTACTGTAGGACGTTTTCAGGATTTTTATGTATCAAAGCACGGAAACTGTTTCGTGTTTCCTGCAGGAAAAGGCGATACAGACGCACTGCTTTCAGAACTCAAAAATTACTGTGACAGTACGGGAATACCGTTTGAATTCTGCAGTATGGATATAAAGGACAAGCTGATGCTCGAACAGCGTTATCCCGGTATGTTCACCTTCGATACAAGCGAAGATCTGTATGACTATGTGTATCAGTCGCAGTCGCTTGCAACGCTCGGCGGAAAGAAGTTGCATTCAAAGCGTAATTATATCAACCGTTTCAAACAGCTTAACTGGAGCTTTGAGGATATTACGCCGGAGAATATTGACGAATGCAAGCAGATGAGCCTTGAATGGTGCATACGCAACGATTGCGATAAAAGCGAGGATAAATCGGAGGAAATGTGCGCTGTCGGAATAGGACTTGAGCATTTCTTCGACTTAGGTCTTGTAGGCGGTATACTGAGAGTCGATGGCAGGATACAGGCGTTTTCATACGGTGAACAGCAATGCAGTGATACGTTTGTGACCCACGTTGAAAAAGCGTTTACCGATTATGACGGAGCATATCCGATGATAAACTATATGATGGCAAACAGGTTCTGTAAGGGACTTGAATATATAAACAGGGAAGAGGATATGGGAGAGGAGAATCTCCGCAAGGCGAAGAAGTCTTATCACCCGTGTTTTATGGTTGAGAAGTTCAGTGCGGTTTATAATGCCGGGAAAGGACAATCAGAATGATATATGTATTTTTAGCGGACGGATTTGAAGAAACCGAGGCAATTGCCCCGATTGACATTTTAAAGAGATTCGGAAAAGAGGTAGTTACCGTCGGAATAGGCGGCGGTAAGATTACAGGCGCACACGGAATAACGGTTATTGCCGATATTACCGACAGTGATGTTATTATGACAGATAAGGTCGAGATGATAGTTCTTCCCGGCGGTATGCCCGGAACACTTAATCTTGAGAAAAGCCCCGTTGTACAGGCGGCTATAAAATTCTGCGCCGATAATAAGAAAGCGATAGGCGCTATCTGTGCCGCTCCCTCTATAATCGGAAAGCTGGGACTTCTGAAAGGCAAAAAGGCAACTTGTTTCCCCGGCTTTGAACAATTCCTTGAGGGTGCAATGTTCACGGGCGACCTTGTAAATATTGATGATAACATAGTTACCGCAAAGGGAGCAGGTGCGGCTGTAGAATTCGGACTTGCGCTCGGAGCATTACTCTGCGGTGAAGGAAAAGCAGAAAAGACAGCTAAGTCTTTACAGTGCAGATGAGCGTAAACGAGCAGAAAAAACAACTGAGAAAAGCCTTGCTCCAGAAGCGAAAACTGCTTTGTGACAGTGAAACGGCTGTTAAAAATGCCGCTATAACAGAGAATCTTTTGAGCCTTGAAAAGGTGCGGACGGCGGATATTATACTGCCGTTTGTTTCGACAGACGGCGAGGTAGATACGAGAGAATTCATAACGCAGTGCCTCAAAGCAGGAAAGAATGTTGCTGTGCCGAGATGTATAGACGGCAGTAATATGGAGTTTTGCGTGATAAATACGTTTGACGATCTCGAAAAAGGTATGTACGGAATTGACGAACCGAAAAAGAGCTGTGCTGTGATTGATGCCGCCTGTGCAGAAAACAGCGTGCTGATAGTTCCTGCACTATGCTTTAATGCTAAAGGCTTCAGACTCGGTTACGGCAAAGGCTATTATGACAGATTTATAAACGGTTACAAGGGCTATACTGTCGGAGTATGCTATGAAGAATTTCTGACGGAGGATATACCTGTCGATGATTACGACAGATGCGTTGATATAGTCATTACAGAAAAACGGAAAGGACAAAAATATGGAGAATAATCCTATGGATTTAACTCATAAGGATGAAAATACCGAAAGCACAGAAGAACGCACAATTATGATGGATTCGATAAAAGCGCTTCATACAGGCGAAGTGCGGAACGAAGATCCATCTTATGACGGCGGATACGAAAGCGTTCCGGACAGTGAAGAATCGCTTTCTGAGGACGGTGAGCCTGCGGAGGACGAGGTAACCGAAGAAGAATATCAGGAATATCTTGCGGCAAAAAAAGAACGCAACAAGAAAATCAAAGCGAAAAACCGCCACAGAAGAACGTTTTCACATATTCTCACAGGCGTTCTGCTGTCAGTTTTCATCATATCGATTTCTGCGTTTCTTGCTACATACATTGTAAAGTCGGCACTTGATTTTACGGGAATCGGAAAAACCTATTGCCAGGCCGAGATACATATAAACGAGGATTCGACAACAGATGAAATCGCTCAGGATCTTGCAAATCTCGGTATTATAAATATGCCGGATATGTTCAAGCTCTATACCAAAATTTTCGGCAAGGGCGATAAGTTCATAAAGGGTACTTTCACGGTTGACACAACAATGTCGTACAGTGCGCTTATTTCTGAGCTGCAGACAGTGTCTACTGTAAATCAGACGGTTTCAATACAGATAACCGAGGGTATGACTATTGATGAGATTGCTCAGATGATGGAGGATAACCGTGTCTGCCGTGCCGAAGATTTCATGGAGCAGTGCAAGACGCTCGGAGATACTTATAAATTCCAGAAACGTCTTGAGAATAAAAAGCTGAAGTATTATCAGATGGAAGGATATATATTCCCCGATACATACGAGTTCTATATTCTTCCTGCCCTTGAGGACAATAAGGAGCTTGATACAAGCGAGTATGCCGCAGATGCTCTTGATATTATATATCAGAACTTCAATAACAAGCTGACGGCACGTTACTATAACCGTATGAGCGAGCTTGGGCTTACGCTTGACGAAACCATAACGCTTGCTTCGATAGCACAGCGTGAGGCGGATACTACGACCAATATGGGCAATGTTGCATCGGTATTCTTCAACCGTATGGCTGATGCGGAAGCATTCCCGCATCTCGAATCAGACGTTACCGTACATTATGTTGATGAGCATATAAAACCGCATCTCACCTCATCGCAGTACGATCAGAAAATGTTTGACGCATATAACACCTATAAGTGTGACGGCATACCGATAGGACCTATCTGCAACCCCGGTCTTGACGCTATAAAGGCAGTGCTTTATGCGCCTGAAACAAGCTATTACTACTTCTGTGCTGATCCCGAAACAACAGAAATGTATTTTGCAGAAACTATTTCGGAGCATGAGGAGAATCTCCGCAAGTGCGGACTGGATCATGCGATAGCCGAATAATCAAACAATCAATATTCCGCCGCAGAGCTTTCTGCGGCGGAATGTCATAATAAGGTAAAAGAAAGGTTAAATTTATGTTAGAACTTTTATCGCCAGCGGGTGATCTTGAATGTCTTATGTCAGCCGTTGATTACGGTTGTGACGCTGTATATCTCGGAAGTACAATGTTCGGTATGAGAGCAGGTGCGGCAAAATTCGATCCCGAAACGCTGAGGAAGGGTGTTGAATACGCTCACGCAAAGGGTGTAAGAGTATATCTTACCTGCAATACCGTTCCGTCAAACGATGAGATAGAACTGCTCCCCGAATTTATAAAAACCGCATACGACTGCGGAATAGATGCCGCAATAGTAAGTGACATCGGCTGTATTGCTCTTATAAAGCGTACCGTTCCCGATCTTGAGATTCACGTTTCTACACAGGCAGGAGTAGTAAACTATGTAACTGCAAACGAACTGTACAAGATGGGCGCAAAGAGAGTAGTGCTTGCCCGTGAGGTAGATATTGAAAATATAAAGCGTATAAGGGATAACATACCTGAGGATATGGATATTGAAGTGTTCGTTCACGGGGCAATGTGCGTTTCATTTTCAGGAAGATGCCTGCTTTCCGCTTTTATGACAGGCAGAAACGCCAACAAGGGCGAATGCGCTCAGCCTTGTCGCTGGAAATATCACTTAGTGGAAGAAAAACGCCCCGGTGACTACTATGAGCTGTCTGAGGGCGATGGCGGCTCTTATATCCTTAACGCTAAGGATATGTGTATGATAGAGCATCTTAAGGAACTTAAGGATGCAGGCGTTACCAGCTTCAAGATTGAAGGCAGAGCAAAATCCGCATATTATACGGCAACGGTTACGAATGCCTACAGATCTGCGCTTGATGCGGTGAAAAACGGTGAACCGGTACCGAAGTGGGCGGTTGAAGAAGTTTACAAGGTAAGCCACAGACAGTATTGCACCGGCTTTTATTTCAACAAGGATGACGCAAACCAGTATTACGAGAACAGCGGCTACATCCGTGAGTGCGACTTTGTCGGAGTCGTTGACAGCTGTGAGAACGGCAGGGTGAATATCACGCAGAGAAACTATTTTACCGTTCACGATGACCTTGAAGTGCTGTCGCCCGGAAAGACGCCGGTAAAGCTGGATATTCCTTATCTGATAAATTCAAAGGGCGAACAGACAGAGATAGCAAACCGTGCGACAGAAAAGATGTACTTTGACTATCCCGTTTCTTTCCCTCCTCATTCGATAATAAGAAAACCGTTGAGCAAAAAGTAAACTACGGAGGTAACTATCATGCTGAAAGCTCCGCAAAACCTGTTCGCTACCGCTTATGACGGATCGGTGCGATCCGACTGGCAGACGGTAGAGGGTGCAGACGGCTATATATTGCAGTTCTATAATGCAGATGAACCGGAAAAGTGCATTAAAACACGCTATGCACAGAATAATTCAAAGCTGATACTTGGGTTTCGCAACGGCAGAAAGTATCTTGTACGGGTAAAAGCATTCAGCTATCGTGACGGGAAAGAGGTATACGGCGAACTGTCACAGCCGGCAGAATTTACGCCGATGTGCCATCACCTTAAAGCACAGAATGTAATCACGATGAACAAGGGCGAAACGTCACAGATAGTATGGGAATGCAGAAATAAAGTGCCTGCCGTTACTTTTGAATGTGATGACAGCGATGTGGCGACTGTAACAAAGGGTGGACAGGTTACCGCCGTTTCGGACGGTACGGCTGAGATAAAGCTGACGGCTGATGATGGTCAGACTTTTACTGCTAAGATAGTTGTCGGCAGGGATATGTCACGTTATCCGGCTACGGCAAGGATCATGCTCTGCGGCGATATAATGTGTTCGCTTGAGCATCAGCGGAAAGCCGCTTTGCGCTCGCTTGATTTTACAGGCACATTCGGAACGCTTAAAGATACGGTCAGCTCAGCCGATTATTCTGTAGCGGTGCTTGAAACCACCTGCTTTGACGGAGCGCCGTTTGAATATGAAAAGATACGCACAGACAGTGGAAGCCCAAATTGTAATTCGCCGTCCACATTCATAGACGCAGTGAAAAACTGCGGATTCAATGCACTGGTAACCGCTAATAATCATAACTGTGATACAGGGCTTGAAGGGCTTAACGCTACCGTACAACGTATCAGAAACAGCGGTATGGCAAATATCGGTACGCTTGACGATGAAACTCATATTGCCGACATAAACGGAATAAAGGTCGGATTTGTCGCAGTAAATTCAATATCAAACGGGCTTGAGAAAAATATACCGCCAGAAATTATCGGGAAATATGAGCCTGAGCATTTCAGACAGCTTGTTGAAACGCTTAAAAATGAAGGCGCAGAGTATATAATCGCATATCAGCACTGGGGTGTTATGAATTCCGTTACGGTTCGAAATTCTCAGATAAAGACGGCTGAATATATGGCACAGTGCGGTGTGGATCTTATTATCGGTTCTCATCCGCACGTTATGCAGAAGGTCTGTAAAATACACACATCCGATGGCAGAGAGGTGACGTGCTTCTATTCTCTGGGTAATCTTTTGTCATCTATGAAAGAACTTCGTGAAAACCGTGAGAGTGTAATTGTAAATCTGATTCTCACAAGGACCGAAAGCGGAGTAAAGTCCGATATATCGTGCATTCCGACTCTTTGTAAAGACACATCCGACGGATATACGGTAAGCGTTCTTGACGGGTTGCTGACGCAAACAGAACAGATTTCCGAAGATCGCATAAGAGATATACTCGGCAAGGAGGGTGTTATCCGAAAATACCCTAAATTCTTGCTTCAAGGCTCAGCCGTGCTGAGAAATATATTCCGTGACAGCGGCTTTTCTTATGACGATACCGCTCTTATTCTGTCGCCGTTATCGCTTGTAAGCAAAAAAAGTAATCTTTCGGGAAAAGCCGGCAGCCAAAGAAATAAAATTGATATAAATAAAAATTTCAAATCGTTTTTAGACGGCTCAGACAGCGATTATATCGTAATCGACCTTTATACTGCGGCGGCTGTTTCGTGCTACAAGTACGGCGACAGCTTCTATACGGCATCAAGCAGTTTTATTTCTTCCGATTTTTACAATTCCAATAAAGACAGGCTTGAAAAAATTTCTCCGCCTTTTGACGAAAAAACAGTAAAATCCGCACTTAAAGAATATGCGAAAATTGTCTTGTCAAAATATGATAAGGATAAAATCATATTAGTGCGGTTAAAATTCAGCAATATCTGCGTAAAAGAAAATCAGCTCAGAAACGGTAAAAACAGAAATGCGCTGAATAAGCGGTTGAGGCTGTATGAGGATTATCTTATTTCGCTTTTACAGCCGGTGGTTATTGATGTTTCCGCCAACTATTTTATGGCGTCAAAAAGCGACAATACGATGTCCTTTGAGCCGCTTTTCTACGATGATGTAAGAATCAAGCTGAACTCAGCTGTAAAACGAATCCGCAAGGATACATATTTTTCTGCACCGGAAATAAGGCTGCAGCTTATGCGTGTCATAAAATATTATGATAATATGACAGCAAGAGCCTATCAACCTGAACTGCTTGACAGAAATTATGTATCGGACAGAATGGCGGAGCTTACGTCAAAGCAGTTTGTCGCAGAGAATTTCGAGTATTTTGTATATCTGCGTGAAAATGAGATCCGTACCTATGATGACGCAAAAATCCTGCTTTCCGCTAAAGCCGGTGCAGAAAGGCTTATCTCGGCAATCAAAGCGGCAGAGTGTATTGACGGAGATATTTGCGATTGCAGTTACGATGATATAAGAATAGTTTTCGATGAGAACTTCCTTATGAAAAAGCAATTATCCCGTAAACTTTCTGAGGTTTATAAATATACCGTTCCCGATAACTGCGAACATATTTTCCTTATCAGAAACGACCGCAAATTGCTTGCTGACTACGAAGCACGGCATAAACCTGTATTGGTTGACATCTGGGGCAGCTGTATTTCCCGTGAATCCGTTAACCGTAATTCCTCAGGTATCTATGTCGATAAATACATTTTCAAGCAGCCGTTTTTGCTTGCAGACGAGCCTGAAATACCGTTTGACAACGATTTGTCGGCTGATAAATTCTGCGGCAGTAAGTGGCGAAGGCGCACTGTTAAAGAGGCATTTTTGCACCAAGGAAAACGCATTCTATCTGACAGTAATGCCGAATGGCTGATAGTTGATATGTACGACCTTATCTGCAATATGCGTAAGTACGGCGATTCACTTTTCGAGGTGGATGATTTCATACTTCGCACCGCTTTTTACAAGTCGATTTCCGATAAATGCGAAAGTACCTATTTATTTAACGAAAGAAGCCGTGAATATCTCGAAGAAGCGCTTGAAAACTTCTGCAAATTTGTCACTGAGCGCTATGGAAAAAACATCATTTTAATTAAAGCCGATCTTAAAGACCGTTATATTTCGCTTGACAATACGTTAGAAATGTTATCCGACAGCGATAACACATTCAAAACCAAAAAAGCATTTATAAACGGATTCGAAGAAGAATTCGCACGTCTTACTGATTGCTGTGTAATTGATATTTCTAAAAGGTTTTATGCCGATGACCGCTTTGCACTTGGCGGTGCGCATATCGTCCATTATGAAGATGAGTTCTACAGTCAATGCTGTAAGCATATAACGGCTTTCCTAGGCGGCACAGACAGCCGCTATACCGATAAGGTCGATGAGGAGTATATCGCTCTGAGAGATATGAAAATTTAATAAAGATCAGTTATCCCCGTGCAGTTTAATGCTGTACGGGGATAGTTTTGTATATATGTCCGTTTTATTGGACAGTGGGCATGGTAAAATTTATAATGGTAAGCTGAATTCGCTTTTACGCAACGAGAGCCGCACAGACTTTCAAAGTGAATTAATACGTTAGCTGTGGAAGTGACTTCTGCGGATGTGTGGCGTTTTCTTAGTGCCTTTTCCACCTCCACTGTGAGAAACGGATGATGATTGCTCTGCGCTTCTACGCTTGTGCCGTCTGTATTCGTTGCCGAAGCGGTATCCTACGGTTGATATTTGCGTTTTGTTGCTGTACTCGTTAATCGCAGGAGCTATAGGTCTTTTTGTTATCGCTTGCTTTGTCACAGGCTCGATCTCGGCGTTGATAGCCGTAAGATAGATGATGTATTGCATTGCGTTAAAAATCAGCTCTACAACATCATCCTTTTTGTCAATTATGCCGTTTACATATATTTCTCCGCTTAAATCAAGCGTTTTGATTAATCGATCTGCCTCAAGGTATATTGATTTTTTGACAAATCCCGACTTTCCTTGCCTTGTAAAGTCGGTAATCAACACAAAATCGCTTGATGCAATGTAGGTGAAAATAAATCCCACGCTATCGTGCCATTTACGCTCGACAAAAAATGTATCAACAGGCAGATGATCCAGAGCGTATCGCTCTAAAGCAGTTTCTCTGCTTTGTTCCGAGAGCAATGTACTTAGATCATCATCAAACAAGTAAGTTTGCCGTCCGTGCGTTGTAAAACGCTGTAAAGCAGTAGCAGGAAGAATCTGTAACGTTATAGCTTCTTCGTTTTTATAATACACTTGCTGTGCCTCTGCTCCATAATCTTTCTTAAGCTGACGGACAACTACATCTATTACGTCATCCACCTTGCAGTCATATGGCAAATCGCTGAGCGGATATTTATTCCGCTCAGCTTTAAGTATCTCGTTTATCACAGGCGAGTATTGCTGTTTACTGCCCATTTTGTACCTCCGAGATATGACGCTTCCGAAAGGATTTTCGGACCTGTTCGGGTATCGTAAATCCGACTGCAAGGCAGTTTTTATCGAAGTAAAAACGACAACAGGCAAGGTAAGACCTCAGCAAGAGCAGTTTTTAAATGCTATGAAAGACTACGGAGCTATCGCAGGGGTATGCAGATCAGCGGAGGAGGCGCTTAAACTGATTGATGACGGCTGATGAGATAATCGAACTTGCAAGGCACAACACGCCGCTCCCGGACGATGCAACGCTTGCGGAAGGTTTGCTGTATAAATCAATGCGTCTGACATATGCGGCGTTTCGTGAGGGCGAGATAACAAAAGAGCAGGGCGCACAGGAGCGCAAGCAGGCAGTGAAGCAGTTTGACAAGTACCAGTTGTACGAAAAAACGTACAGAAACAACGCTAAGCGTGGCAAAGCAATAGGCGAGTTGTTATGCGAGGTAAACAAGCACGGCTGTGAACTGTGCAAACGAATGGCTAAAATATACGACGGAAGAGAGGCACTTAAGGATGATAGGTGACGAGAATAAGTTTGACGGAGAAAAGATAAGGCTTGACTTGGTAGAACCAAGTCTCAGACTGTAGAAAAACCCCGATTTGCAAGCAAGTCGGGGTTAAATTATGCCTGAA
>OHHK01000237.1_pt1 | contig 42529 bp, 30 predicted proteins | sample 1568111 | NCBI WGS metagenome assembly OHHK01 (sample SAMEA3879562, study PRJEB24766) | human gut metagenome | biome: human-associated habitat; feature: feces | place: USA | collected 1985/1987 | reverse complement strand
CATATATACTGGGGAATACATATCACAATTTGCGTAAACTACAATCAGCACACGGCGGAGGTGATCCGGGAGCTGTTTATCAGGGAAGACAGGAGAAAGATGATGCGCTCAGACTCACCATGGCTGTAGGAGAAATTCTGGAAAGAAACGGGATTGATGTGGTGTATACCAGAACCGAAGATATATATCAGACTCCATTTGAAAAGGCAAAACTTGCAAATGAATCCGGGGCGGACTATTTCATTTCTTTTCACAGAAACAGCAGTCCAAGAGATAATCAGTATCAGGGCGCTGAGGTGCTGGTATATGACCGCAGTGGAATAAAATATGAGATGGCTGAAAATATACTTGGAGCGTTGGGGGAGGCTGGATTCCGTGAGATAGGCGTTAAGGAACGTCCCGGTCTGGTGGTGTTAAGGCGCACAAAAATGCCTGCACTTTTGGTTGAAGCTGGATTTTTAAATACAGATTCAGATAATGAGATATTTGATCAGCAGTTTGAGAATATGGCGGAGGCCATAGCCGGAGCGATACTTGGAACGCTGACTGGGGAGACAGCAGAAGCTCCGCTTTATTATCGAGTACAGACTGGAATCTTCAGAAAACGGGAAAATGCAGACAGAATGCTGTATCAGCTGATGGAACAGGGATATCCGTCCTTTATCCTGGAAGACAACGGTCTCTATAAAGTGCAGACAGGAGCTTTTCAGCAGATAGGAAATGCAGTGGATATGGAACAGAGATTGCGCGATGCAGGATATAGTACTATAATTGTAACAAAATAAATGTTAAGTTTCATTTTGTTTACAGCAAAAGGGCACAATTTATTTCGGCATGTTTGTGATAAGATAAGTTTTGATAAGGAATTTTCAGTTTTTTGTAAATTACGGTTAGATACCTGGTGTGCTCTTAAAGTATAAACATGACAAAATAAATATTACAAATAAACAAATGCTAAATTTTGTGCAATATAGCTTTTAATTAATAAGTAAATACTGAAATTTTGCATAAAAAATTGTAATATACGGATATGAAAGAATTGTCAGAGTTTATATGGGTATTATATAGAGATACACAGATGAACCCTTATTTGATTTTTGGAAAATGCATATTTATAGAAGAATACGTGAGAAGAAGAAAGATAAACTATATAAGGATAAACGGAAGAATTTTTGCAGGATTTCCGGAAAGTAAATTGATAGATAAAAGCCTTGTAGTAGGAGGAAAGTACAAATGACAGAGTATGAGAAATTTTTGCAGGAACTGGAAACATTTATTTTTGTGGAAAACAAACCGGAGAAAGCAGATATTATTTTTGTTCCGGGAAATGGCTATCCGCAGATGGCAGAGCAGGCAGCCATATTATATAAGGAAGGAATTGCCCCCTGTGTTCTTCCAAGTGGAAGATGCAGCGTTATGCTGGGAAAGTTTGCGGGGGTTCAGGCAAAAGCTGATAAATACTATGAGGAGTATCAGACAGAGTGGGATTTTCTGAAGGATGTTCTTGTAAAAAACGGAGTCAATGAAAATGATATTTTAAAAGAAAACCGTGCTACTTTTACCTGGGAAAATGCAAAATATTCCAGAATGGTTACAGATGGTAAGGGAATATCTGTAAAAAAAGCTATTATATGCTGCAAAACCTATCATGCCAGAAGAGCGTTGATGTATTATCAGAAGGTATATCCGGAAACTGAATTTCTGGTATGTCCTTCTGAGGCGGATGGAATTAACCGCAGAAACTGGAAAAATACAGAAGAAGGAATTCAGGCAGTCACCGGGGAGGCTACAAGAATCATAAGCCAGTTTTCTCTGATGATGGAATAGAGTAAAAGGACCGAATTATACAAGGGTCCTTTTTTACTGTACAGCAGCTGGAATTTGTGGGTGGAATCATAATGCACTATAATCGATAAAAGAACAAATTTGAAAAAAAGAACAAAATCATCACAAATTTGTCTTTACAAAATGCACATATAGAGCTTACTCTCTCTTTTGTGTCCGTATATTACGGATTCTATTGCGCAGAATTCGATATTTACTCATTTATAGCTATAATTATAAATGAGTAAATACAGGATAAAATTCCATAGCTACAGGCAATCTGGAATGCATTTTTACCTGATGCTATGGATGAAGTGATACAGTATTGTACCACTTTAGACCAGATTACTGAAAACAGGAGAACAGTGATACAGTACTGTATCAATTTTCGGACAAGATTCCACAAGCTGCTATGGTATGTTTTTGCAAAAATTCTGAGATATCCAGGTCAAAATGCCATTATGGCAGAAATATTGTAATTCATCCGGTTCAGATCACAGAGAATGAAGAGAAAAGTGATACAATACTGAAACATAGCCAAAACATGCTAAAAAATTATATTTTAGGGGTGTCGAAAAAAATAGAACTATGATATAATACCTATGTCGTAATGTGAAATATTCTGTTACGAAATGTTTACAAAAACATAAAAATCTGATATATTAAAAACGAATGAAAACAGAAAATCTGTTACAAACAGTTTTCGGTTATAAAATAGATGAAATTAATGATTATTTATTGATGTTGATAATAGATGAGGTGTAATAATGAAAAAAAATAACGGTAAGAGAAATGTACAGTTTTTGGCAGCAGCGGCATTAACAGCAACATTAATGGCAGGGCAGGTCCAGCCGTCGGCAGTTTACGGAAGTGAAACCATTCAGGTCAGCAGTCTGATTCCGGATAATGTGACAGTGGAACAGCCGGTACCTCTTTCCGAGATTTCTCTTCCATCCAGTGAATATGGCATTTTATCATGGGCTGACGAATCAAGCGTACCGTCTGAGCGCGTACAGTCTTATGATGTTGTTTTTCGTCCCTATAATCAGGCAGATCTTTCCAAAATATCCGGCTGGGACGGAAGTTCTGATGTGATCTACAGCAGTGTGACAGTAGTAGTGAACGGTATCGAAGAAAATGAATCCCAGGAAGAGGAATGGTCTGAGGATCAGAATGACAGCCAGTGGGAAGAAGAAAACAGCGGCACGGGTGAGAATGACAGTCAGGAATCAGAAGACCAGAACACTGGCTCCGAGGGCGAAGATACTGGTGAATCTGACTCAAATGGACAGGAAAACGAGGGCTTTCAGCAGAACAGTGGCGGTGATTCTGCAGATGAAGACAACAATAACTCTAACGGAAACCAACAGTCAGAAGAGGAATCTCAGCAGAACAGCGATTCTACAGAAGAGAATGGCAATCAGGAGTCCGAAGACCAGAATGCTGGCTCCAAGGATGAAGATACCAGTGAATCCAATGGAAACGGACAGGAAAACGGTGAGTCAGAAGGGGAGTCTCAGCAGAATGGAGAATCCCAGGATAATGCCGGAGATAAGGAAGATATGCCGGAAACAGGGGAAAAACCAGAGGTATCTGTAACCCCAGAGCCAACCGTAACACCGGAAGTATCAATAACACCCGAACCAACCATAACACCAGAAGCATCAGTAACTCCGGAACCAACTGTAACTCCGGATGCCGATAAGGATAATATTTTTGAACAGGAAGATCAGAAAGACCAGCGTCCGTCAGATCTGGAAGAAAATCTTACAGAAGAAGAAAAGAAAGAGCTGGCTGCTGCAAATCATACCAGCAACGGGATTTCTGTGTCTGGAATCAATCTGCCATGGTATGTTCAGTTCAGAGCAACCAGCGGAGAGGATTACCAGTTTACAAATGAAAACGAGGCCAATCTGTTTAAATCCTATGAATTTGAGCTTTGGGATCTGAGAAACAATACAGAATATGAAATTCCGGACGGAGAGTATATCAGTGTGACAGTTCCGGTAAAAGCAGGTTATACATACACTATTGAGCATCTTCTGGACAGTGGGGCAATGGAAACGATTGTTCCCAGTGTGGAAGGAAGTACTATGGTATTCAGCACCCATTCTTTCAGCCCCTTTGGTATTGCAGGAAGTAAACCGCTTGTAGGAGGAGAAATTCAGGAAGATGGATACGGGGATTTAGTACCGGTTGCAACAGTAACACCTACCGCTTCTGCAGGAGTAACAGCAGTTCCGGAAAAGGATGACAGCAGCAGTGTACAGAAGCCACAGGATGACAGTAAGGATTCTGATAAACAGACAAATACATCAGAGGACAGCAGTAAAGAAGCTGAAGAAAATGATGGCAGTTCCAAATCTGCGGTGAATACAGGAGACAACACAATGATCGCACCTTTTATAATTCTGGGTGTGGTAGCTATTGTGGTAGTAGGCGTGATTATTTACTTCAGAAAGAAAAAATAAATTATAGTAAGGCATAAGAAAAAAGCCCTCCCATATAATGTTATGGGGAGGGCTTTTTTATGAAAACAAAAACTGTTTTAAGATCATTGTTTCTTGCATATGGCCTGACAGGTGTCTGTCTTCTGTTTCTGGCATTCCTGGTATTTCAGTTTGATTTGGGACTGGCGCCGGTATCAGCGGGAATTGTGGCAGTGTATGTAATCTCCTGTCTGGCAGGGGGCTTTATGGCAGGAAAAATCATGCGAAAGGATAAATATTTCTGGGGGATTTTAGTAGGCCTTGCATATTTTATACTTCTTGTTTTGGTATCCTTTGCCGCAGAAGGAAAGTGGGATATGTCTTTTCAGCATTTGCTGACTACTTTTTGTATGTGTCTGGGCGGAGGGGTTCTTGGAGGCATGCTGGCATAACCTAAAAAAAGACTTTTATTTGAGAGAATTTTATGCTATACTATGCCCAGACAATTATATATACATAAGGAGGATATACAATGGAGCATATCAAAACATTAAATACAAAAAATCTGCAGAACACAGTGAAAAAAGGTGGATGTGGTGAGTGCCAGACTTCCTGCCAGTCAGCATGTAAAACTTCCTGTACTGTAGGAAATCAGAGCTGCGAGCATAAATAAGGCGGAGTTCAGGGAAGTCAGTTAAGCAGCGGGTGAGTCCGCTGCTTATTCTTTTTATTTACCGGGAAAGCAGTGTGTTTTGTACTAACTTCCCTGGTAAATAAAATATTCTGCGGGAATGTGACCGGATGCACGAGGAATATAAGCGTTCATGGCTGCCTGCATCTGACCAGAAAAGCAGAGTAAGTCTCTCAGAGCTTGAGAGATTTAAGGCGTTCCAAGCGACTCCGTCCGCTTTGCGCGCAGAAAAGTGTTTTATAAACTGTAAATGAAAAAGAATGCAGAACTCAGTATTTACTCATTTATGGTTGAACAGATAAAAGTGTACGGAAAGCAGACAGATATGCTTGAAATAAAAAAAGCGGATCTGGGAGGCTGAGTGTACAGTCCCTGAGAATATAAGAGGACAGGGAACCTGCAGAAAAAGTTCACCTGACTTCTGAAGTGAGTTCAGGACAGATGAAATCTGTCCTGGATTTTTCAGGTATAATTTACAGGAAAGGATTTCAAAAAAATGAGTCTGATTCACAGATACCAGAGCAATGGATATAATATTGTTCTTGACATTAACAGTGGATGTATTCACCTGGTAGACCTTGTAACCTATGAGGTTCTGCCATGCATGGAGAACGAACTGTCAACAGAAGAAATCGTGGAAAGGCTGAAAGACAGATTCAGCCCGGAGGAGATCAGAACTTCTGTTTCGGAATGTGAAAAGCTGAAAGAAGAAGGAATGCTTTTTACCAGAGATATTTATGAAAGTGCAATTGATGAGTTTTCAAAAAACAGCCGTCCGGTTGTAAAAGCCCTTTGTCTTCATATTGCCCATGACTGTAATCTTGCCTGCCGCTACTGTTTTGCGGAGGAGGGAGAATATCATGGAAGAAGAGCCCTGATGTCCTTTGAGGTTGGAAAAAAGGCCCTGGATTTTCTGATTGCCAATTCCGGCTCCAGAAGAAATCTGGAGGTGGATTTTTTTGGCGGCGAGCCGCTGATGAACTGGCAGGTGGTAAAAGATCTGGTCAGATATGGAAGAGAGCAGGAAAAGCTTCATAACAAGAAATTCCGTTTTACACTTACAACCAACGGCGTTCTTCTTGATGATGAGGTAATGGAATTCTGCAATCGTGAAATGTCCAATGTTGTTCTCAGTGTAGACGGCCGTAAAGAGGTACACGACTATATGAGACCGTTCCGCAAGGGCGCCGGAAGCTATGACCTGATCATGCCGAAATTTCAGAAATTTGCGGAATCCAGAAATCAGGACAATTATTATGTAAGAGGAACTTTTACTCATCATAATCTTGATTTTTCAAAGGACGTTCTTCATCTTGCGGATCTTGGATTTAAACAGATTTCTGTTGAACCGGTAGTGGCTCCGGACGAAGAAGAGTATGCGATCCGCAAAGAAGATATTCCTCAGATTCTGGATGAATACGATGCGCTTGCAAAAGAGATGATCAAACGGGAGAAAGAAGGAAAAGGCTTTAATTTCTTCCATTTTATGATTGATCTTACAGGCGGTCCCTGTGTGTATAAGCGTCTTTCCGGATGCGGTTCAGGAACAGAGTACCTGGCAGTGACTCCGTGGGGAGATTTTTATCCCTGTCATCAGTTTGTGGGGGAAGAAGAATTCCTGATGGGTAATGTTGATGAAGGAATTACCAGACCCCAGATCCGTGAAGAGTTTAAGGGCTGTAATGTTTATACAAAGGATGACTGCAAGGACTGTTTTGCCAGATTTTACTGCAGCGGAGGCTGTGCAGCCAACGCATATCATTTCCAGAAGGATGTAAAGGGCAGCTATGAGATCGGATGTGAGCTTCAGAGAAAGCGTGTGGAGTGCGCGATCATGATCAAGGCTGCGCTTGCAGAATAAGTGTTTATAAAAAATGTCCGACAGTCACTGACGGACGGAAGGGCTGCAAATAAGAAACAGGTTATCGGCTTTTTATGCGGATGAGAAGTCCGGGAAAGGAAGCGGGCATACCTGTTGCTTTATCACTATGCAGCTTACGTGACAGGATGGATAATCCCTTACCGGCTGTAAGGGATATTACCCATAAATACATTGTGGTAGAAGGGAAGAACAATGAAGAAAAAAAGAGGAGTCATTGTACTGGTCCTGACTGCGATCATTACGGTTTTTCTGTGCTATACTGCAGCTGTCGGCCTGGGTCCGACAGGAACCGGAGCGGCAAAAAATATTAAAACCGGTCTTGATCTGTCAGGCGGTGTAAGTATTACTTACGAGGCAAAAGACAAAAACCCAAGCAAGGAAGATATGTCAGATACTGTTTATAAAATGCAGAAGCGTGTGGAACAGTACAGTACTGAGGCGCAGGCATATCAGGAAGGCGACAACCGTATTACAGTGGAAATTCCCGGTGTAACAGATGCGGACAAGATCCTCAATGATCTTGGAAAACCGGGCTCTCTGTGTTTTATTGAACAGACAGACAAGGATGGAAATCAGAACTTTGTTGCCGGTGAAAAAAATTACGAACTCACAAGAAGTCTTGATGAGATCAGAGAAGCCGGTTCTGTAGTTCTGGAAGGTACGGATGTTGCGGACGCAGAAGGCGGTACTTACCAGAATGAAAACGGAGCAAGAGAATATGCGGTAAGCCTGAAGCTTACAAAAGAAGGCAAAAAGAAATTTGCCGAGGCAACAGAGGCAAATGTAGGAAAGCAGATTGCAATTGTGTATGACAACGCTGTTTTAAGCGCACCTACGGTACAGGAAGCCATTACAGGCGGACAGGCAGAGATTAATGGAATGGATGGGGTAGAGGAGGCGCAGAACCTTGCGTCCTATATCCGTATCGGTTCCCTGAGCCTGGAACTGGAAGAACTGCGTTCCAGTGTAGTTGCAGCGCAGCTGGGAGAAGAAGCGATCACTACAAGTGTAGTTGCAGGAGCAATCGGTCTTGTGATCGTGATCCTGTTTATGATCTTTGCATACAGAATCCCCGGTCTGGTGGCAGCAATCGCTTTGATCCTTTATACTGCGATCGAGCTGATCACTCTGAATGCTTTTGACATTACACTGACACTTCCCGGTATTGCCGGTATCATCCTGGGTATTGGTATGGCTGTGGATGCCAACGTTATTATCTATGCCCGTATCCGTGAGGAAATCGCATCAGGTTCTTCTGTAAGAACAGCCATCAAGTCCGGATTCAGCAAAGCGTTTTCTGCCATTATTGACGGTAATGTTACAACTCTGATCGCGGCGCTGGTACTGATGTGGATGGGCTCCGGAACAGTAAAAGGATTTGCCTATACACTGGCGCTGGGTATTGTAGTATCCATGTTCACGGCGCTGGTCGTATCAAGACTGATCGTAAATGCTCTGTATGCGGTAGGTATTCAGGATGAAAAATTCTACGGAAGAGCAAAGAAGAGAAAATGCATCAATTTTGTTGGAAAGAAAAATATTTTCTTTATTATTTCTCTGATTCTGATTCTTGTGGGACCGGTATCCATGATGATCCATCAGAAAACAGATGGAAGCATTCTGAATTACAGTCTGGAATTTTCCGGCGGAACTGCAACTACAGTTACCTTTAATGAGGATATGGATATTAAACAGATCGACTCAGAGGTAACACCTGTTGTAGAAAAGGTAACAGGAGATAAGAATGTACAGCCTACCAAGGTTGTGGGAACAAATCAGGTGATTATTAAGACACGCGCACTGTCCCAGCCGGAAAGAGAAAAGCTCAATCAGGCAATGGTTGACAACTTTGACGTAGATGAAGCTCTGATCTCTACAGAAAGTATTTCTTCTACTGTAAGTTCTGAAATGAGACAGGATGCTTTTGTAGCCGTTGTTGTTGCGACTCTGTGTATGCTGGCATATATCTGGATCCGTTTTAAGGACATCCGTTTTGCAAGCAGTGCAGTATTGGCTCTTGTACATGACGTTCTTGTTGTGTTTGCCTTTTATGCACTTGCGCGTATCTCTGTTGGAAATACCTTTATTGCATGTATGCTGACGATTGTCGGTTACAGTATCAATGCAACAATTGTTATTTTTGACCGTATCCGCGAAAACCTTAAGAAAATGGGAAGCCGCGCAGATCTTACAGAGATCGTTAATGACAGTATCACTCAGACACTTACCAGAAGTATTTATACCTCTCTGACAACCTTTGTTATGGTAGCAGTGCTTTATATTATGGGAGTTTCTTCCATCCGTGAATTTGCACTGCCTCTGATGGTAGGTATTGTCTGCGGAGCTTATTCTTCTGTTTGTATTACAGGCTCTCTGTGGCTTGTAATGAAACGTGGCTTTGGCAAAAACAAAGTCCAGGCGATCGCTTCAAAGAATGTGGCTGCGGAAAATAAAAATACAGCTCAGACATCCGGACAGAAGTCTGATAACGGACAGAAACAGCCGAAAAAGAAAAATCGTAAAAGAGTAGCAGAACGTCTTGCGGCTCAGGAAGCGGAAAAGAACGCAGAAGAAAATAAAACAGAATAAAACAGGATTGTCCCGGGGCAGCAGGCTGTCCCGGGATGTGTTTTTACAGGAGAAAAAAATGGAAAAATGGGTAGTAACAGCAAAAAAAGCAGACTTTCAGAAAATCGGGCAGACCTTTGGCATTGATCCGGTGATCGCGCGTCTGATCAGGAACAGAGATGTGGAAGGTATGGAAAATATCCGCTCGTATCTGTACGGAACGCTGGAAGAGCTTCCTTCTCCGTGGCTTTTAAAGGATATGAAAAAAGCTGTGGAGATCCTGAAAGACAAGATTGATCAGAAAGCCAGAATCAGGATCATCGGGGATTATGATATTGACGGAGTAACTGCCACTTATATTCTTCTTACGGGATTTCGCCGTCTTGGGGCAAGGGTGGATACCTATATTCCGGACAGAATAAAGGACGGATACGGAATGCACAGTCAGCTGATCGAAAAGGCGTCAGAGGACGGAATCGATACGATCATTACCTGTGACAACGGAATTGCAGCCTCTGCGGAAATTCAGCAGGCAAAGGAAAAGGGTATGACAGTGATTGTAACGGATCATCATGAAATCCCTTATCGAGACACGGATAAAGGGAGGGAATGGATTGTTCCTGAAGCAGATGCAGTGATCAATCCGAAACAGTCGGACTGTCCATATCCAAACAAAAATATCTGTGGAGCCGTGGTTGCATGGAAACTGATCTGGGCTCTTTATGAGACATATGGAATTGACAGAAATGAGATCCTGGAATTTTCTGAACCGGCAGCGGTGGCAACTGTGGGAGATGTGATGGATCTTCAGGGGGAAAACCGCATTATTGTAAAGGAAGGGCTGAGACGGCTTCCAACTACAAAGAATCAGGGATTTCGCGCTCTCATTGAGGCAAACGGCCTGGGAGGTGAACGGATCACAGCCTATCATGTGGGATTTGTGCTGGGACCATGTATCAATGCCAGCGGAAGGCTGGACACTGCGGCCCGGGCTCTGCGGCTTCTTTGTACAGAGGATGCGGACAGAGCGGCGAAGGAGGCCGGGGATCTGGTTGCATTAAACCAGAGCAGAAAAGCCATGACAGAAAAAGGCAGGGAAGAGGCAGAGCGCATCATTGAAAGTCAGGGGCTTTCCTCAGACCGGGTTCTGGTAGTGTATCTGCCGGAATGCCATGAAAGCCTGGCGGGGATCATTGCCGGAAGGCTGAGGGAAAAATATTATAAGCCTTCATTTGTGCTGACAAAGGCAGAAAAGGGAGCCAAGGGCAGCGGCCGCTCCATTGAAGCCTATTCCATGTATGACGAGCTGGTTAAGTGCAGTGATCTTCTGGAACAGTTTGGAGGTCATCCCATGGCGGCAGGACTGTCTCTGGCAGAAGAAAATATCGATGCATTCCGAAAAAGGCTGAATGAGGTATGTACGCTGACAGAGGAGGAGCTTGTGCCTAAAGTGGTGATCGATGTTCCGATGCCGATTTCTTATCTGTCCAGAACGCTGACAGAGCAGCTGTCTGTTCTGGAACCTTTTGGCAAAGGAAACACAAAGCCTCTGTTTGCCCAGAAGGAACTTCGTGTTTTAAATCTGAGAATTTTTGGAAAGAATCAGAATGTGGCAAAAATGTGTCTGATGGACGGACAGGGAAATTCTGTAGATGCAGTATATTTTGGAGCAGCGAAAGAATTTGAACAGTATGTACAGCAGAAAGAACTGATTTCCGTGACGTATTATCCGGAGATCAACGTCTATCAGGGAAGAGAAAGTCTCCAGGCGGTAATCCGAAATTACTTTTAACTGCAGCAGGAAACAGTGGAGAGCGGTTCATATGGCGTGGGTTTACGCTGTGAACGGAGCGAACAGCAGCGGTATTTGGCGAGACTTGTCGGGTTTTGGATTGATTCCATAAAAAAAAAGTGATATACTGATTTAGATTTATATTATAGAAAAAAGGCGGAGGTGCGGGATTATGAAGAAAATTGAGGATTATGTAAGAAGTATTCCGGATTTTCCGGAACCGGGCATTATTTTTCGTGATGTAACAAGTATTCTGCAGGATGCGGACGGACTGAAACTGGCAATTGATTCCATGCAGGAATGTCTGAAGGACACAGATGTGGATGTGATCGTTGGAACAGAGTCAAGAGGATTTATGTTCGGAGTTCCGATCGCATACAATCTTCATAAGCCATTTGTACCGGTACGTAAAAAAGGTAAGCTTCCATGTGAGACAGTATCCAGAAGCTATGATCTGGAATATGGAAGCGCAACCATAGAAATGCACAGAGACTCCATCAAACCGGGACAGAAGGTTGCGGTAATTGATGATCTGATCGCTACAGGAGGTACGGTTGAGGCGGCTGTGAAGCTTATTGAAGAGCTTGGCGGAGAGGTTGTCAAAATCGTATTTCTTATGGAACTTGCCGGTCTGAAAGGCCGTGAGAAACTGGCTGGCTATGATGTGGCTTCTGTGATCCGATACGAAGGGAAATAACCACAGACGGAGCGTACGACGGCTGCTAAAGAAGAACAGGCAGCAGAATATCAGACAGGTGGGAGAGAATGACAGAAAGAAATAAAAATATACAAACGGAAAAAAGTCCGGGCGCTGTAGATCAGGCAAAAATTGAATCCGTGAAAAAGGCAGATGCAGCGGTAAAATCCATGAGTGATTTTACAAGTCCGGAAGTTCTGTATCAGGAATTGATCACCAGTGTGAGAAAATACCATCCGTCTACGGATATTTCCATGATACAGAAAGCCTACGAGGTAGCAAGAGAGGCTCATAAGGATCAGAAAAGAAAATCCGGGGAGCCCTATATCATCCATCCGCTCTGTGTGGGAATCATTCTTGCAGATCTGGAGCTGGATAAAGAGACGATCGTTGCGGGACTTCTTCATGATGCGGTAGAGGACACCTGGATGACCTATGAAGAGGTAGAAAAGGAATTCGGTTCCGAGGTTGCTCTTCTGGTGGACGGCGTTACCAAGCTGGGACAGCTGAATTATTCCAAGGACAAGGTGGAGCTTCAGGCAGAAAATTTAAGAAAAATGTTTCTTGCCATGGCAAAGGATATCAGAGTAATTCTGATCAAGCTTGCGGACCGTCTCCACAATATGCGTACTCTGCAGTACATGCGTCCGGAAAAGCAGCAGGAAAAGGCCAGGGAGACCATGGATATTTATGCGCCCATTGCCATGCGCCTTGGTATATCGAAGATCAAGGTGGAACTGGATGATCTTTCGCTTAAATATCTGAAGCCGGATGTGTACTATGATCTGGTAGACAAGGTTTCCCTGAAAAAAAGTGAACGACAGGATTTTGTCAACGGAATTGTGAAACAGGTAAAGCAGCATATGGAGGATGCGGGAATCCAGGCTCAGGTAGACGGACGGATCAAGCATTTCTTCAGCATCTATAAAAAAATGGTCAATCAGGGCAAGACCATTGATCAGATCTATGACCTTTTTGCAGTCAGGATCCTGGTGGACAATGTAAAAGACTGCTATGCGGCTCTGGGTGTGATCCACGAAATGTACAAACCGATTCCCGGCCGCTTTAAAGACTACATTGCCATGCCGAAGCCTAATATGTACCAGTCTCTTCATACGACCCTGATCGGACCAAGCGGACAGCCTTTTGAGATTCAGATCCGTACCTATGAAATGCACAAAACAGCAGAATATGGTATTGCGGCGCACTGGAAATATAAGGAGTCCTCTGACGGAAAGGTACCTGTAGGAAAAAGTGAAGAGGAAAAACTGAACTGGCTGAGACAGATCCTGGAATGGCAGAGAGATATGTCTGATAACCGGGAATTTATGAGCCTTCTGAAAAACGATCTGGATCTTTTTGCAGACAGTGTTTACTGTTTCACTCCTCAGGGGGATGTGAAAAACCTTCCGGCAGGATCCACGCCTATTGATTTTGCCTACTGTGTGCACAGTGCAGTAGGAAACCGTATGGTAGGCGCCCGGGTAAACGGCAAGCTTGTTCCCATTGAATATGAGATCCAGAATGGTGACAGAATTGAGATCATCACATCACAGAATTCCCAGGGACCAAGCCGTGACTGGCTGAAAATGGTAAAAAGCACCCAGGCAAAAAACAAGATCAATCAGTGGTTCAAAAAGGAACTGAAGGAAGACAATATTTTAAAGGGCAAGGACATGCTGGCTCAGTATGCCAAATCCAAAGGCTACAAGATCGGTACCTACAGCAAGAGTCAGTATCTTGAGGCAGTTATGCGCAAATACGGTTTCCGTGACTGGGATTCCGTTCTGGCTGCCATCGGACACGGAGGGCTGAAAGAAGGTCAGGTCTTTAACAAGCTGATGGAGGCTTACGAAAAAGAGCATGCCAAAAAGATCACGGATCAGGATGTTCTGGATGCTGCCACAGATGCTCATGAAAAGCTTCATCTGGTAAAATCCAAGGGCGGAATTGTTGTCCGTGGCATCCATGATGTTGCAGTTCGTTTTTCAAAATGCTGCAGTCCCATTCCCGGCGACGAGATTGTGGGATTTGTTACAAGAGGACGGGGAATCACCATTCACCGTACAGACTGTGTAAATATTCTTAATATGTCAGAAACCGACAGGACAAGGCTCATTGAGGCTGAGTGGCAGGCAGATACCAGAGCTTCGGAAAAATATATGGCAGAGCTTAAGATCTTTGCCAACAACCGTACCGGACTTCTGGTAGACCTTTCAAAAATATTTACAGAGCGTAAGATTGATGTAAAAAATATGAACTGCCGTACAAGCAAACAGGATAAGGCAACCATTGCCGTAAGCTTTGAGGTAGGCAGCAAAGAGGAGCTGGCGTCTCTAGTAGAAAAAATCCGCCAGGTGGAAAGTGTGATCGATGTGGAGCGTACCACAGGCTGATCAGTCATAAAAATACAGGGACAGAGAAAGAGGGGACCGATATGAAAAATTCAGAGCTTCAGACATGCGTTCTTGGTTCTGTATCAACCAACTGCTATCTGCTGAAAAACAAAAACACAGGGGAGCTTCTGATCGTGGATCCGGCGGATCATGCACAGGAAATCTTTTCCAGAATAAGGGAAATGCAGGCGAAGCCTGCTGCAATTCTTTTAACCCATGGTCATTATGACCACATTCTTGCAGTGGAGGACGTAAAAAAAGAATACCAGATTCCGGTTTATGCCTGTGAAAAAGAAGCAGGGACTCTTCTGGATCCTTCCGCAAATCTGTCCGGATACGGAAACCGCTCCTGTTCCCTGAAGGCAGATATACTTCTTGAAGATCTTCAGGCTTTTGAGGCTGCGGGCTTTTCCGTTCAGATGCTTCACACACCCGGACACACTCCGGGAAGCTGCTGCTATTATCTGAAGGATGAAGGAATTCTGTTCAGCGGAGATACGCTGTTTTATGGTTCTGTGGGAAGAACCGATTTTCCGGGAGGAAGCACGGCTCAAATTGTGGAAAGCCTTCACAGACTTACAGATTCTCTTCCTGAGGAAACAGAAGTTTATCCCGGACACGATATTTCAACCACTATCGGTTATGAAAAGAGGTACAATCCATTTGTATAAGATCAGTATTCTGTTTGACAACAGAGAATTTGAACATGATATTTATGAGCTGATCCGAGCCTTTTACCCGGAGGCTGAAATTGCAGTTTCCTATGAAGAGGAAGACGGGGCAAATACAGCGGATCTTCTGTTCCGGGTGGAAAAGCAGGAGCAGAGTTTTATAATCCGGTATCAAAATGAAAGCAATACCGGGGTGACAAGTGCAGAGATCATAAAGGGGCACTCTTCGGATGATGCCCCTCTTTCCTGTACGGAAGAAAAAGATGCAGCCAGACAGCAGCGCAAGGAGCAGAAGGATGTTCTGAAATACTCATTATATAAACTTCTGACAAAGCTTACAGGAAAGACCCTTCCATGGGGAAATCTTACAGGGATCCGGCCGGCAAAGCTTGCCATGGCAATGATCGAAGACGGAATGAAAAATTCAGAGATTGCAGAAGAAATGCGGAAACGTTATCTGGTAAGTCCTGAAAAAACAGCTCTTGCCATTACCATTGCCAACCGGGAAAGAGAAATTCTGAAGGACATTGATTATGAAAACGGATACAGCCTTTATGTGGGGATTCCTTTCTGCCCGAGTATCTGTCTTTACTGTTCTTTCAGCTCCTATCCTCTGAAGCAGTGGAAGGACAGAGTGGAGCTTTACCTGGATGCGCTCTGTAAGGAAATCCGGGAAGTTTCTTCTATTATGAAGAAAAAAGGACGTAAGCTGGATACGGTTTATATTGGCGGCGGAACGCCGACTACCCTGGAGCCGGATCAGCTTCAGAGACTTCTGGATACCCTGACGGAACATTTTGACTGCAGAAACCTGGCTGAGTTTACCATTGAAGCAGGAAGACCGGACAGCATTACCAGAGAAAAGCTTCAGGTGATCCGGAAATATCCGGTAAGCAGGATTTCCGTGAACCCTCAGACTATGAATCAGGAGACTCTGGAGATTATCGGAAGACGCCATACTGCGGAGGAGACAAGACAGGCCTTTTACCTTGCACGGGAATGTGGATTTGACAATATCAATATGGATCTGATCGTTGGACTTCCGGGCGAAGATCTGAAAAAGGTACAGTATACCCTGGATGAAATTAAAAGGATGGCTCCGGACAGTATTACGGTTCATTCTCTTGCGGTAAAAAGGGCGGCAAGGCTGAATATTTTTAAAGATAAATATCAGGAAATGACCTTTGAAAATAATCAGGAAATCATGGAAATGACCATGAAAACAGCCTGCGAAATGGGAATGGGTCCTTATTATCTGTACAGACAGAAAAATATGAAGGGCAATTTTGAAAATGTAGGTTATGCAGAGGTTGACAAAGCCGGGATTTACAATATACTAATTATGGAAGAGAAACAGCCCATTATCGCACTGGGAGCAGGCGGATCTTCAAAGCTGGTATTTGATCATGGGGCGAGGATCGAGCGTGTGGAGAATGTGAAGGATGTATGGAATTATATTACCCGTATTGATGAAATGATTGAAAGAAAACGGGTGGCTGTTGACCGATGGCTTTAAGGACAGGAGGTGTGCAGATTGAGTGCGGCGCAGGCAGACGCAGAAAAGACAGCAGACAGAATACTGGATTTTGACCTTTCAGCAGAGCTGAATCATGGGATTGTTGTCAGCAACCTTGCGTATGCGGTGGCTTCCGAGCTGGGGCTGGAGCAGGAGATCTGTTATGAGCTTGCTGTTGCGGGAATGCTTCACGATATCGGCAAGCTGAAGCTGACAGAATACATTAACGGACGCGAAAGGGATCCTCTTCTGATCGAGGAGCTAAAATATGTGCGTATGCATTCTACTCTGGGCTATGAGGAATTAAAAGATCAGGGGTATTCAGAGTTTGTTCTGGAAAGCATTCTCTATCATCATGAGAATTATGACGGAACCGGATATCCCGATAATCTCATTGGAGATCAGATCCCCATTGGAGCCAGGATCTTGAGAGTGTGCGATGTATTTGCAGCGCTTACATCTGACAGGCCATACAGGACTGCGTTTGATGTTGCAACTGTAATGGAGCTTATGATCGATGAGATCAAAAATTTTGATATGGAAGTTTTTCTTGCATTTCAGAGAATTATACATAATAAATAACAGGAGGCAGGCATGGCATTAAAGAAAAAACCAGTAACCGGTATGAAGGATATTTTACCGAAGGAAATGGAAATCCGAAACTATGTAATGAATATGATCCGGGAAACCTATGGGAAATTCGGATTTTCTTCTATTGAAACTCCCTGTGTGGAGCATATTGAAAACCTCAGCAGCAAGCAGGGCGGCGAAAATGAGAAACTGATTTTTAAGATCCTGAAAAGAGGAGAAAAGCTGAAGCTGGAAAGCGCAAAGGAGGAAGCGGATCTTGTGGATTCCGGACTTCGCTATGATCTGACAGTGCCTCTTTCCAGATATTATTCCAATCATGCCAATGAGCTTCCGGCTCCTTTTAAGGCGCTGCAGATGGGAAATGTATGGAGAGCAGACCGCCCTCAGAGAGGCCGTTTCCGTCAGTTTATGCAGTGTGATATTGATATTTTAGGAGAGCCTACTTATCTGGCTGAAATTGAGCTTGTGCTGGCAACCACAACACTTCTGGGCAAACTGGATTTTCATAATTTTACCATCAGGATCAATGACCGTAAAATTCTGAAGGCAATGGCTCAGTACAGCGGATTCCCGGCAGAAAGCTTTGATACCGTGTTTATTATCCTTGACAAGATGGACAAGATCGGTCTTGAGGGAGTTTCCGAAGAGCTGGAAAAAGAAGGCTTTGCAAGAGAAAGCATCGACACGTATCTTGGCATGTTCCGTGAGATCACCTCTGATATCCAGGGCGTGCGCTACATTAAAGAAAAGCTGAAAGATGTTCTTGATCCAAAGGTTGCAGAGGATCTGGAAACCATTATCGCTTCTGTGGACGCGGTAAAGAGCGCGGACTTTAAGATTTCCTTTGACCCTACGCTGGTGCGGGGAATGTCCTATTATACAGGTCCGATCTTTGAGATCGCAATGGATGAATTCGGCGGTTCTGTAGGCGGCGGCGGACGTTATGACGAGATGATCGGCAAATTTACAGGACAGAACACAAGCGCCTGTGGATTTTCTATTGGATTTGAAAGAATTGTCATGCTGCTTCTGGAAAGAGGCTATGAGGTTCCGGGAACCGGCGAAAAGAAGGCGTATCTCATTGAAAAGAACATGCCTGCAGACAAGCTTCTGACAATTCTGAAGCAGGCTGAAGAGGAAAGAAGAAATGGAACTCAGGTAACCATTTCTATTATGAAGAAAAATAAAAAATTCCAGAAAGAACAGATGATGACAGAAGGCTATACTGAATTCGTTGAGTTTTTCAGGGATAAATTATAAAAAGGAGTAAGATCATGGCTGAAAGTATGAAGGGACTGCACAGAACCTGCCGCTGTGCGGAAGTAACAAAAGAGATGACAGGCAGCAGAGTGACTCTGATGGGATGGGTGCAGAAAGCCAGAAACAAAGGCGGACTTGTATTTGTTGATCTGAGAGACCGTTCCGGAATCATGCAGGTGATTTTTGAAAACGGAAGTATTGATGAAGAAGGTTTTGAGAAAGCCGGAAAGCTGAGAAGTGAATTTGTGATCGCAGTTACCGGTATTGTGGAAAAACGAGGCGGGGCCGTAAATGAAAACCTTGCCACAGGAGAGCTGGAGCTTCGTGCCAATGAGCTTCGCGTACTTTCCGAGTCAGAGGTTCCTCCTTTCCCAATAGAGGAAAACAGCAAAACAAAGGATGAGATCCGTTTAAAATACCGTTATCTGGATCTGAGAAGACCGGATATCCAGAGAAATCTTATGATGAAAAGCCAGGTTGCCACTCTCACCAGAAAATTCTTTGCAGAAGAAGGTTTTCTGGAGGTGGAGACTCCGATCCTTGGAAAGAGTACACCGGAAGGCGCCAGAGATTACCTGGTTCCGTCCAGAGTTCATCCGGGCAGCTTTTACGGACTGCCGCAGTCTCCGCAGCTTTACAAGCAGCTTCTTATGTGTTCCGGATATGACCGTTATATCCAGATCGCGCGCTGCTTCCGTGATGAAGATCTCCGTGCGGACCGTCAGCCGGAGTTTACCCAGATCGATATGGAACTGTCCTTTGTGGATGTAGACGATGTCATTGATGTAAATGAAAGATATCTTGCATACCTGTTTAAAGAGGTTTTGGATGTGGATGTTCAGCTTCCGATCCAGCGTATCACCTGGCAGGAGGCCATGGACCGTTTTGGTTCTGACAAGCCGGACATGCGTTTCGGAATGGAGCTTCATGATGTCAGCGAAACAGTAAAGGACTGTGAGTTTGTGGTATTTAAGGGCGCTCTTGAAGCAGGCGGAACTGTCCGCGGAATCAACGCAGAGGGACAGGGATCCATGCCCAGAAAGAAAATCGACAAGCTTGTGGAATTTGCAAAGGGATATGGCGCGAAAGGTCTCGCCTATATTGCTATTGCAGAAGACGGATCAAGAAAGTCCTCTTTTTCCAAATTCATGAAGGAAGAAGAGATGGACGCTCTTGTTCAGGCGATGGAAGGAAAGCCGGGAGACCTGCTTCTTTTTGCCGCTGATAAGAACAAAGTAGTTTATGATGTGCTTGGCGCTCTCCGTGTGGAGCTTGCAAAACAGATGGAGCTTCTGGATAAGAACGAGTATCGTTTTGTGTGGGTAACAGAATTCCCACTTCTTGAGTGGAGCGAAGAGGAGAACCGCTTTACTGCCATGCATCATCCGTTCACCATGCCTATGGAAGAGGATCTTCCGCTTCTGGATACAGATCCGGGCAAGGTTCGTGCAAAAGCGTATGACATTGTACTGAATGGAAATGAGATCGGTGGAGGAAGTGTGAGAATCCATCAGAATGATATTCAGGAAAAAATGTTTGAAAAGCTTGGATTTACGGAAGAATCTGCTTATGAACAGTTCGGATTCCTTCTGAATGCCTTTAAATACGGTGTTCCGCCTCATGCAGGACTGGCTTACGGACTTGACCGCCTGGTTATGCTGATGGCAAAGGTTGACAGCATCCGTGAAGTGATCGCTTTCCCGAAAGTGAAAGATGCGTCCTGCCTTATGACACAGTCTCCAAGCGTTGTCAGTGAAGCGCAGTTACAGGAACTTGGACTTGAGACTGCTCCGGAGAAAACAGAAGAATAAGATACAGTCAGATGACTGTAAAATAAGAAAAGGGCTTTTCCGTTTTGGGAAAGCCCTTTTAGCTCTATAACAGATCAATTTTCTTCAGAAATATTTTCGCCGGAGGAATCAGGATTCTCATCAGGGTTTTCTTCCGGGGAAAGCTCTTCTTCCACGGGAGTACTGCTGAGAGTGCCAAAGATTCCGGCTCCGATCACCTGCCCGTCATCCTGCAGCTTCCAGGAAGCGCCGTCGTTGGTAAGAGAAAAGCTTGCCGGGTGCGTCAGTGTTTTTGTATTGTCTTCTATGCTTTTCAGAAGAAGCTCCAGAGAATGATTATATCGTTTCTGAGAACCGTCGATGACTGCCTGTGGAGACGCAAGATATTCTTCCAGTTCTTTCTGATAAGCAGTAAGAATTGCATTGCTGTCAAAGGTAGTGATCTCGGCTTCTACGGTAGCCTGATAGCTTTTTATCTGAGAAGAGGTTATTTTAAAATCAAAGTTTTTATGCATTTGTTCCACCAGAGCGCTGGCAATGGAAGCTTTTGCATCATCTGAAGTATTCAGAAGGCTTTCCAGACCAAGATAGTTGCTCATCTGATCCAGATCCATAGTTTTCAGGGTGTTTAAATAGACGGTCAGTGTTTCCTCCGGCGTCAGGAGGTCACTGTCAGAGAGATAAGTGATAAGACCGCCGACAAGACTGTTTTCCAGTTCATGAGTACGTCTGATTTCCCATTCTTCTTCCTTTTCTGTACCCTGGTTGCTAAGGGTCAGGGAGCAGCTGGTTTCTACAGTTTTATACTGATTATTTTTCAGAAGTTCACTGAGGATGAGATAACGGTCCTCCAGGGAACCGGAATTTTCTTCTGTATTCTGAGAAGAGGAAGCTGCGGCAAGCAGGATTGCGTTTTCAAGATGAGAAACCGCGTAATCTTTTGCGAGAGCCTGAGCGTCAATGGTGGTGAGCTTCAGGTTTGCAGAAGCTTCTTTCTTGTCTTTGGCAACTTTGATACGTTGGATTTTGTAGTCAAAATCCTCGAAAAAAAGAGAAAAAACATCTTCAACTTCCTTGGAAAGTTCGGTTTTTTCTGTGGCATCCGGAAACAGCTCCTGATAGGAAATATACTTCTGAGCCGTATCAGAATCCAGATTTTTCAGGAGATCCAGTTCATTTGTAATGACGCCCTCCACATCTGACTTATCTGAGTGGGAACAGCCGATGATCATTGATACGGCAAAGATAAGCACGAGAAGCGGAATCAGACCTTTTGCGATCTTCATATGATTCTTTCCTTTCCAAAATATTCCCCTCCATTTTACCAGATAACAGGGTAAAAGTCAAAAAAACGGAAATTAGATGTAATTTTTCTAAAAAAAGAATGAAAAAACTGTGAAACCACAGGTGATTTTTGTCAGGACTTTTCTTTTAAAGCGTAATCTGCTATGATAGTACAGTCAGATAGTTCGTTGCTGTGAAGGTCGTGAACAGTAATGATAGTTCCTTTGTTTACAGGGAGGTAAAAATAAAAAATATGAAAAAACGTATTTTGATCCTTTTGGGGATTCTTATAATTGGCGGCGCTGCAGGAGGAGTCTGCTGGAAACTGGGATTTTTCGGGCAGGAGCAGGAAAGCGGAGAAACCGCCTACGTTACAGAGATCAGCCAGATCACCGGAGACGTTGCGGGAATCGCAAACAGGTATGCCGGTGTTGTGGAACCGCAGAAAACAGAAGAGGTAGAGCTGGAAAACGGACGTAAAGTAAAAACAGTGAAAGTAAAGACCGGCGAGGAGGTAAAGCAGGGACAGCTTCTTTTTGAATATGATCTTACCAGTATCCAGGAGGATCTGGAGGAGACCCAGCTTGATCTTGACCGTCTGAAAAATGAAGCCGCCAGTCTGAGCGAACAGATCGCCACTCTTGAAAAAGAAAAAAAGCAGGCGGAAAAAGACGACCAGCTCTCTTATACCATTGAGATCGAAACAAATAAAATGAATCTCAAAAAAAATGAATACAGTCAGAAAAGTAAGCAGGCGGAGATTACGAAGCTCCAGAATACAATGGGAAATACAGAAGTACGAAGTCCTATTGACGGAGTGATCCAGAAGATCGATACCACAAAGCTTACAACAGATGACAGCGGCATGGACGATATGGATCAGGATATGAGCTATTCTGATACTGGTATGACAGGAGAAAGCAGTCAGAATGCTTTTATTACCATTCTCAGTACGGGAGCATACAGGATCAAAGGAACGGTTAATGAGATGAACGTAGGAAGCATTATCGAAGGAGAACCTGTGATCATCCGTTCCCGTGTGGACGAAAACCAGGTATGGAAGGGAACCATGGGAAGTGTTGACAGAGAAAGCGCCAATTCCCAGAGCAGCAGCAACGCATGGGGAATGATGGATGCAAGCGGCGACTCCCAGACATCCTCCACTACATATCCTTTTTATGTGGAACTGCAGTCCTCTGAGGGCCTGATGCTTGGGCAGCATGTATACATTGAGCCGGATGAGGGACAGGAGGAGAAAAAAGAAGGCCTGTGGATCAGTGAATTTTATATTGTGGATGCAGACACCAACAGTCCTTATGTATGGGCGGCAGACAAGGATAAGCGCCTGGTAAAGAAAAGCGTGATCCTGGGACAGTATGATGAAACTCTGGGTGAATATGAAATCGTAGAGGGACTTACCAAAAAAGACTGCATTGCCTATCCTTCCCAGCTTTATGAGGAGGGAATGAAAACAACGACCAACAGCGCGGCTGCTACGGACTTTACTGCTCTGGAAATGGAGAATACCGGAAACGGAGATGAGGGAGCGCAGCCGGCAGAAGCGCCTGCGGAGGAAATTCCGGCAGACGACGGTTCGGCAGAGATACCGGAGGCAGTGACAGAAGAGATGCCTGCAGAGGAATTTTCAGAGGAGGAGAGTGTTCCTTCAGACATGGGAAGCGGCATGGAGGATTCTATGGTAGAAATGGTTCCGGATACGGCTCTTCCTGAGAATGAGGTTCTGGTTCCGGCAGGCGATGAATAACAGGAGGAATGGAATGATTCTTGAATTAAAAGGAATTTATAAAGATTACATTCAGGGAAAGATGACGGTTCCTGTTCTGAAAGATGTGAACTTTTCCATGGAGGAAGGCGAATATGTGGCGATCATGGGGCCTTCAGGTTCCGGAAAAACAACGCTGATGAACATTATCGGGTGTCTGGATCAGGCCACGAAGGGCAGCTTTTTTCTGGACGGGCAGGATATCCGTTCCTGTTCGGAAAACGCCATGTCGGATATCAGGCTGAATAAGATCGGTTTTGTGTTCCAGAGCTTTCATCTGCTTCCAAGGCAGTCTGCTCTTGCAAATGTGGAGATGCCGCTGAATTATGCAAAGGTGCCCAAAAAGGAACGCAGGGAAAGAGCGCTGAAAGCATTGGACAGAGTAGGGCTTTCAGACAGAGTGGATTTCCGGCCCAATCAGCTTTCCGGAGGCCAGATGCAGCGAGTAGCTATTGCAAGAGCAATTGTAAACAGCCCCAAGCTTCTTCTGGCAGATGAGCCTACCGGTGCGCTGGACAGTAAATCAGGCGCGCAGGTAATGGAGCTTTTTCAGAAGCTGAATGACGAGGGTGTAACGGTTCTGATGATCACACATGATCCGGATATTGCCGCCCATGCAAAACGGGTAGTGACGATCCGCGACGGTGTGCTTCAGGAAAAAGAGGTGAAATCATGAAAAATGCCAAAAAGATCATCATAGGTGTTGTTGTGGTGGCTCTGGTGGCAGGAGGTGCTGCGGGTGGAGCAGTTTATCTAAAAAGTAATAACAAAGAGACAGTAGGCGTAGTCAGTGTGGACAGCCTGGCCTCTGATTATTATATGGACGATACCACTCTGGATGGAAATATTGTTACAAATGTGACACAGAATGTAACGGTGGACAAAGACATGATCATCAAAGATCTGTATGTTCAGAAAGGCGACACCGTAAAAAAAGGAGACAAGCTGATGTCCTTTGACATGACTCTTGTCCAGATGGAACTGAATATTGCAAAGTTAAAAAAACAGAAGCAGGAGCAGGATCTGGAAAAAGCTGTCAACAGGCTGAACAGCCTGAAGAACGGGGGGCCCATTGAGGAAGAGGACAGCCGGCTTCCGGATCTGCCGACGGACAACAGTACATCTGATACTGAGATGGCCTCGGCAGCAGGAAACGTAAACGGAAGCTATCTGGCAGCCATAATCAGACCGATTCTGGCTGCTGCAGATGTGGGGCTTGTGACAGAAGATGATTTTTCTTCCGGTGATTCTGATACCGGAGCTGATCAGGAAGACACCGGTGCACAGCCGGATTCCGGCGACCAGGGAGTTTCCGGTGACGACAGCTTTGTTGATTTTGGAGACGGAAATCAGGAACAGATCACACCAGATCCTTCTGCGACACCTTCACCGGAACCGCTTCCTTCTGAAGCACCGGATGAAGAATTTACAGATACCCCTTCAGACAATGACATTGAGATCATTGATCCGGAACCGGACAGTCACGAAAGCGACATTACAGACGGTGAACCGGAGTTTTATCAGAAGCTAGATGCAGATACGGTTCCTTTTACAGGAACAGGTACAGAGGAAGATCCTTTTGTATTTCTCTGTAGCTCAGCCAAAGGAAAAGTCGTTGCCACCGGAGGATTTTTAAACAAAATGGCAGGCTTTAAGGCGGATGGAACAAAGGAACCGGGAATCAATGGATACTGGTATCAGCTGGAATTTCATCAGAATGACACGATCACGAATTTTGCTGACAGAAAAGAATCCTGCACCGGCTATTATCTGATAGACGGAAGTCTTCTGGAAAAAATGGTAGAGGAAACCGCTTCTGTGGAATATACTCTTGAGGGCGCTTCTCACTATGAAGATGATTTTGAGATTCCCGGCGGCGGAGACGATATGGGCGGCAGCGATCCAGGTGTGACCATTTCCAGAGAAGAGGCCATTAAGATCCAGCAGACAAAGGTAGAAGGTCTGAAACTGGATATCAGACAGAGCGACATTGATATTGGCAAGCTGGAAAAAAAGGTAAACAAGGAAGTTATTTACAGTAAGCTGGACGGAACCATTGCAAAGGTAGGTGATCCGGTTACAGGAGTATCAGACGGAAATGCATTTATGACTATAAAAAGCAAAGAAGGCTATTATGTAAAAGGTACGGTCAGCGAGCTGCTTCTGGATAAGCTCCAGGAGGGGACAATTCTGAACTGTTCCGGCTCAAACGGAGTTTTTGATGCAGAGGTTGTGGATGTATCTGAGTATCCGGTATCGGATGAGGTTTACGGAACAGGCATGGGAAATCCAAATGTTTCTTATTATACTTACAGTGCCACGATCATAGATAAATCAGTTCAGGTAACAGAGGATGACTGGCTGAGTGTTAATATCCAGGGAGGCACAGATAATTCAGGAGTCATTGTTCTGGACAAAGCGTTTGTAAGAACTGAAAACGGAGCTTATTATGTGTATAAGGAAGAAAACGGAGTACTGAAAAAGCAGCCTCTGACTGTTGGCGGAAATGCAAACGGCGGAATGTCTGTAATTGTAAAAGGCGGAATTACCAGAGAAGATAAGATTGCATTCCCTTATGGAAAAACAGCAAAAGAGGGTGTAAAAACAAAAGACATCTCTCTTGAAGAACTGTATCAGTAGAAAGGTGGAATTTTATGCTTGAAAATATGAGGATATCCATTCAGGGAATCTGGTCCCATAAAATGCGTTCCTTTCTGACCATGCTGGGTATCATTATTGGAATTGCTTCTATTATTGCTATTGTATCTACGATCAAGGGAACAAGTGAACAGATTAAAGAAGATCTGATCGGTTCAGGAAATAATACAGTGACGATCAGCCTTTATTCCGGTGACAGTGGTTATGATCCCATGTTTGGAATGACGGACGGCGGTAAACCTCCTCTTCTTACGAAAGAACAGAAGGAAGAAGTTATGGATATGGAGCATGTAGAAAATGCTACATTTTTCCATACAAGCACTTACAGCAGTATATATTATCAGAATACTGCTCTGCAGGGAGGTACGGTATACGGAATTGATGAAAATTATCTGGATACCTGCGGATATATGGTACGATCCGGAAGAGGATTTATTCAGAAAGATTACGATAATCTGAACAAGGTAGCTCTGATTGACAGCAATGCGGCAGAGAATCTTTTTTCCGGAGAGGATCCTCTGGGAAAAACCATTGAAATCGGAGACGACCCTTTTACGGTTGTGGGAATTGTCCAGCAGGGAGACAGCTATCAGCCCAACATATCAAGTCTTGACGAATATTATTCCTATTATCAGACGGTTGTCGGAACAGTGATGATTCCAAGTAAATGCTGGCCCATTGCATTTCAGTTTGATGAGCCGGAAAACGTTGTGATCAAAGCAGACTCTACAGATAATATGAGTTCAGCGGGAAACGATGCGGCTAAGATTTTAAATCAGGGAATCGAAGAAGATTCCAAGTTTAAATACAAAGCAGATGATGTAATGGAAAAAGTCAAGGATATGCAGCAGCTCAGTGAAAGCACAAACCAGCAGCTTCTGTGGATCGCAAGTATTTCCCTTCTGGTAGGAGGAATCGGTGTTATGAATATTATGCTGGTTTCTGTTACTGAGAGAACCAGTGAGATCGGTCTGAAAAAGGCGATCGGGGCAAGAAAAAAAGTCATTCTTTATCAGTTTCTTACAGAGGCTTCCATGCTGACCAGCATTGGAGGTGTGATCGGAGTGATTCTGGGAATTGTTTTGTCCAGGGTGGTATCGGAGATCTCCGGGGCGCCTACGGCCATCAGTATACCGGCAATTATAGGATCTGTACTGTTTTCTACTCTGATCGGAGTGATCTTTGGGCTCCTGCCTTCTGTAAAGGCTGCGAACCTGAATCCTATTGACGCATTGAGAAGTGAATAAATAAAAAGAAAACTGCTTTTCTCTGAAGCCGGATTTCCGGAAAAGGGAAAAGCAGTTTTTTTACAGGAAGAGTCAGCTTACAGGAAGAGTCAGCTGAAAGGTGGCGCCTCCGCCGGGAGTGTCGGAAACACTGAGGGTTCCATGATGAAGAAGTGCAATTTCTTTTGCAATGCAAAGTCCAAGTCCAAAATGCTGCTTATCGTTTCTTGAAGTGTCAGAACGGTAAAATCTCTGGAATACGGCTTCTTTTTCCGAATCAGGAATACCGGGGCCATTATCAGCCACAAACAGAGAAACGGAAGACGCTTCCTGTCTGGCAGAAAGCCGGATCATGCCTCCTTCCGGTACATAGGCAAGAGCATTGTCGATAAGGATTGCCAGAGCCTGAGAAATTTTCAGGCTGTCACAGAAACAGACAGGGAGAGAGTCTTCAGGCAGCTCAATGAGAAGCTGCTTTTTTTTATGCCGGGCAGTCTGTTCATATTTTTCGTATACATCCAGCAGAAGAGTATCTATTTCGCAGGAGGTACAGTCCAGAACCCAGGTGTGGTTATCTGATCTGGAAAGGGACAGCATGTCCTGGATCAGCCGGGACATTCGTTTACATTCATCAAGGCTGATGGAAATAAAGTGCTCTGTCTGTTCCGGATCCGCATAGGAAACTGCAGACAGGCTTGTCTGGATCACAGTAAGCGGAGAGCGGAGCTCATGGGAAGCTGCGGCAATAAAGGCATTCTGCTCCTTCCTGCTTTTTTCCAGAGGGCGGATCATTTTTCGGGTAAAGAACCAGGAAAATACAGCCAGCGCGGAAACCGCGGCAATGACTGCCACAAGAAAAGCAATCCTTATAGTTTTGATCTGCCCGGACTGTGCATCCAGAGAGTAAAGAAGAACGGTATTCAGGACGCCGCCGTTTTTGGGAATCCTGGCTGTGCAGGCATAATACCCCGGAAGCTGAAACATGACTATTTTTGACAGAGTCTGAGAGGTCTGGCCACTGTCAAGATTCAGTCCGTGATTTTCTGCAGACTCTTTTTTTGCCAGATCAAAGATCTTCCGCATGTTGTCCTGGCCGTGGAGCTGCTCAAAAAACAGCGGGGTATTTCCGTCATAGATCTGCATATCTATGCCGTAATTGCTTTCTGCCTGCTGGATCCATCGGTGAGACAGGACGTTCTGACTTTCCAGATGAGAAACACAGGAATAGGCATTGTTGGTAAATACTGTATAATGCTTCTGGCGAATGTTGCTTTCTGTAATGATAAGGCAGGCAGAAGCCAGAAGAACAAGAATGGTTCCTGTAATAAAGGTAGAAAACAGTGTCATATGGATGTGAAGTTTCCGGAACATGACAGCCTCCTTAATAATATGATTTTATGGACAGCATAGAAATATTTTTCGCAGGATATAGAAGAAAACAGGAAAAATACAGCTGGTCTTACATCTATCATAGCACAAAAATGCCTGCGAGAGATACAGAGATTATTGCACCCAATCCTTAAAATAATCTCTAAAGTTATTAAAGCCTGATCTGAAAATAGAGAGTGTTTAGAGGTTGCCATATTAAAATAAGGAAAAATGAAATTATATGGGAGGGTGAGAAATGAAATACTGGAGAAAAAGAATCGTATATATGATGACTATTATGCTGTCAGCAGGAGGGATTGCCGGAAATATGGGAAGTGAGATTGTTCTGGCAGAAGAGAAAGAAACAGTGAAAGGACGGTATGCGGAGCAGAAGCTTTCCCTTCCTGAAGAGAACTGTAAGGCAGTGATTGATATCTGTTTTCTGGAAGACGGAACTATGCGTATTGCTTACCGGGACAGTGAGGCAAAGCTGAAAACAGCAGATTCAAAGGATCAGGGAAAAAGCTGGGAGACGCCCCGGGATCTGTGGGAGGAATTTGGAAAAAGTGAAAAAGCAGAGCCGATGACGGTGAATCTTTCCAAAGACGGAGGAATTTTCAGCAGCTGGAATTGTCTGGAAGGAGAGAATACTTTTCTGGCAGTTTACCTTTCGGCGGAAGGAACCAAAAAAGAGTTTGATCTTACCCAGATGCCGGAAGGACAGGGATATGTGTATAAAAGTCAGTTCAGTCCTTCGGGAAATATTCTTCTAATGGGGAATACTACATTATGTGAGATCAGTAAGGAAGATGGCAGTCTGATCCGTACTTATGAAAATGGAGGAAGAATCACAGATTTTGGAATTGCAGGAAATCAGCTTCTTGTTTTTGCAGATGACACGATACATTATTATAATGCAAAAACAGGAGATCCCCTTCCGGAGGAAACAGTGTTTACAGAACATCTCCAGATGGAAAGTGGGGAAAATACAGAGGAAGTTGTTTCATCCAGAGTATTTACAGGAATGGGAGAGCAAGGCATTCTCTATGTAAGCAAAAAAGGGATTTACGTATATAATTTGGGCGGTTCTGTTGTGGAACAGCTTTTAAGCGAAGGCTATCTGACCGGGATTTCTTCAAAAACAGAGCTGATGGACGTGGAAACGGATGCAGATGGAAACATTTACCTGGCAGTTTCAGACCGTTACTCAGGCAATCCCACAGGAATGCTTTTAGAGTACGGGTATGATAAAGAACAGGAAGCGGTCCCTGGCACAGAGCTTGACATTTATATGCTGAAAAGAGACGCTCATATGGAGCAGATGATTTCCTTGTTCCAGAAAGAATATCCGGATATCAGTGTAACGGTTCAGGAGGGAATGACGGGAGAGGATGGGGTTACTGCCACAGATGCCATGAAAAACCTGAATACAGAGATCATGTCAGGAGAGGGGCCGGACGTACTGCTTATGGACGGTCTGGATGCAGAAAATTATATTGAGAGGGGAATGCTTGAGGATATCAGCGGAATAATGGAAAAAGCAGGGATCCTGGAGAATATTCAGAAGGCCTATGAGGAAGAGGATGGAAGTATTTACTGTATGCCTGTGAGATTCGGTATTCCTATTTTGGCAGGGGTTTCAGAAGAGATTGATAACGCAGTGGATCTTGAAAAAATTGCAGATATGACGGAAAAGTACGAAAATCAATATTCAGATTCCTTTTTACCGGCCTATCAGACCAGATGGCCGGGAGTAATGCTTCGCTTCTTTGGCGAGATTTCTGCCTCGGAATGGATGAAAAAAGACAGAACCCTGGATGAGAAAAAAGTAAAAGATTTTTTTCAGCAGGTAAACAGGATTTATCAGGCAGGACAGAATGCAGGCAGTGCGATTCTGGACGGTACTTATGAGGAGGCTGAAAAAATGGAGAGATTTTATGACAAAAAACGAAGAGAGGACTCCTCCATCAGGTCATATCTGATGTTTTTGGCAGACGGGCACACGCTTTTTTCCTATGGATATCTGTTTTCTCTGGAAGAACTGTTCTTATTAACTACCATCGAAAAGCAGAATCCGGATATCAGTCACAGGCTGTTAAACGGTCAGTCTGAAAACTGTTTTTCTCCGGAGATGATCATGGGGATCAGTGCGAAAGCAAGGGAAAAGGAGGCGGCAGAATTATTTGTCAGTTTTCTGTTCAGCGAGGAGCAGCAGAAAAATAACAAAGAAGCCGGATTTCCTGTAAGAAAATCTGTTTATGACAGTGAAGAATACTGGGAGTTTGGACAGGAAGGAAATATAGAATACGGATTCAGTACGTCTTATAATGGCGAGATTCAGAATATGATCACAGTAGTTCATTCTGCAGACGATCAGATAAAAGAAATACAGAAGTTAGGAAAGACCCTTACGATGCCCTCAGGCGGAAGCCGGATCATCCAGGATTCTGTTCTGGAAGCCGGAAAACGTTATCTGTACGGGGAAACAGATCTGGAGCAGGCGGTAGAGCAGGCCGTATCTCAGGTAAAGCTTTATCTGGCAGAATAAATCCTTAGAGGTTGTTTTAAGATAAGGCTGATATGATGGGAAATCATAAGAGCACGGAATACATGTCAGAATGAAAGTCTGAAAAGAATTTCGTGAAAGGATATGCCGGGTCGCTTAATAAAGCAGGGTACTGCGGATATTGAGTTTTGTGGCCGCGGCAAAATAAAAAGAACTGTTCACAGATTACCGGAAACGTAGTGAACAGTCACAAATAATAAACAGGAGGACATAAAATGCGACATCAGATATGGAAAAAGGGAACAGCGCTGACAGCGGCTTTTGCTCTGGCGGTTGTGCCGGCACTTGCAGGTTGCGGCTCAGAACAAAAGGAAAAAGCTGCGGATTCAGGTCAATCCGGTGAACAGGATAAAGAAAAAAAGGAGGTGGCAATGGGCAGATATCTGGAAGAGGATGTGACTCTTCCAGAGGGATGCGGAGATATTGCGGATATGACAATGCTTGAGGACGGAAGCCTTCGGGTATGCTACTTCAGGAGCGGTGAAGGATCTTTTTATAATGATTCTTCCGATGGAGGAAAAACCTGGGGGGAGGCAAAGAACCTTGCAGAGCTTCTGGGAATCGATCCGGAAAAATATACGGTTTCCTATCCGAAGCTGGGTGCAAACGGAGGCATTTTTCTTACCATTTATCCTTTTTCCGAAAACGTGGAAGAAATGTCTTATTACTACATTTCTCCTGATGGAACCAATCAGAAAATGGATATCGGCAAAGAGCTTTCCAGCGGATATGTTACAGATGCAAGATTCACACATAATAATACGGTCATTATTAATGATTTTGGCACAGCGCTTGTGGAAATCAGTCTGGATGACGGAAGCATTGTCCGTAAATATGAGGAAGGAGGAATGGTAAGCTGCTTTGCAGTACTAGGAAAGCGGCTGATTGCCGTAACAGATACCACTCTTCACTATTATAATCTGGAAACAGGGGAACCCCTTGAGGATGAGACGGCTCTTACAGAACAGATCACTTCTGATGAGGCAAACCTTCAGCTGACAAGTACAAGCTCTTTTCCTATGGTGTTTACAGAAGGGGACGAGGAGGACAGTATTTTTTATACGGATGATAAAGGCATGTACCGGTATTCCTTTGGCGGCAGTGTGGTAGAACAGGTGATTGACGGAAATCTCAACCGGATATCCTCACCGGACATTTCTCTGGTCTCCATGGTAAGGGATAAAGACGGGAACTTTTATCTGGCGGTTCAGGACAGCTCTGCAGATATGGGAAGGTCAGGAAAGCTTCTGAAATATGCATATTCACCGGATACCCCTGCAACACCGGATACAGAGCTGACAGTCTATTCTCTTACAGATAATACTTATATCCGACAGGTAGCAGCCCTGTTCCAGAAAAAGTATCCGGATATTTATCTGAATCTGGAGATCGGCATTACAGATGAAGAAGCCGTGACCAGTACAGACGCCCTGAAAAATCTGAACACAGAGATCATGGCAGGAAATGGTCCGGATGTTCTTGTGATGGATGGCATTCCTTCAGACACATATGTGGAAAAAGGCATGCTGAAGGACATCAGCGGTATTCTTGATAAAATTGAGGAAGAGGACGGTATTCTTGACAACATCCGTGAGAGCTATGTGCAGGAGGACGGAAGCCAGTATGTTATGCCGGTGAGATTTGGAATTCCCATGCTTCAGGGACAGGGAGAGGATGTAACTGCTGTTACAGACCTTGCATCCATGGCAGATACTCTGGAAAAATATCAGAGTGAATATTCTGAAATGCATATGCCGATGTCTCTTCTTGTGGGAGGGGCAGATACGTTTATCAGACAGTTTTCAGATGTGAATGCTCCTGCATGGCTGAAGGAGGACGGAACCCTGGATGAAGCTGCTGTGACAGAATATCTGGAGCAGGCAAACCGTATCTATCAGACCGGAAAGACCGGAATTGACACGCTGAAGGCTCAGGGCTTTGCCGTATATTCTATTGGAGAAAGAAATATGATGTCTGATATATCAGCCTCTGCGATCAGCGTACTGGGAGGGTATTATAAGCTTTCAGCCGGAAGGCTGCTGTCTCCGGACGGACTTGCCTATCTGTACAGTGCAGAACAGGAAGAACCGAATCTGACACACAGTCTCTGGAACGGGCAGGCGCAGAACTGCTTTATCCCGGAACAGACAGTGGGAATCAGCGCTAAAGCAGCAGAACCTGAGGCTGCGGAAAAGCTGGTAGAGTTTCTGTTCAGTAAAGAAGGTCAGGAAACAGGCGCAAGTGAAGGCTTCCCGGTAAATGAAGCGGTTTATGACAGTGAGGAGTACTGGGCAGTGGGAGATGAAAACGGAAATCTGGGAACTCTTGGATCCGGAAACGTAGATACAGGCGAATATATAGAGTTTGATATTGTAAGAGCAGATGAAAAAACCACAAAGCGTGTTCAGGAGCTTGGAAAAACTCTGACTCAGCCGTCAGAACAGAATGAAATCATACTGGAGGCAGTTGCCTCAAACGGCAGCAGATATCTGGAAGGCGAGATCAGCCTTGAAGAGGCGGCAAAAGGGGCGATCCAGCAGGTAAATCTGTATCTGTCTGAATAAACGGCAGACGGCTGCATGACCTGGATAAATGATATTCAGACAGCTTTACTGATGAGGGGACAAAGATAAAAAAGCGGCGGTTATCTTACAGCCGGAATCCAGGAAGAGGAATCCGGAAAGAGATAACTGCCGTTTCTGATGTGCATTGGATTGAATGGATAAATGAATGGATATGAGAGAAAACCGGACAGATGACAGGATAAAATCAGTAGGGCTGGGGATATGCTACTGAAAAACTTCCAGCTGGTATCCCACACCCCGGACAGTTTTTATCTGCAGGGAGCTTTCTACGGTTTTCAGCCTCCGGCGCAGAAAATGAATATAATTGTCAAGGTTTCCTTCCTCCACATCTGCGTCAAGTCCCCAGACTCTTGTAAGAAGAAGCTGGCGGGGAAGTGTCTGTCCGGGATTGCGGAGAAATACTTCCATAAGGTCTCCCTCCCGGCTGGAAAGGGTACAGTCCTTTTTGCCGCTGGAAAGGCGGCGGGTTTCCGGTATAAAAGTAACGTCTCCGAGAGAAACTGCGTCAGCAGCAGGATTGTAGGCGGCAGGACGGCGCAGAAGACAGCGGATCCTGGCAAGAAGCTCTTCAAAGGCAAAGGGCTTTACCATATAGTCGTCAGCTCCGCAGTTCAGTCCGGTAAGGCGGTCGTTCAGCTCCCCAAGGGCCGTAAGGATGATAACCGGGGTTTTGATCTGGCGGGAGCGGGCTTCCTTCAGAATTTCAATTCCGTTCATATGAGGAAGCATCCGGTCCAGGATCACAAGGTCATAGGGTGTTTCCTGCATATAATAAAGGCCTTCTTCCCCGTCATGGCAGAGAGTGACAGAGAAGCCTTCCTGCTCCAGACGGAAGGAAACAGCAGAGCACAGCTCCCGGTCATCTTCGATCATTAAAATATTCATATGTTTACCTCTCGTTGTTTCGGAAATTTGCATCAGCCTGCAGAGAAATGCTTACAGTCTGATGCTATCCTGTTATTCTAACAAAGTATTCTGTAAACTTCCTTTAAAAATAAAAACCCCCTTAGAGTTTTTTTAAAGAATGTCCTGTTACACTTGTTTTATCGTTACTGTTTATGGTGTTCACAGCGGCCGGACAAAATGGATCCAAATTATTTTCGGTGATGGAAGTCTGTCCAGTATATTCCGAGAACAGTAACATTTTATCATCATTGGGGAGAACAAAAAAGTGACTGGATCAAAAAAAATAAAAAAAAGAGAATATAAGGGATTCTTATTTCTGCTTCCAAGCTTTGCCGGTGTGTGTCTGTTCTGGGTGATCCCGTATCTGGACGTGATCAGGCGCTCTTTTTTCAGCGCAGTCAGCGGAGAATTTACAGGCCTGAAAAATTACAGCACAATTTTTGAGAACCAGGCCTTTCGTCTGGCGGCAGGGAATACGCTTCGTTTTTTTCTTGTGTGTATTCCTCTTCTGGTAGTGCTGTCTCTTATGATCGCTGTTCTTCTTACCAGAAGAAAAAAAAGTATGCAGGCGCTGAAAAGTATGTTCCTTCTGCCAATGGCAATTCCTGTGGTGTCTGTAGTTCTTTTGTGGAAAGTGCTGTTTCACGATCAGGGTCTTCTGAACCATTTTCTGGAAACTCTTTCCCTTCAGGGCGTGGACTGGATGAATACGGACGCTTCCTTCTGGGTGCTGGTAGTAAGCTATCTGTGGAGAAATCTGGGATACGATATTGTTCTGTGGGTGGCAGGGCTTGGAGCCATTCCAACTGCTCTTTATGAGGCTGCAAGGGTGGACGGAGCAGGAGAGTGGAAATGCTTTATAAAAATCACTCTTCCCAATCTCCTGCCTTCTCTTTTTACCATTGTGGTACTGTCTCTGTTAAACGGTTTTAAAGTGTTCCGGGAGGCGTATCTGGTGGCAGGAGACTATCCTCAGGACAGTATGTATCTTTTGCAGCACCTTTTTAACAACTGGTATCGGGATCTTTCCCTGGATAAAATGGCGGCTGCGGCAGTGGTAACAGGAGCGGCGATTCTCATCCTGATTCTGTTTCTTCAGAAAGCCTGGGCGAGGGAGGATACATTATGACAAAAAAACTTCTGACAGGTCTGGTTTTCTGTATGGCATTGACTGCAGTGTTTCCCATATTGTTTCTTATCTGCGGTTCTTTTATGGGCAATATGGAAATCAGAGAGCTTCTTATGCCGGTTCTTGGAAATATGGAGGGCTTTGCTTCCTGGAAACTGATGCCCCAGTATCCTACTATGATGCATTATGTGGAGCTTCTTCTTGACTCCCCGGAATTTTTTGTAATGTTCTGGAATTCCGTAAAGCTTACAGCAGCGATTCTGGCAGGTCAGCTTCTGGTGGGAACTCCGGCGGCATGGGGATTTGCAAGATACCAGTTTCCGGGTAAAAAAATTTTATTTACTATTTATATTGCGCTTATGATGATGCCTTTTCAGGTGATGATGCTCAGCAACTATCTTGTTCTGGATCAGATGAGGCTTCTGGACACTATGGCAGGGATTATTTTGCCGGCAGTGTTTTCCACCTTTCCGGTGTTTCTGATGTACCGTTTTTTTCAGGGGCTTCCGGAAGCAATTATGGATTCTGCCAGAATTGATGGCGCAGGAGAGCTGAGAATCTTTTTCAGAATCGGAATACCGCTGGGATCTCCTGGAATGATCTCGGCTCTGGTTCTGGGGTTTCTGGAATACTGGAATCTTATTGAACAGCCTATGGCTTTTTTAAAAACAAAGGAAAAATGGCCGTTGTCTTTGTATCTTCCGAATATCAGTACAGAACAGGCGGGAACCGCCTTTGCGGCATCTGTTCTTGTTCTGCTTCCGGCAGTGCTGGTATTTCTGGCAGGTCAGGATTATCTGGAACAGGGAATTGTTTCTACGGCAGTTAAGGAGTAAAAAGAAATGAAGCGGGAAAAATTATTAAAATGGTTTGCGGCGTTTTTTGCGGCAATGCTTGTATTTACATTTTTGTCAAAGGCGGCAGATTCTGTCAGTGTTGCAAAGGTACTGGCGTCAGCGCCTCAGAATCAGCTGATCAGCCATACAGTATCGGGAACAGGAAAAATAGAAAGTACAAAGGAGACGGCTGTTTTTGTTCAGGAAGGAATTAAGATCGCTCAGGTCCATGTAAAGGCAGGAGAAGCGGTAAAAAAAGGACAGCCGCTGATGACTTTACTGGAAAGCAGTATCCAGGAAAGCATTGACAAAAAAAAGGACGAGATCCAGGAGGCTTCTCTGAAGATCAGCGATATCCAGAGCCAGAAAAACATTGATGCCCAGAAACGGGAAAATTCCTCCCGCTGGGCACAGCAGGATCTTGATACAGCTCTGGGAAACGGGGACATTAACATTTCCAATGCTCAGAATGAGCTGAATATTGCCCAGCAGAGACTTGCAGAGTACAGACAGAAAAAAGCAGAGGCTCAGAAGCAGCAGGAACTGGAGCAGCAGTCCCAGGGATCGGATTTTGGAGATGGGGGAGAGGGACAGACTGATTTTTCAGACGGAAGCAATCTTCCTCAGGAGCCCATTATTTCCGAAGAGGATACACAGGAGCAGGCTCTTGCAGACGATGTCCGGGCAAAAACAGAGGCGCTAAATCAGGTGATCATGAGCCGGAATCAGGAAGTGACCACTGCAGACAGGGCAAAACAGGAGGCAGCGCTTCCGGCGCCTCAGGACAGCACAGAGGAAACACTTCAGACACAGCTTGACAATCTGAATGAAGAGCTGGAAAAGCTGAAGGTTCTGATGCAGAGTAAGGGGGAGATCACAGCTCCGGCAGACGGCGTGGTAAAAACAGTTTCCGCTCAGACCGGCGGGCAGACAGTTCAGGATGCGGCAGCAGTTCTCTATGAACTGACAGGGGGATTAAGTATGACAGGAACGATCACAAAGGACGATCTGGAATACGTTTCCGCAGGATCGTCTGTGCATCTGGAGGACAACAGCAAAACGGTTGTGGAAAATGCGGTGGTTCAGTCGGTTCAGGAAGATTCTGCAAATCCGGGAACCTATATCCTTACTGTGGACGTTCCCCAAAGTGGGCTGAGCGTAGGGGAAAGCGTGGATTTTACGGTGCAGAAGGAGGAAGGACCTTATGCCTGCTGTGTGCCGCTTTCTGCACTTTACGGTCAGAAAGGCCAGGAATATGTGCTTGTGCTTGACACCAGAGACTCGGTTCTGGGAGAAATACAGGTTGCCAGAAAGGTTCCGGTTACAGTAATCGAAAAAAATGAGACAACTGCAGCTCTTCAGGAAGGGACACTTTCCGGTTCTCAGAAAATCATTACAGAAACAGACAGAGAGATCGCAGACGGCAGCCGGGTAAGGCTGCAGGAATCATGATTCCAGGTAAGCGGACGTTTTATGGAGTTTCCCGGAAACGTCTGCTTCTGGGAGTTCTGGCTCTGCTTTTTTACGGAGGGGCAGTGCTGGCATTTGGCAGTATGATGGAAGAACCTTCTGTTTCGGTGTTTCTGTCAGGAACATATCCGGAAAAAGAACAGGCAGAGGAGATTGTGAAAACACTGGAACAGACAGAAGCAGAAACCTCTGCCTGCTTTTACTGGGACGGCGGCATGACCACACTTACAGAGCCGGACTATGGACGGAGTGCCCAGGTAATGGCTGCAGGAATTCTTGGAGACGGAAGTCTTTATGATAAAAGAATCCGTGGATTCTGGGAAAAGGATAAAGAGGGCTGCATAATTGACGGAGATACAGCCTGGAAGCTTTTTGGCACCAGAGAGGCAGAGGGACGCCAGCTTGTATACGGGGAAAAAACTTATCAGGTCCGTCAGGTGCTTCCCTGGAAGCAGAGGATGATCCTGATCCGTCCGGAGAAAGAAGAAACCGTGTATACCAGAGTATTTCTGAAAAATGAGAGACTGCAGGATTCAAAAACAGCAGAGCAGTTTCTGATGGCTTATGGACTGAACGGCATGGTGGTGGACTCCGGATTTCTTATGAGTACGGCCAGAATGCTTCTGCTGATATTTCCAGGGATTGTGCTTGGGGCTCTCTTTCTGAAAGCAAACCAGGAGAGAAGGCTTTGCAGGGGGGAGAAGGGCGCCCTGTGGATGTGGACAGGAGCCAGCGTCCTGATTGTGGCAGCAGCCGCAGTGCTGCTCTGGAAAAAACTTGAGATCCCTCAGGAGTGGATCCCGTCCAGATGGTCGGATTTTCAGTTCTGGTCCGATAAATTCAGGCAGCTGGAAGAAAAAGTGAGACTTTTTCTCATGCTTCCAAAGACTGTGGGGCAGGCGGAGACTATTCTGGAGTTTGTAAAGTGCGCAGGCTGTTCAATGTGCTCTGCGCTTATTGGTCTTCTGGCACTGTTATGGAAAAGGTAAAGAAGCGAAAGAACATCTGCATGAGAAAATACATTTTAGGCTCCCGGGTATCTTTCGGTATCCGGGATTTGCCGTTTCAGAAAAATGTGTTAAAATATGAGTGGAAAATATGCTTTCAGAAGCTTGTGAAGCAGGGGTTATATTCAGGTGAGACTATCGTGGCAAATTTTTAATTGAGATACCCCAAAAAGTATGTTAAACTGTATACAGCATGTATTTTTCAGGATAAAGGAAATAAGGAGAATGCAGTATGAGAAAAATTGCCATTGTAACTGACAGCAACAGCGGCATTACGCAGGATGAGGGAAGAAAGCTTGGAATCTCTGTCCTGCCGATGCCCTTTTATATTAATGAGGTTATGTATCTGGAAGGGGTTACGCTTTCTCAGGAGGAGTTTTATGAGCGCCTGAAAAAGGATGAACCCATTTCCACCTCTCAGCCAAATCCGGGTGAAGTCTGCGGACTGTGGGATACACTTTTAAAAGAATACGATGAGATCGTGCATATTCCCATGTCAAGCGGGCTGAGCGCTTCCTGTGAAACGGCCATGGGACTTGCCCGTGATTATGACGGTAAGGTTCAGGTTGTGGATAACCAGAGGATTTCTGTAACTCAGAAGCAGTCTGTGATGGATGCGCTGACGCTTGTACAGGCTGGTAAAAGCGCGGCGGAGATCCGTGAGATCCTTGAGGCAGAAAGCCGGGAATCCAGCATTTATATTACATTGGAAACTTTGAAATATCTCAAAAAAGGCGGACGTATCACACCGGCAGCCGCAGCGATCGGTACAGTTCTGAATCTGAAACCGGTACTGCAGATCCAGGGAGACAAGCTGGACGCCTATTCAAAGGTCAGAGGAAAGAAGCAGGCCAAAAGAGTGATGCTGAAGGCCATGAAAGAGGATTTCGACAGTCGTTTTGCAGAATATGCAAAGCGCGGCGAAATGTGTCTGGAGATGGCATATACGGGAAATCAGGAAGAAGCAGAGGAATTCAAAAAAGAGGTTCAGGAAATGTTTCCTGATTATGAGATCCAGATGGATCCCCTGTCTTTAAGCGTTGCCTGTCATATCGGACATGGAGCTCTTGCAGTTGCCTGCTCAAAAAAGGTTACTGTCTGAAAAAAGAAAAGAATAAATACGAGGAGTCATAAGACATGAAGAAACTGATGGAAATTATGGCAGAGGAACTTTCCTCAGCCTTTGAAAAAGCCGGATATGATCCGGAGTACGGAAAGGTAACAGTATCTAACCGGCCGGATCTCTGTGAGTTCCAGTGCAACGGGGCAATGGCAGGAGCCAAGGCATACAAAAAAGCCCCGTTTATGATCGCAGATGATGTGGTGGAATATTTAAAAGACAGCCGGGTATTTTCTGCGGCAGAGGTAGTAAAACCAGGATTTATCAACCTGAAAGTAAAAGAAGAGTTCCTTGCAGACTATCTGAAGGAGATGGCAGAGGATCCGAAATTTTCTGTTGCCCAGGCAGAAAATCCCAAAACGATCATTATTGATTATGGCGGACCAAATGTGGCAAAACCACTTCACGTAGGTCATCTTCGTTCAGCGATCATCGGAGAGAGCATTAAAAGAATCGGACGTTTTGTAGGACATAAAGTGATCGGCGATGTACATCTGGGAGACTGGGGACTTCAGATGGGGCTGATCATCACAGAACTGAAACACCGCAAACCGGAGCTGGTATATTTTGACGACAGCTATCAGGGGGAATATCCTGCAGAAGCGCCGTTTACCATTGGAGAACTGGAAGAGATTTATCCCTGCGCCAGCGGAAAATCCAAAGAGGATGAGGATTACCGCAACGAGGCTCTGGAGGCAACTCATCTTCTGCAGCAGGGAAAGCCCGGCTATATGGCTCTCTGGAATCATATCATGCAGGTTTCTGTAACAGACCTTAAAAGAAATTACGATAATCTGAATGTTTCCTTTGATCTGTGGAAAAAGGAATCTGACGCGCAGCCTTATATTCCGGATATGGTCCAGGCCATGAAGGATCAGGGATTTGCTTATGAGGATCAGGGCGCTCTTGTTGTAGATGTAAAGGAAGAGACAGACACCAAGGAAATCCCGCCCTGTATGCTCTTGAAATCAGACGGAGCTTCCCTTTATACAACAACAGACCTTGCAACCATCGTAGAGCGTATGAAGCTTTATGATCCGGACGAGATCCTTTATGTGGTGGACAAACGCCAGGAACTTCATTTTATCCAGGTATTCCGCTGCGCGAGAAAGACAGGCCTTGTAAAAGAGGACACCAGGCTTTCTTTCCTTGGCTTCGGTACCATGAACGGAAAAGACGGAAAACCGTTTAAGACAAGAGATGGTGGTGTGCTTCGCTTACAGGCTCTCAGAGAGCAGATTAATGATGAAGTTTACAAAAAAATGATGGAAAATCGTGATTATGGCGAAGAGGAAGCGAGAGAGATTTCAGCAAAAGTCGGTCTTGCTGCTTTGAAATATGGTGATTTATCCAATCAGGCATCAAAAGATTATGTTTTTGATGTGGACAGATTTATTTCATTTGAAGGTAATACAGGTCCGTATATTCTCTATACGATCGTTCGTATTAAATCAATCCTGCATAAATATCAGGCACAGGGAAACAGCCTGGATGGATTAAAGGTACAGGAGGCACATGCGGACTGCGAGAAAGCACTGATGCTTGAAGCGGCTAAATATAACGATGTGATCGCAAATGCGTTCCAGGACCTTGCACCGCATAAGATCTGTGCATATATTTATGATCTTGCAAATGCATTTAACCGTTTCTACCATGAGACAAAGATTTTGGGTGAAGAAAACGCTGAGAAACAGAAGAGTTATATTGCACTTCTGAAAGTAACAAAAGATGTACTGGAAGGATGTATTGACGTACTTGGATTTGAAGCACCGGAAAGGATGTAAGTAGGATGACAGAGAAATTATTTTATGAGGACAGTCACAGAACCGGATTTACAGCAAAAGTAATTTCCTGTGAAGAAGCAAAGGATGGCTACCGTGTGGTACTGGACCAGACGGTATTCTTCCCGGAAGGCGGCGGTCAGTATGCAGATACAGGAGTTCTGGGAACCGTGAACGTTACAGATGTGCATGAAAAAGACGATGTGATCTATCATTATACGACTGCACCATTGGAAGTGGGAAGTATTGTGACCGGAAAGATCAACTGGGAAGAACGTTTTGAAAAGATGCAGCAGCATACCGGGGAGCATATTGTATCCGGTATCGTGCATGAAAGATTTGGATATAACAATGTTGGTTTTCATCTGGGGGCCGATTACTGTACAATGGATTTTGATGGTACGATCAGTAAAGAACAGTTGAAAGAGATTGAGGCAGCGGCAAATGAGGCAGTATATCAGGATCTTGAAATCGAGATTCTTTATCCGTCGAAGGATGAGCTGAAAGATATGGATTATCGCAGCAAGATCGAGATTGAGGGTCAGGTACGTATTGTAAAGATCCCAGGTTATGATGTGTGTGCATGCTGTGCGCCACATGTGAAGACGACCGGTGAGATCGGAGCTGTCAAGCTGGTAAGCATGGCCAATTATAAAGGCGGTGAGCGTATCACAATGCTCTGCGGAAGACGTGCAATGCGGGA
>OHHK01000218.1_pt1 | contig 45626 bp, 72 predicted proteins | sample 1568111 | NCBI WGS metagenome assembly OHHK01 (sample SAMEA3879562, study PRJEB24766) | human gut metagenome | biome: human-associated habitat; feature: feces | place: USA | collected 1985/1987 | reverse complement strand
TCGGTCAGCTTACCGTTACCGGCTTTGCTCCATTCTTCCTCCTGTTTTCTTATCGTATCAATCCGTTTCTGATAATCAAGGTCAATCTGTTTCAACTTCTTTTCCGTGCCTTCTCTCATCAGGTTGATTTCATCCTGTTGGTTCTGACGGTGAAGTGAAAGAAGTTGTTCGTCCAGCTTTTCCTGATTTTCCTTTTGCTTTTCAGCAGCTTTTTCCTGCTTAGTCAAAGAACTACCAGTAATACCGCCCAAATTTTTATAGGCTTTTTCAGTTGTTTCTACTCGTTTCTTAGCTTCTTCATACAGCTTTGAAGTAAACTTGGATTTATTCTTTTCTATTTCAGAAAGTTTCTTCTTAGCATCATCCCAGTCTTTCTTCGCTTTCTCATAATCCTGCTTGTAGGTGGTTTTATTCTTCTCTGAATCAATTCGGGTTTGCTTGACTGATTTTGCTGTATCTATAAGTGTTTTTATGTCTTTCACATTATAGATTGCTTCATCAGACAAAGTACCCTTAATATCAATAGGCAAACGAAGTTTCACAGTTCCATTTTCCCCCTTTCCTCTGATACGCTTCTCCAACTCAGAGATGTAGCGGTCAAACTCACTAATATCAACATCTTTAAGATTGGAAATGAACTGTTCAGAGATACCTTTCCCTTTTTCTTGCAGCATGACATCTCGTTCTGCACGTAGTTCTTTTAATTTCTTTACATAGCCATCAACACCTTGTTGCCCGGATAACGACTTTAAAAGATTCTCGTAATACTTAATTTCTGATTCAATATCTGAAAACTCTTTAGCACGTTTTTCTCCTGCACGCTTTGCCTCTTCTTCTGCTATTTGCTGCTTTAGCTTAAGAATGTCAGCCAATTTGATTGTTTCAATATCATACTGGGCAAATATCTTTGGGTATTCTTTGCGTAATTCTGCCAAACTTTGCCCACGCTGCAAATCAGCCAAAGCAATATCACGAGAGCTTTGGATAAGACTCTCTATTTTTTGTCTACGTTCTTGCTCTTGTTTTGCCGCCTCCTCTTGTTTCTTGTTGAAACGTTCTTGTGCCTTTTCAGCAATGGATGTATTGTTTGCTAACGTCCACATAGCTATACCTAAAGAAACAACAGCAGCACCAGCCAACACATAAGGGTTCATCATTAAAACTTTGTTATAAGTGGCTTGTGCCAAAGTAGCAGCTTTAGTTGCAGTAATCTTTGCCCATATAGATTTCACTGAACCTTGCTCAACAATAGTATTTATCAGAAGCCCAGCTCTATAAACACCGTAAATTTCCACAAGAGCCAATACACTTTTACCAATAATACCATAGTTCTTTACAATAGTATCGACAGCAGATATACTTCCAGAAATCAAATCCTGATTAGCAAGTCCTATTTCCGCTAAAGCAGTAGTTATCGTATCCTCCAAGTTTGACATTTGCCCCTCAATCGTCTTCGATATTGCTTCCGTAGAACCTTCAACACCTTTCATCGAGCCAAATTGTTCAACAGCCTTCATTACAGATTCAACAGTTCGGTCACATTCTACCGTCATATCACGGAATGAGAGTTTAACCTTATTTCCTTCTGTTTGGACACGAACACCGAACTCTTTCCAACGCTCCGAGTTATTTATATCAAGTATCGCCTCTGTTAGCTGGTCGAAAGGCTTTGCTACTGTATTGGTAAAATCTCCCATTTTCTTCATGGCATCCATCGAAGGAGTAACGCCACGATTGACAAATTTTATAAAGTCATCCGTCAATTCATCAAGTTGAAAATTTGTTTTTGCGGCAAAGCTATTTATATCAGACAGATACGCTTTTGCCTTTTCAGAACTACCATTCAGAGCATTAGTTAATACAGATTCATACTTCTGAAACATTCCAGCAGTTGAAACAACATTTGAAGCAACTTGTTTCAGCATTGCGATTCCGCCAATAGCAGCGAGTGCCTTCTTAAATGAAACTCCTACACCCTCGTTAACAGTAATAACAGCCTTACTTTCATCCTTAAACAAAGCGTATTCATCCTTTAGAGCTTTGGTAGATAATCTCGCAAGAGCCTGTTGTGATTGTAATTCACCAAGAGCATACTTTTGTTCTCCTAATGCTGCTTTTGCACGATTTAATTCATCCGATAAAGAATGTCTTTTAGGGTCATACTTTCCTAATTTATTATATTGCTCTGCAAGCATTGAAACATCGTTCTGCGTCTCACGTATGATATTTTTTTGTTTAATGATTTCCTCGGATAGAGAATTAACAGCTTTTTCACCATCATAAATACCCTTTTTGAAATCATTTTCCATTGTTGCTCCAGCTCTAGCAGCTTCAGAAATTAGATTATCCATCTCCTTTGTATTTTTCACCAACTGTGTATTTAAAGTATTAAAAGCAGCAGGTGTCTGAGTTGAGTCCATGTTCTTTAACTCGTTCTTTAGTTTTGCGATTTCTTCACGGAGTTTGATAACTTTATCAAAATCAGCCCCGATACGAAAGTAGAGCTTAGCCATTTTTTTATATTTTTAAATTATCTATTATTCAAAATTACGTTATACCCAAACCTTATTAGAATTTTCTATCATCAAATTCGTGACAATAGACGAAAGATTTCTTATTTCTTATTTTACGTGATAAATTTACCACAGATACAAGCTTCCATAGACGTTTTTTATCAACGAAAAACACACAATCAGCTGATTGTGATAAAATAATTTGCAAGGTAGAAATTCATAGTCTATTTTTCTATTTATAAGATTACAAAAGCACGACATTTGAAAGATTGTCGTGAAATAATTGGGTGTGATTAAATTTCTTGGTAGTTTTGCAAGAAAATAAGTAAAAGCATGAATAAAATAATATTTCTAATACTATGCATTGCACTGCTATGTGGATGCTCTACAAATCATAATATTGAATCTGCTATAAAAGATATTTACGGTTCAAAAGTGCCACCCAAAGAAGAGGATGGTGCTTATATTTATATCTTAGACTATCTCGAAAAAGAGAACAAACAAGATGCAGATTTTCTAAAATTAAAAGATAAAATTGATAAATACACAAACTCATTATCCGAGAATTTAGGAAACGATGTTTCTTCTAAATCAGATGCTAACACATCTGCAACAAGTAAAGACGATTGTTTAAGTGACTTCTACAAATGGGAGACTCCATCTATCCGTGTTGTACTTATTTCACGTAAATGTTTAGATAACAATGGTAGAGACATAACAATTATAGTAACAAATAAAGGGTGATTTCTCACCTTTTATTTGTTACTATCTATTATTTACTTCAATTTTATTTGCCCATTAGCATATTCTTTTCTCTTGTACAAAGAACTATTATCACTCGTTTCTAATGCGTATCTAATCGCATCTACAACATTTTTCTCACCCAATTCTTTATACCTACTCATCAATGTGGCAGGATCCATATTTAGACGTATAGCCCAATCATGAATAGTTAGTGATAATTCGCCAATAGCTATAAAGGCAGTAGCATTTCTTAAACGGACGTTCTCACTTAGAGCTAACCATCTACAATTTAACGGTTCATAGTTGCCATTAGAATTAATTCGATCTATCGTCAAATCATCTTGATAACCGTTTGTCATAGCCCAATTATAGAAAGTTTGAAAATCATTTCGCCATTCATCACACATTACAACACCTTTCCCACCATAATTTTTATATGCAGGTCTTTTAGGGTTATAACAACGTTCTTTGATTTTAGACCATATATTGAAAATACGAGTATGCGACTGCCCATGAGTTGTGTTAGCCTCTTTTGTCCTATCAATATCAAGGCATCCACAACTTCGAGTTGTACCGCTATTCAAATTACCTTGCCTTACAATCGTTTCATTGCCACAATCACACTTACAACGCCATAGGGTAACACGATTACTTGCAAATCCAACATGCTCTATGGCTACCAACCTACCAAATCGCTGTCCCTTCATATCTTTAATTCCACGAAGTAGGCAACCGCAACTTTTGGTTTTACCTTCTCTTAATGTATTTGAACGCACAATGGTGGTATTACCGCAATCACACTGGCAAAGCCATTTATCATGTTTATCTTTATCATCTGGCAACTTTTTCACTTTCTTTATAGTGACAAGTTTTCCGAATCTCATACCGGGTATTATTTTTATTTTCGCTTTCATGCTATTTGTTTTAATTGTAAAGAGATAAGTAGTTCAATAAATTTATCTTCATAATAAAGCGGTTGAGTACTTTTAGGATTATTCGGATTTACTTGATTTTCGCCATAGTTTAAACCATCACCTATTATTGACTTAAATTTCTTCACACCGCCTTTGCTTGATGGACGCGTAAGTTCAACCATGTAGCCTTTTTCTATCATTTTCTGATTAAAAGCTTGCGCACTGATTGTGCATTCATTCTCTTTCAGAAGCTCACCAGCAGATTTCAGAACACCTTTAGATGGTGTATAATCGGGCGTAGGAAGCCCTAAAGGCTCGGCAATAGTCTTCGCTAAAGCAAGTTTACTACTTTCATTCAGATTGAGAAAACCGGTTAGCCAGTCAGCTACTACAATCTTATCTTTTACAGTAGCCTGTTTTAATTGCTTCGCCATTTCAGGGGCTTTGTGAAAGACTTTGCGGTAGACCTCAAAAACAGAGCGAACCTTTTTCACAATAAAGTATTCAAGACATGGCACTGTTAAGCGATATTCATTAACAGGTCTACCACCTTGTGGGTTTTGCGGATTTTGCCGTAAAACCTGATAATCGTCATTCTCAACGAAATCACGCTGCAAGGCATCGACAGCATCTGATTTTCTGCTATACACCAGCGTCCAAACTTCATCCAGATTAACTGGATATTTCTCACTTGCTTTCGCTAATCTCAAAATAGCATTGAAACAGGAAAATAATCGCAAGATTATTTGCAAAAATGCTTTTTAATATTGAAATTTAGGGTATTGTTTAACACTTAAATAACACGATTATGAGACTAACTGAATTGAACAAAAGAGTTAAGGAAATTCTTGTTAATTATGGTATCATACTTGCCATTACTATTTTGTTATCACTAATCATTATTGGTATCTTTTTCTTTCCCGATAAAAGTTGGGAATTTTGTTCAGTTTCCATAGCGTTCATTTCTATATTTATTACGATAGTAATACTTTATATGAATAATAAATCCCAAGAGGATAATACGCAAAAGCAAATTAATTCATTTGAGCAGAATGCGATTAAACAAATGGAAACTTTTAAACGGGCAACAGAAAATCAAATAAGTACATTTTCCGTAGAAATTAGCAAAGTAGTTCAAGCTTTAAATAATGTAGCAGAAATGCAAAAGAACACTTCTCAAGAACAAATACAGAACTTAAAAATTGAAACAAAAAATCAAATAAAATCCTTTAGTACAGAAATCGATAAGATAATAGCAGGACTAAAAGAGGTCACCAGAACTCAAAATAAAACGGCAGAAGAGCAAAAAGAGTCTTTCAAAAATGAAATCAATGCTGTTGTTGAATCCTTAAGTTCAGTATGCAATACTCAAAGAGAATCGTCAGAAAATATTGTTAATAATTTTAGGATTGAAATGGAAAAATCAATAGAAATTATGGCTAAAGTCTGTAAATTTCAAATTTTATTATTAGAGGCGACTGAAAAGGAACTCACTAAGATCGAAAAAGTGAATGATAGCCTTCATAAAGTAAAAGTGATAACAGAAAAATCCGGGGAAAACATTACAAAAGAAATAAAAAATAACAGAACATTAACAACGACGATAGTCAATAAGGGGAAAGAAATAGTTAATGAAATTTCCGACGAAGTAACAAGTGGACGTTTGCAAAAAAGTTTTAAAGAATTAGGAACTGACATAAAAGAATTCGGGAAAAAAGCAAAAGACAAAATATCTGATTTTTTTTTCATTTTAATTTAACTACACAACATAAGGAACAAAGTAGTAAAAAGCCGGATTTCTCCGGCTTTTACTTTACCCACCATTCAGCCCCATATAAGTCCTACGGGAGACCTGCTTATTCCAACTTGTACCTGTTCTGTTGAAGTTTCCCAAGTACCGACCTTGAATGCGATTCACAAGATTGTTGGGATTGCTTGCATCGCTTCCGTAACGTCTTTCTGCAATTCTATTCGCTTGTCGGGCTATTTCCCAACCGGATTTAGTTTTTCTTTTTCTGACTCAGCTTAAAATTTTAAAAGTTAAACAATATAATTTCGCCATATCTATAATTTTTTCCTACGATTAGCCAATTCCTTACCACTGATTCTATTCACCTTCTGACCACCATATACTGCGTGTAACTTATCCCGTTGCATCATCAACAGATTCCTATAAGGGATAACCTCAAACACTTCTGTATAACTCAAATGAAGCGTGTCAATCAAATGAGCTATCTGCCCGAAGAACGTTGTGTTTCCTACTGTTTCGGTCTTGCTGCCAGCATCGACACGTTCCTCATCGAGCTGACACACTGAAAAGCCGAAATATCCATCATGGAGAAACACACCTCCAAGGCATTCCTAATTTCTTCAAAAGTCCCGTTCTCCAAATTCTCAGCCAGTTCCTCACTGCCACAGATGAAACAAGAAATGCCTTTCAGCATATCTTCGATTACTTCGGGAAGTACCTTGATTGCCTCTACAATATTATCTCCCTCCATACCGACATTGGAGAAATGATGAATGGCACGACAGATAACTTTGATAGTAGGCGGCTTGATGGTATAGACTACTCCACCTATCTCTACATTTTTGAAGTCCATCCCCAGCAGGGCATCGGACACAATTTTAGACGCTTGATTCATATCTTTAAATTAAAAAGGCGGTGAGCAACCACCCACCGCCATCCGAAAACAATCTGTTACCTTAAAACTTACGCTGTCAATGCCTTAATAGCATCTTCCTCATAGTTATATTCAGAAGCTACCCCTGCTATCTTAGGAGTTTGAACCAATCCACGAACAGCAATGGCAATTGCCTTGTCTGTATTCGCTTCACGGGCTACAATCTGGGCATTGGGAAAAATGAACCATACATTATCATCCGTCAGACAGAAAAGAGCCTTATTGATTATCTCTTTTGTCAGAGGACGTTTCCAACCTACCGCGACTTTGCTTCCTTCTTCCCCTGTTTCAACTATGGAACCGCCCATGAGAGCCGCTTTAGTTTTCCAATCGTACTGACCAATAGAGAAAGCCGGAGTAATATCGCCGGGAGTTGTGTCATAACGGTAGTTCTGACCATTCAATTGATTTTTATACCCCGTGACAGACGCTTCTGTTTCTTCAATCTGCCACGTTTCCCCGTGCACGTTTGAGACTTCATCTTTAGCGGTAATAGCCGCCTGGATTAGAGTCTTTGCGATTTCGGGGGTAATGTCTGCCGTAATCTTAGAGATGTCGGCAAACAAAATTCTCTTAATTCCTACTGCTGAAATCATAATCTTATAGTTTTACATTTAATACCTCGAACAATATTCTTATATTCACATAGTGACACTTCAAAGCCGTGTCCGCTTCCGTGCCGATTGATTCGATAGAGTAATTGTAGGTAGTGCCGTCATAGGAGCTTACCACATCATCAAAATGCTTCATGGCTTCTCTTTCAAGCTCGTTCAGACGGATAGTATTGGCTTCATTCTCGCTCAAATCGGGCACGCATAGATTCGCCTCGGCAAAGGACTTCTTCCAATAAGTGCCCGGCTGTTGCTTCTTCGTGTGAATGACAATTCTTTCGGACTTCAATTCGCCCGTCAGAGTTTCCCCAGCAGGTACTATGTCTATTCCGAAAGCCTTGCAATCCCGGTAGAGAATGTTTCCTATGTCGGTAGTTACTATCATTGTACAATCTCCCAATCTTCGGCAAACACATCACTGATAGACGGAACCCACGAATCAGCACGCCCTGTGTTTTCGTTGTAGATAAGGCACTGACTTGTGTAATCAATGAAGCCCTTGCCTTTCATAATAAGGTCTTTTGCTGATTGAGGGAGTGATTGCATCTTAGGAATGATGTCACTTTCAATATGAGCAGGTACTTGCTTGATGACAAACAAACCTTTGCCATTCCAGCCAGTTCTACGAATAGCAAGACCAAACTTCAACGCATGGATAGCCTCACCGAAGTTGTAATGTGTGTTACATTCTTTCTTTGCACCATTTGCATACTCAATGCGATTGTGCAATGTCCCAAGGTAACTTCCCATAGCTTCTCTTTGAAGGTAGAGCAAGAAAGCGGGATAATCTTCCTTAACCACCTCTCGGAACTTTTCTGAATCCACGAATACAGTGCATTTCTCAAACCGTTCCATGAGTTCTTTACCTTCAATCATCAAACGGTCAAGGAAGGTATCAGCACATTTATACGCTTCCTCAAACGGTTCGGCAGGCGACCAGCTTTCGTAACTGTCCTTATACTTCACATGGTAGCCAGCTTTGCTCTTTTCGGCTTCTGTAGGCACTCTGCCAGCTTGCAGCAAGCCTTTCTCATACGCTTCGCCCATTGTCATAGGTTCGGCTTCAATCTGTTTTGTTCCAATATACTTTTTCATTTTTCAAATTCTTCCTTTAATCGTTTCTCCGCATATAAAGCACCGCCACTTCTGACTTCAAATCCGTAACTCTCTACTTTTGATGCGTACTGATAGCCGTTAGGGGCAGTAGCGTCATTGTATAGTTCAAGACCTTCTTTTGATGCAATATGCTTATTTGACTTTCTCAATGTTCCGCTCTTGTCGGTATAGCTTCCATTCTCTTTGTCGTATTCGTCTGCTTCATAGCCTACTTTATCGACAACATCAAGATATTCAGCATCTCCTTCATTGAAGAAATCATCAACATCCGAAAAATCAAAATCAACTTTTACATCCATAATTCCGAATAGTTAAAGTAGTTCGTACCCTTCACCGTGTAAACCTCGCCTTGACCTCTCACACTCTCACCCTCCATGCAGCGGACTTCATCCCCAGCCTTGATAGTGATTCTCTTTTCGCACACCACATGATAGTTAGGGCGGTACACAGAACCGTTATCAGATGAAAACTCTTTGGTAGTGTTATCATCACAACGGCACTTACATACATCCTGCCAGCTTTCACCGCCAGTACCGGGAATGGGTCTGCCAAACTCATCCTTTTCCATAGGGGTGATAACCTTTACCTGCAATATGTGTGGAGCGAATATCACAAGAAAGTGCATTTGGGTTTGTTGCTTAATTCGTCTTTCAATCCGTACTTCTTGCACAGGAATGAATAGTAGTCCTTGATACCTTGAATGTTCCAAGACATCGAGAAACCGCTTTCACTGATTGAAGTGGCACGAAGCGATAGAGAGGGGATGAACTTCGCAATCGCCACGAAGACACGACCGTAACAATCCTCGTTCATCTCGTCCTCTCCGCTTATCTCCGCATTCAGACACATATCCAAAAGGTCAGCTTCCGACAAGTTAATGCCGAAAGACTGGAACTTCTGTGATATGTATTCGTTTATCGTCATATTAATATGGTGTAACCAGTTTACTATATGCGGTATAGCTATAATGCGTGCAATACTTTGATTTATAGATGTATCTGAACGGGCATTTGGGAACATTAATTCGTATCCCTTGAATAGCCATTCCCTCTTTTATCGAACACATCATAGCCGGGTTATTTGCAACCAAAAACACGGGATGCGTCATGGTCGGTACAACACAATCAGCCAGAGCCGTTTCCAAAGTGATAAACTGAATATCTGGCAGACCAACATCAACCGATGGATTCACGTATTCACACTTAGAAGATTCCACACTTGATGCCTGCACGCTCAACGAAACCAAAGACATCATTAAAAAGCCACACATGGCAAAAATAAAATTCTTCATTTCTTTTCTGATTTATAAAATTAGACAATGGAAGGGTAGAAGCACTACCCTATCCTTTTACTCGATACCTAATGCTTCTTTCAGTTTGGCTGTTGATTCTTCATCAAGTTCTGCAACCTTACCCAAAAGAGTTTCCTCTTTCATATTGCCGGAAGCCTGCACACCGATGGACTTCAAAGCCTCAATCAAAGTTTTCTTCTCGAACTCTTTCTCAAAGAGGGAGATTTTCACCTCCTTCTTTTCTTCAGTGGTTTTCACTTCGGGAGTTTTCACCTCAACCCTTTCGACAAGTCTGCGACTTTCCATATCCAGCACACGGGTCTCCTCACCGACTTCAATCACTTCACCGGGAGTATAATACTTTCCGGTGAACTTGTCGCGGAAAACTGATATAACCTTTACTTTCATATCCTACCCCCTTATGCTGATTGGATGGATGCAATTTCGCTCAAATCGAAATTGGTTATCAAATCTGGATTGGAAATCTGCGGAATCCACTCTGCCGTATATTCCATGTAGCGACCGTTTTTGTCACGGTAGTTGGAGATAAGCATCTGCCCCTCTGACGGGATATAAGTACGTCCTTGTACTGGGTCTGTCGCTTCATACGGGGTATGATGGCGCATATAACCAATGTTGTCAGAAGGTAACAGAGTAATACGGTTATCCGCGTAAATCTGCACATTCTTTCCCGTCTGGTCTTTCACGTAGTCCTCCTTGATTTCAATACGCGGCAAACCGATGCCGGTGAACACTTCGGAAGCCAAAGAAGAGGAAACCAATCCCGTACTCAACTTCATTTCGTTGCTGCCGAGAATCATCTTGTATTGCTCGCCAAATTCAGATGAACCGAGCACGAACTTGTTGAAAGAAGCGCGTGTCATAATCATCTTGGCATAAACGCCATAGTCCGGTGCCAAAGAATGGAGTTTCTCTCTCAGGTAAGAGATGAACATGTTCTTTCCGTCCACAACCACATCTCCACTTTTCGGCTTGATAAAATTGAACGGAAGGGTAATCTCCAGCAGTTTATTATTGGTCTGACCGGAAGTTATTGCAGCATCCTTGTTGTAAACGGTGGCTTCACCAAGCATCAACAAGGCACCAACAATAATATCCATGCGCTTGTGAGCAGCAAGGGTAATCTGACGGTAATCATCTGCCAGAAAGTTTACAATCTCTTCCATTGCGGCCTTTTGGTCTGCCGGTTTAGCTACATTGAACTTGTCAATTAAATCCTGCAACTCGGAAAGTCGGTCGATGGACATCTGATAAGCATCGCCCAAGTAGGCAATCTCACCATATCCGGAACCAATGTTCCTACGTTCACGGATGGGCTTTTCGCCAAAACGTGAATTGATGGAACCTGCCATAACTCCGGTTACAGAACCGATATAATCTTTGAACACGCGAGTAGTTACTCTGCGGAAAGTAAGATACTGCTGCCAATAGATTGTATCTTTACGCGTCCGGTTTACACGTCTGATGATAGCGGAAACAATGTTCGCATCATCGAATAATGTTTGAATCGTTAAAAACATATCCTACCTCCTTACTCGTTAAATTCAAACCATCCCTTCATGTTGGCTTTATCGTTCTCGGAGAACGGCATAGCCAGTTTTGAAGGTTCAATCTCTGCGGCTGTACGAAGCAATGAAACCAGTATAATTCCGTCCTCTACTTTCGTCCGGTTAAACAGAGCCGAATTTGCAACGTACTTCTGTTTCAAGCCGTCAACCGCAACCGCATTGAAAAGTACGGTATCTTTGGCGATATTCTCACCGAAAGCAGCCTTGATAGTCAAGACATCGTAGTTGGCATTAGATTTGTCAATAGCCGCGACCTCAGCACCTTTAGTGCCGCTTCCGACAAACATTCCCACATAAGCCAAAGAGTTCTTGGCTACCTTGATAGACAAAGCCTCCGCACCGGTGGTATAGGCTTCCACAACTCTCACGTTGATTACCGCATAAGCGAACTTGTTTTTCAAGTCCGCACAAATCGGCGTAAATACGGGAAGAAAACTTCCCACTACTAGGTTCTGCGTGTCGAGTTTGAACGGGCCACGTCTACGAATACCGGTCTGGACATCGTAGCGTTCCTCTTGCTCAACGAGCGGAACCAAATCATACTTAAATCCTGCTGACATAATTAATTCTTGTTTTGTTCAACAATAGTTTTCGTTCCCTCGTCAATCATCTTAGCGATAGATTCAGATTCTTTCTCAATCTTCTCTTCCGCTGATTCGGGAGGGGTCACACCTTTGAAGCCGTCATTTGCGAACTCCTGCTTCAAGTCCTTGAAGTATGCGTCCAAGTCCTCATCGTCCTTAATGGCGCATCGTTTGGCGTAGTTTTCGGGAATACCATACTCCTTTGCCTTTGCCAAAATCTGCTGGCTACGTGTTGCTTGAGCCTTTTCCGTTTCAAACTGTGTTAGCTTATCAGAAAGGTTCTTGTTGGAGTCAATTAAAGCTTGCGCCCATGCAGGCACATCGTCTTTATTCTCTTCCGTTTTGGTGGTTGTGGTAGTCTCGATTGGCTTTCCGTCTTTCAGGTTATACTTCTTTTCGTAGTTGGAAACTGCGGTCTTGGAAGCATCCCCGGCACGGAAATCACCATAGGAATTAAGCACGTCCGAAAAACTGATACCCTCAACAATAGAGTTTACTTTTATTTCGTCCGTTACACCCTCTGCCTTTTTGGTGGCAATGCGGGTAAGAATAGCAGTGTCCACCCCAGTAAACTTCTGTTGCAGCCCTGCCAAGATTTGTTCTAAGATTGTCATACCGTATGAATTTGATTTATAAATTTCTACGGTAAATTTCGGCATTAATAAAGCAGATGAGAAATTATCAGATAGGCGATATACGACAATGAAGCGATTGTCGTAAAATGATATAAAAAAGGCGTGAAACCAATGGAATCACGCCTTCAAAATTATTACTATTTACTTCTTTACAGCTTTCAGCTTAATCATTTCATTATACCCATAAGGAGTTAAAGTCCAATATACATTTGTATCTTTTATCCCCCTTTTCTTTTCACTTTTAGCTATCAAACCTAATGATGAAAATTGAATTAATATGGTATAAAAATCCTCACTTAGAAGTTCTACAAAAGATTTATAATTAAAACAATAATCACGAAAACATAATTCTCTTAATGCTTGGTTTATGCCAAATTCTGTTGCTTCATTTATCATCATTGGAGCTAAATAAGCAAATAATTTATTCCATGTAGTATTTAACTCTACACCTTGTTCATGCGGAGAAATGAAATGCAAACAAACAGAATCTTCTCCTTGTTTTAACATTTCACTTCCCACTGGAGGAGTTACTTTTATTTCCTCTATTTGCTTAATCAACTCTTCATTTTCTTTCCTAAGAGCCAAAATTTCTTTATTTGCATCTGCACTCGATACTTCATTTGCCTTTACCCATCCTACACGAGGATTGGTTTTGATCAAAGAATTTAAACTTAACACGACTTGAGAAGCTAGTCCGTCAGCGTTATCCCAAAGTTTGCATAGTTTCTTTTTGACTTCAGATTTGAAACTCTCTAATTTCTCTTTGCATTTGGGATTTGATTCGATTTTTATGCCTGGCAATATTCCTGGATTCTTATGTACAAACGAAATCACCGGAACTCCTTGTTCAATTGCATATTCAAACTCTTTTTGCGTATAGCTTTTCCCTGATTCTTCCTCTATTGATCCATAACGTCCAGCAACAATCAAAACATAATAGTCACACTCACGTATAAGACTTTTAATAACCTCCCATTGTGATGAATCCGAAGCATTAAAATACTCCATTCCTACAGGAAAGCAATTCATTTGCAAAAGTGCCTCCATTACTTTTTTTCGCTCTTCCTGTAAGTCCTCATACGTTGAACTAACAAATACTTGATATTTCTTTTCCATAGTAACCTTATCGTAGATTTAGAGTTTACACTCCCAACACTATATTAGCATCAATATTTAGCTTCCGGCTTATCTCACGAGCAACTTTTAAAGTAGGTTCACATTTACCGGATATATAATCACTTAACCGTGATGGGCTGACACCAACCAACTTTGCAAGTGATTTTTGATTAAGCCCCATTTCGTACATACGAAGTTTAAGAACATCCACAAGTGTTGGTTCTCCCAATGCAAAATGTTCTTCGGAATAATCAGCAACCAAATTAGAAAGAAGCTCCAATTCTATGCTATTTGGGTCATTCAAAGGAGTATCATCTTTCACTAATGGAAGAAGTTCCTCTACTCTTTTCACCGCCCATTCATATTGGGCTTGATTTTCTATCTTTGTCATAATCCTAAATATTAGCGCAATCTATTCTATCATATTCTTTATGAGTACCAATAAAGCGAATATACACAAACTGAATAGTGAATTTAATCACTACTACCAAACGATAGTTGTTGCCTTTGATGTTGAAAACATAGTGTTGATTACCTACATTATCAACGCTATTAAACGTTTTCTTAATATCGGCAAAACAGGTCCACTTACTTCTTTTCACAATGGTAGTCCATTCTTGCAAAGCGACCTTTGCATCGGGATGGTTCTCTGCATATTCTTTTAATGCTTGTTCGGTAAATATTCTCATTGGTTACTCAATTATCGTGTGACAAAAATACATATATAATTCTATAATTCAAAATTATATTCTAATATTTACAATTTAAAGAGCAAAAAAATAGCGGCAACTCCAAAGAGTCACCACTAATTATTCTATTTCTCTTGTTACAAAATTATAAATCCCGTAATTTTTCCGGCTAAGAAGCGTTTTTCTGTTCCTTATTTCCGATTTGCTCATTCTTTGCCCCTTGTTCCTCCTTGATTTCTGCAAGCTCCTCTTCTACCCTATCAGCATTCCCGGCAAACATGATACCTTCACGGGTTGACCAAATTCCACCACTGACAGCGGAAACGGCAGTAGTCACCTTATCATTCAAATCATCAATCATATATGGAACCAGTTCTGTTTCTATGTCAATGGTCTGCGATGCCTTGCTAAACTCGGTTGGATTGATAGAGTCTAAAGCGGAAACAATGAAATTTACTCTCCGCTGCAAGAACTCACCGATAACCTCACCGTGATTTTCTACCGCCATATGTGCACCCATGAACATAAAGCGGAAAGCGGTTCCTGATGCTTTGCCTACCCCCTTCAACGTCTCAAAGGATATTCTTGGAGTGTTTGACATATCATAAGCCATATTAGTGAGTGTTTCTGCTTCAAATTTTACGGTATCTGGCACCTGATTCCACGTCAGATATTGAGCATCCGCACCTTCACCCGTAAGTTTGACCATTCTGTCCTTAACCTTACCCATGAAACCCTCTACATCACCAATTAGCTTCAATAGTGGGAAGAAATGGTAGTCTATACAATCAGCATAATTGGATAATAGTTTCTCCAACCGGACCCGAAAAGTCTTTATCTTCTTGCAATAAGGTTCAGGACGATAAGCATAGAGAACCGGTAGTTTTGGGAATCCATGAGCAAAAGGAGTTCTTTCTTCATATCCTTTAGACAAATCCCATTGATAAACCATTTCGTCCGTAATAGTCATAAAGCAGGTGACCTCCGAATCATCCATGAGTTTCTTTTTATACTCACGTGAGAAAGCAATCATTTTACCTTCATCGTTAAAGAACGGGTATAGCTTATCACCTCTGAATGGAGACCATAACACACTTTTCAGTTTCTTGGTGGGCTTGACCTTCCCCCCGAAGGTAGTCTTTATTTTCTTCCAGAACTTCGCCCAAAATGAATCATCATCAGTGACATACCAATACTCGGCTACTTCCTGTTCGGATAACCAAGCACGAACAATCTTCTTGTTCTGATATTTGATTTTGTTGGATTTAAATACAGCCTTTACCGCATCCAACAGCTTCTTTTCATCATCATCAGTCGGAGTGCAATCCATAGACGGTTCTGTGCCGACCGTGAAAGCTGTTTGAATGTTCACTATATCTTGTTCCAATGGAATGGAAATACGGTTCACCGGTTCAGTCTTATACTTTGCTTCGATTTCATAAGTCTTACCAGTTTTTTCATCGAAGTGTTTCTCTGCTTCTTTTTCAAGAACCTTTCTATCCGGGTACTTCTCTTTGTCAACCATGATTTCATGGCGTTCAGGATTCCAATCATCCCAAAGTTTACAACGGTCGGGAAGTTCGGTCTTTCTACCTTTCTTCAGGTAGCTTATTTTCTGCCCGATATCGGGCAATGCTAATATTTCTTCGAGTGTTAATGGCATAGTTTATATTTTTAATGCGTAAATATTCCTGTTAAATCTTTTGGTTTCAAAATGCGTCCAAGCAAACAACCCAATACATAATACCTAATAGCATCCATCAAATGATTATATTCATCTACTGGCTCATTGATGTAGTTTCCATCTTTATCTTTGTCCCAAACATATTTCCGAAGTTCAGTAATAAGATTGTAAGAGCGTTCTGTTACAAAGAACTCCATATCTTTAATTTTATCAATACCTGCTTTGATTGAACCGGGGAACTTATCTACCGGATAGATATTCACGCCTCTGTTCTTTATCTCTTGAATCAATCGAGGATCTTGTGAATCAGCAAACACTTTCATAGAGAAAGGCTTTAACCTGTTGGCAATAGCCGATGAAAGCATATCCGTTTCATAGAAAAGTTCATCAACATACAAACGGTTATCAATAATGCCACATCTTACAGCAGCGGAAGGATCATTAGTAAATCCGAAGTCCTGCCCTATTCCTATCTTTTTGCATTCCAGTGGGAACTCTTTCACAATACCCCACTTCTTGAATACGGCACCTTCCGCCACGTCTGCCCAACGGCCGATAACCACATGAGCATACTTTTCAGGATTACTCACCTTCATATCTTCCACCTCTTTCAGGAACTCAGGAGAAAGGTTATCCAAGTTATCAAAATACGTAGTATGGATATGGAGCACATTCGGATGAGTGGAAATCTGAACCTGCACACCGTCAATCTCTACCAGCTTGTGAGTTTTCTCAATGTATTTCTTGTAGATGAAGTGATTGGAATCGCATGGGTTCATTATAATGATAATCCGGTTCTGAATACCCTTCTTGCGAATGGAGAGCATTATCTTGTCGAACTCATCTTCGCTTGTCCACTCTTCCGCTTCATCGCAGACGAAAGTCGTAATGCCTTGAATGGATTTCAGTTTTGCTGTCTGGTTCCCGGAAGAAGTCTTGATACCCCGGAACATGATACGGCTCTTAGTCATCTTATTGACTATGTCCGTCTTTGTGGTCTTGAAATATTTCGTGGTACCGTCCAAATCTATCTTCTCCATCATTTCGGGGATGATAGACATCCCGGCAGATACCATCGTGTAACGGGTATAAAGAATCTGGTGAACAATCTTCTCTACGGGAGTCATTTCAAAAGTCAACCGCTCAATAAAGGTAGAAGCATTGAAAGACTTTCCCGAACCACGCCCACCGGTAATAAGAATTATAAATTTTTCCTTATCCTCGTATAATGGATGGTAAATTTCTTGAGGTACTATCATTTCAGCTTGTCTTTAATCCAAGAATCAATGTTGATGCCATGCTCTATGTCTGTTGGAATATCAGCGTCTTCTGACTCTTCACCAAACCCTTCTTTTCTTCCTAATGTAGAAAGCAAATAACGAATCATATAACCATCTGGACGTTCACGCCAACCAATAAAATTTCCTTTTTCATCCTTTTCGGGAATACCCAATGCTAGGACACGGGCAGAAACCAAGCATTCGTCAACTAAAGCCCCACGCTCATCCGATATAGCATCCTTAAACTCCACATCGTCTTTCGCCCATTGGTATATAGTTTTCCGAGCCACTTTGAAAATAGCGGCCACCTTAGTCAGATTCCCACCGGATTTACGGAGAATCTTCCTAAAATCTTCTATTTTTGGTTTCTTTCCCATATTCTTGCACACGGGCGCACGTATCTGTTACTTTCGTCACTTAATCATTTTCAATACATCTTCTCCTTTAGCGAACTTGTCATCTGTACTAATACCAAGCAAATCGCAAAAATCTTCCTTAGCTTCATAAGAAGAAAACGACAGCATTATATACGCCTCCTCGTTTTGTTGTCTTTCTATTGCCGAATCTCTTACTTGCTGCTTAACAGCTTTCATGTGTTCTTTTTTCTCCTCGTATGTTTTTTCATCCGTAGGCTGAGTTTCTATTTCATCAAACGATGATACAGAGGATAATAAATCATCCAAAGAATCAGACAAAGGAGGAATAGCTGTATTTATAGAAAGAATATCGTTGAGTTCTCCAATATCCAATCCAACATCCGTATAATCTATATCAGAGATATAACCAGCTATAAGGTCTATATCAGGTTTTGTGTTCCCTACTGCCATATATGTAAGCTGTTCCTTTTCAACTTTATCATCTAAATTCACAACCTCTACCTTTACGTCATAATCAGTGCTTGGAGTACCATCATATTTGTAATACAAATCCATTGCTTTAATTCTCCGATGCCCGTCAATCAGATTTCCTGATTTCTCATTCCATACAATACCACCAAGAAAACCAACTTTCTGCAAATTTTTCTTTTGCAGTTTTACCTTCTCGTCCGAATGCCTTTTAGGATTAATCGGATTAAGGTTTATTTGGAAGCGTTTTATAACCCTTGTTTCACTTTGTTTTAACTCTTTCATAGTCATATTCAAACAATTTCCGTTCTACCAATGGATATTCATTTATAACTTTTTTTAAATCACATGGATATTTATAACGAAGAAATAACAAGTAATTAATATCCGTTATGTCAGTACCAGATGACTGATGTTTCCCTCCGTATGATTCGGGGTTGATTAGACTTTTTCGACTAATGTACTCCAATACATCTTTATTCCGATATTCCGATAATGGATAGCACTTCTTTTGTGCTTCATTGATTCCATTCATATCGTATGTGCGTAACATTAAACGTCGATTCATCGAATCAGATTGCTTGAAACCAAAGAAAGCCCATTCAATATTATATTTCTCCCTTACTATATCGGTAAGTTGAGCCATATTGTACAACTTTTGCTTCTCATTTTTGACACATCCCATATATCCAATGCGCCTGTATGAATAAAGAGCAAAGTGCGGAATTTGAATATATTTCATATTAGGGTACTTCTTACAAGCGTAATTTATATACCGATTAATGTGAGATAAGTCTTTAACGACATACATATAGACGCAAACGATCTCTTTGAAATAAGGTGATATTAGATCTAAAAGGGCTATACTGTCCTTGCCCGATGCCGAGTGAAACAATATAACCCTGTCAGTCTTCTTTGCGACAGCTTTAATTATATCTATCGCTTTCTTCATTAGACAACTCTGCCTCCTATACGGCGGTTAATTCTTGCTCTTTGAGCTGCATTTCTACCGGTAGACTGAAAACGACCTGCTTCATAATCTTTTCGAGTACGATACTTTCGACCACTTGCATCCGTTGCATACGTTTCTGGCATAATCTTAATTTTTTAATTAAACAATCTTTTTACCAACAAACAAAGCCACCGAAATGGCTTATATTATTTCAAACCTGAATGACTTATGATTTCACAAATATGTAAATAGTAAAATAATGGTAGCTCTTTCGGTGGATTCTTCTTGAACTCTTTTAATTGTTCATCAAAATCGTGAAAATCAAATTCATCGTGCATGAATTTTATACCTTCTTCTGTTACTTCACCTATACCAATTTCATCAATGGCAACATCAAGTGTCCATGGTGCACCAGTACTATAAAAATGGATAGCCTCTATATCAGTTCTTAAGACAGGCTTGCATTCATCTTCATGCCCCGATTTTCTTAATTTCTCATTCTCGTCAACTTGCGCAAAATCCGTGAACATTTTTTCGTATTTTGTACTAAGCATACGTGTTTCTATGTCTTTTTTGCCATTTAAAATAGCCAAGGCATTTTCTTTTGTCATTACAAGCGAATACGCTTCTATCTCTTGCCCATTATAACTAATCTTCATATTACTATATCGTTATAAAAAATTATACCATAAAAGGTTGTACCCCAAAGGTACTACCACAACCAAAGATAACGAAATATCTTCAATCGTTATACACGACAATCGGCTTATTGTCGTGAACTAAGCCATTTATCCCGTCTTTCTCTACACGCCTCTAAGGTAGGTGCACAACAAGCAAACAGTTCGCCACTTTCAGTGCGATAGTCATATTGGTACATTCTTACTCTCTTACCTTTCAATTTGGTAGTGTAAGTGCAATAGTTTTCTTTACCGGGTTGACATACGCTGCAACCTCTTTCGTCGTTAATTGAGTTCATAATTATTTATCAATACTTACTTAGTAATTTGTAAAACATTCGCCTTTTCTCTATGTATTTAAGACCGTTTCGTCTAAGACCTCGCTTTGATTTTGATACAGTCATTTGGCAACCTGCAACGCCAACGTAGATGCAATTTGAATGATGCCTTTTGGCTTCTTTGAAAGCCCACCAAATCGCTTCACGACAATATCTATAGCTATCATTTTGAACACCCTCGTATCCTCTACTCAAAATGAAGTGACCTATTTCATTTGCTTCTTCTTCTGAATAGCATATTGTGAATATATTATTCATCCTTTCTTTGCTTTACTTGTTCAACCAAAAACTTCTTAAAATCATTCTTGTACTGGCTGTGAATGATTTTATACTGATGGAATAGGTTAGGCAATTGTTTGTAACCTTTGCTATACAAGAATTTGGCTACTAATTCAATCTTTTCACGGTTACTGAAACCTCTGTCCTTACACATGTTAGTTATACAAACATTCGCCTTGCAGGTAGGCTTCTTTTCAACTGGTGGCATGTATTCATGTCTGTCATAAGCGTGCGTTCTTGGATAACCAACCGCTTCACCTAAATACTCACCGGTGATAAAATCAAATTCACCACTAATTAAACTATCTGCTATTTCACCCATAATAATCTATATTTAATGTTTCACATTCAATCTTTCTTCACTCGTATAAGCCACGACAATCCCGGTTTCATCATGCCGTATCGTGACATACTTTTCGCCTCTTTCTATAGTAGAAAAGTCACACATAGAGCACAACCTACCTAATACTTTGCCCAATTGCTTCATCAGTGGGGCTTCAGGGCTGATAACTAAAACTAAATCTGCTTTCATAATCGTGTATATTGTGGTAGCTCGAAAGCTACCGGATTAGAACTCAACCAATATCAATCTTTCTAAAGAACCTGATGCTTTCACCCACATATGATTATGTCCGAAATCATAATCGAAAAACAGTTTAAAGTAAGGGTATTGTACTGTTAAAGAGTTCATACAGCCCTTTAACTCGTCTTCTGACATACAAGAAGTTATTTCATTGATTATTTGAACGAAAAGGTGTAAAACTTCTGGTTCATTATTCAATAACGGTTTTTCTATAACTGCTTTTAAAAATATATTTTCTTTCATATTCTTCTATATTGCGCAGGGCTTTCGCCCTGCTGGTTAAACTTATAATATTGTAATCTCTTTATTGCCTATCTCTGTATCTACATTCAGAACCTCGTACTTTTGAGCCTTGTAGTTGTAAACAACCTCACAAGTATTGAAACCTCTGCCATCTTCTCTTTGGTCATAAACAGTGTCTATGTGCTGGTACATCTTCTTACCTAACATGAAGTTTATCTTGCCTGATGTGCAGAAGTAAAATGCTACTGCATACTTCAATGTTTTCTTTTCATCAACCTTCTTTGTTGCCATGATCGTATATTTAAGCGTTAATACCAATTGCGTTTCTCATAAAGTCACTTGCTTGCTCTACTGACATACCCAGCTTCTTTTGAATCAGAAGAAGCATACAGCTAACTTGTTCTTTGGTATTCAAGTTGCCTTGTGCAAACTCTGACATGATGAACTTCTCTATTGTTCTTTGTTTAATTACTGATGTTGCCATAATCATATATCTTTTAATTGTTATTACTTCGTTTCTGATGATGCAAAGGTATAGTATATATACGAAATAAGCAAATGTAAATTATGTATATATGCTATATTTAATACATTTTATATAGCATAGACACTAAATTTATATTCATTCACATAAAATATAGCTAAAACAAATAATTATCAAACTTTTCTTTCGCATATACACTATATTATATATCTTTGCATCAAAAATCATAATTTATGGCAAATACAGAATTAAGAATTAAAGAGTTGTGTAAAGAGAAAGGCATTACACAAGCTCAATTGGCTGATAAATTGGGAATACAGCCTGTATCTTTTTCGCAAGCTATAGCAAGAAATAAATTCAGCGTTGATAGGCTTGCTGATATAGCTGACGCTTTAGGGGTGGAAATTCCTGACTTATTTAGGAATGATTCAGACACTATCACCTGCCCTCATTGTGGAGGTAAAATCCATTTTGATGGAGAACCACGTATGCCGGACCATGAAAATATACAAGGAAAAGAATACTATAAATAAAGATAGAATTATGGATTTAGGACAATTATTTAAAGTCGATTATTGGTGGAAATTAGTACTTTTATGTGGCATCCTTCTTTCCGCAGCAGCAATGATATTTGATATACAATTTATTGAAAGAAGATATGTTTTAGGACTTGGATTAGGAATGACGTTTATTGGCATTGGGTATTGGAAAGCAAAATATGTAGCCCACGAATTTGTACCTGGTGGAATGTTTAAGTATGATGTATTTAAACATGACTGGGTAACAAAAAGCATTATAGGGGTAGGAATTATAATATCTCTCTACTTTTTTATTAGAATATTAATTCTGTTAGTTGTATAAAATTGAGCCGGAGCACTGAACTCCGGCCTGTTGATTTACTTTTTACGATTAATTTCATCACTCAATTTACCTTTGAGCATTTGAAGATATTCATAATCTCTTAATCCCTCCTGCCTTATATTTCTGCTAATGATTGCAGCTGTTTCAAAAGGTACTCCTTTTTCTGTGGCATTTTTCACTATTCTTCGTTCTTCTTTTTCATAATAGTCTTTATCATCAGACATAAAACCTCCTTTTTTAAAGTTAATACTAATATATCAACCTTTATGTATGCTTAAAAACGGAGTTATACACATAACACAAAGAATTTTGTGCAGAAAAGCATCGTAAATATATAAATAGTTATAATTCGATGGCTCAAAATTGAGTTAAAAAAACAAAGCGGTAAGTAATTCTTATCGCTTTGTTAATTGATTAGCCCTTTAATTCTTAACCGATTTACGATTTCGGTGTAAAGATACTCTATATCTCCACTAAAGTCCCCATAATTCTGATACAGAAACACGACATCAGCACAATTGTCGGAAATTGTACTTTTGGACTGAACCCCAAGCACCCTTGACATCTCTTCACGTAACCCTGCTGTCATTTTTCCACCAGCAAGCGAGCTTGGAGAAAACAGGTATAGGATAATGAAAATGAACTTCTTCCGCTGGGTAACACTGTCAATATTCGGTGGACATCCCCTCTCATTCAGCAACTCAACGAAAATTTTGTAGATTTCATGGATAAGGCTTTTGTCTTTCAAAATCGGGGAAGTCAAGGTATTTTCTTCCTCTGAAAGTTCTGATTTCTCGATACGAATCTTTTTAAGACGAATTATTTTGTTAAAATCTAGTTTCATAACACGATTATTTTAAAAGTAAATAGTATATTTGCATCATAATCGTGTAAGGAAGAGCTGATTCATGGTCGTGCGTGGGTTGGCTCTTTTTCATTCTTCTTCATTCGTACTGACGAATGGTTTCTTTTCCAAATCATAGCAGGTGATATATACCCGTTTCCCATTGACATCACATAGAGCAAGGGCATATCCTCTCTCCAGTATTTTAACCGGCTGATTGTTGCAATAGACTATACTTCCAACCGGAACTCTTATAAAATGGCGTACTATCATTTGATTATCTTTAGTTTGTTATACCAGCGTGAAGAAAAAAGGGAACCACCCGATTAAGAATGATTCCCCGAAAATGGTTACTTTATATAGTTTGCTCATGGCTATTTCTTTTTAAGTATTCAATACATTTCTTTACTCCGTCATCGAAACCCTGTTTATAGCCTTTAGTATGTTCCCCATCAGTTCGTTTACGGTAGCCTTGTGCCACTTTTCAAATAAAATTTCAGGCTTGTCTTGGTAGTGCATACCTACTTTCAGATATTGGCATTGAAACCATTCTTTACCATCGGTAAACCATTGGTATGTATCAATATCATTCCCTTAATTGCAGAAATACTACTCGGAACTCCATTTGTTCCGAATGAATCAATTACTGATTTTGCGTATTCTCGTACCGCTTCATACACATTTTGTTCTGAATATAATATCATATGTTAGTCACGATATAATAGTTCCCAAACTCCTTTACTTCACAATGAGGAAAACCCTCCTCCAACTCGCACTTTAAATGCTCGTAGTATTCTAACTCATAGCCGCTACGTTCATAAGTTACCGGATGATAATTTTCTTTATAGAACATCAAGAACAAGTTCTTGCCTTTAGGAATATCCATTAGTGCTTCGATTTCAATGTAACTGGCTGAACCAAACAAAGCAACTATGGTATTGAATACCATAAATTTCAGATTGAACATTTCAAACGGAATACACAAATTATGATATTTGGGATGCTTCTTTCTGAAAATTTCAAGCATCTCATTACTTGAATCGATACCGAAGTATTCATCCAAAGGTACTTTTAAAATATCAAGGAGCAGTCCCGTACCACATCCCACATCAAGAATTATTCCGGGAACATCAAAAAGTATCGAGGCTATTTTATTATTCTCCTCAATGCTGACTTCATCTTTAAACAGAGAATCGTAACTCTCTGCAATTGCATCATACTGATTTACTGCGTACATACTTTATTATTTTTTGATTTACAAAATAAAGATACCGAATAATCCATGAACAGACTATCCGGTATTAAAGAAGTTACTGACACGATTTGGCAGTAAAAAACTGAGATTCCATTATTTTTTCATTGTATAGCTTTTGGCATAGTTTTTGTTACATCATTTTAAATAATTAAAAACAAAAAATATGAAAAAAATTATTGCACTACAAGGTAGAGCACAATGTGGCAAAACAAGCACATTGAATCTTTTAATTGATTTATTAACAGTAGCAACAAGTAAGCACACTTCAATGCCCCTCCCACATAAAGGAGATAGACAAGAAATATTTAAAATTAATGGTGTTACTGTGGGTATTGCTACTGGTGGAGACACGCAAGCTATTGTCAAACAAAATTGCTTATTTTTTCAACAAAACAATTGCGATGTAGCGTTTTCTGCAATACGAACAAAAGGAAAGACATGTCAAGATTTAGATGCTTTTGCCAAACAATACGGATTAACAGTTAACAAACAATCCCAAAACATAGTCAATGATATTACAAAACAATATGCATCAAATCTAGCCAAAGCACAAGAACTCTATAGTTTAATCTAAAAAATAATCACGATTGGCTGTCTCTCCCAGACAGCCTTTTTCATCCCTATTAGCGTTCTTGGTTCTTATCCCCACATTTATGTTTCCAATAACTATTGAGGCTAGAGTACACAGTAACACAGATTATCAAAATCACTACAGTAAACCAAAACCAATTAAATTCCATATCCTATTTTATTATATTCCACTCACTTTCCATAATCACATGTTCACACTTATTGCATCTATGCAGATAAGTCGAAAATGGAGCCGATGTATAATCTTCGACAGCGATTTCTATGCTGCCACATTCCGGACATTCTATTTTCACTTCTTTGATACCAGGATAATCCCAGAAAGAAAGCTTTCCTCTCACGTTCTTGATAGGTTTAGCATAGAGAATAGGATTAGCCAGTACCCAATTATAAACTCCCTTCTCTGCCCAAATAGAAGGATGATTTATCACACAGTCTATTATCTCCACACTTCCAATGATGGCAGAATTTATATATCCCTCACCGCAAATAATCTTTCTCTGAAATCCAAGTGAGAAACTGTCCCATTGTTGCCTTGTGAATACACTATTAGGATTTATCATTTCTATGGGGACGGTGCTTGAATGAATCAGCACCCTCTGTCCTAAGTATTTCTTAGGACACGGCCAAGTTCGATTTTCGATGTCTTTAATACCGTGGACTATCAAAGAAGCCCACGGCTGTTTTATGGTTATTGCTTTCATATTATTCCTTTTTATTTGTATATTTGTGCCAAGTAACTAAATGGTACGCGTTAGCGTTAAAGGTTCAAATCCTTGTTACACTTTAATTATTGTTCTATTTTAAACAAATACAATTATGAAAATAATACCGACATTTTGTTGTCGGCTGATTTCAAAACGTATTTCAAAAATTTTCAAAAAATCTCAGAATAAAAAGCCGACAATAGTTAAAGAAAAAATAGGCTTTAAACTCAATTTGGGAATTATCTCATTTAGGCTATGCCGAAAGGAAAGCCTTGTTGAATTTGCAACTCAACTGAATTTGGGGATTTTCCAATTTGAGTGGAGTAGAGAATGGAGTAGTTTAAGTGGAAAGAATGCCACTCATTGTGGAGGTGCAGGTTCGATACCTGCTCTCCATTCTTTTTTATCCTACATTTATCAAGTTAAACAATGTGGGTGTACTCACTTCCATTTCCGCTTCATATAGATATGAAAGACTGTCCTTCCAATAGTCGTAATTCAGTTCGGTGGATAATCCTTTACGCCCTAACCTGATGGCGCAATAGGGAACCGTACCTATACCTCCGAAGGGGTCAAACACCAGCTCACCTTTGTTTGAGTACCGTTCAATCAGTCTTTCAACGATATCGAGCTGAAGGGGACAGATGTGATTCTGCCGTTTCTTCTGAGACTGCTTGGTATTAAGCGTGCGCATACGGGTGACATCATCCCATATCCAGGGCTTCTTGCTTACCGGATCGACAGCCATAAACGTTTTAGGCAGCTTTCCGTAAGCCTCCAATTCCTCAGCAAATGCAACGTGTTCCTCGTAGTTATATATATGCTCACGCTCATAATTCCTGAACAAATGCCGAATCTTATCTATTCCGGCGCCTTTCATGTCCTCATAGCTCAGTAGAGAGTTACCAGATGATTTCCAGCTTGCATGAGCATCTATCTGCCAGCGCGCCAGCGAGTATTCACTCTTGTCCTTGGTCACGGGCAAATCGGCGTATGCACGTGAGGTATCAGAAGGCAACTTTCGGAAAAGAAGAACATATTCCGGGCAACCGATACCCATCTTTGAACCGTCCTTACACATTTCGGTATAGCCGAGTCGATAAGTCTGGTTATTCTCCCTTACTACATCCGTATCCACTGTAATACGTCCCATGTAGCGGAAGCCGTGCTTCATGTAGTGGAATACGGTCATTTCACTGAACGGGTCGATAGTGGGCATACCGTCACCCGTAGCATTGCCGAACAGTACGCGGTCTTTCACATGGATGCAAGCCAACCGGCCGGGCTTCAATATGCGCATCAGTTCAGGGGTAAGGTAATCCATCTGCTCAAAGAACTTGTCGTTGTCCTCATTATGTCCGAAATCATTATAGGTCGGAGTGTACTCATAGTGATTGGAGAACGGGATACTGGTTACAATCAGGTCTACCGAATTATCTTCCATCTTCTGACATTCAAGAACATTGTCGTTATTTATGGCCCTCCAAAGTTTACCGGATTTCTCTTCCCGACTGGCGAACATCCAGCGCATCATTTTCTCTTCCGCCTGCAAGCCGAACAAACCGTTCTCACGAACTATATCGGTCATTTTGGCTACCATCTCCCGATGTTGCGCCCACTTCTGCATGAAGCTCTTGTATATCTCGCCCTCGCTTTCGGCATAGACGAGATAGAAGTCAACCGGATGCTGCTGCATGAAACGGTAGATACGGGCTATCGCCTGGAACTTGTCGTTGAAACGGTAGTCGATGAACATGATTGCCTTATGGCAATGGTACTGGAAGTTAAGACCCTCACCGAGCATTTCCGGTTTCGCAGCCAGATACTTCAGACGGCCGTCTTTGAAGTCGGCTATCACCCTGTCGGCTTCCTCATCATCCTGTGAGCCATAAACAGCCTTGCATCCCGGAACGGCCTTACAGAGTGCTTCACGTTCACTTTCAAGATCATGCCATAAAAGGAAATGCTCATCCTTATTTTCGGGACGGTTGATTATTTCCACTACACGGGCTATTTTCTCAGTCATGTTGTCCCGGCGTTCCTTTGCAGCATCAACAAGTCCGAGAGCAGCCTCGCGGAACATCTTGACCTGTCCGTCACGGTCGGTACCGGCAGTGGAGTTATCCACACTAACCACTTCTTCATGCACCCGCAGTTCCGGCAATTCATATCCGGTATCAGGATAACCCAGATCAGATGGTTTGGTCAGGAACAACGCCCATGTACTGACCCATAGCCAGAACTCCTTCTCCTTGTGAGGATAGAGTGTAAGATTGTTCGCTTTTGTGCTATCTCTTTGAAAGAACCTTGTAAGTGCCTGCCCTGTATCCATCACTCCGAGATATCCGGCATAGTGTATCAGCTCTTTGTATCTATTGGGTGACGGTGTGGCAGTGGCAACAAATCTATACGGAACTTCTGCAAACAGGGGAAGAAACTCCTGATAGGTCTTGGTACCGAATCCACGTAATACGCTCGCTTCATCCAATGAGGTTACAGTGAAGTAGGACGGCTCTATTCTCACTCCGTCCTCTCCGTCACGCACACGCTCATAATTCGTGACCATGATGTCGGTCGGGCATATCACCACATCAGCCATAGTTCGGACATAAGTAACTTTCATGTGCAAGTGTTGTTCCGCTTGTGTAAGGAACTCGACGACTACACGCTTGGGGCAAACTATCAGCCCTTTTCCACTTCTATGTTTCAGAACTACCCGCAGTATCTCCAACTGGGTTACGGTCTTCTGCATACCGAAACTGGAGAATATCGCACGGCATCCACCGGATATTGCCCAACGAACTGTATCCTTGACATGGGGATATAACGACGGGGTTAATTCATCCGGATTGACTTCAAACCCGGTCTGATGGCTGATGGCCATCTTGTCTTTCAGAAATTCTATATATTCTTTCATTATACTGCTTCTTTTAATTTATTCAATCTAAATACTCTTAACCTTTTGCAAAGAGCCTCGGTATTCTTTTTTGCCTGAGTAACCTCTACTGCGTTACCGATGAACTTCTTTTGGTCGGCTTGCGTGCCAACCAACACATAATCTTCTGGGAAGCCCATGATACGTTTCAGTTCGGGAATACGGAGCATTCGCATCTTAATATCAACTATGCCATACAGTGCCATGAACTCTTTGATTTTACGGGTCATGGGGCTGTCTGTTTCGTAGATTTCTATAGCCACCCGTCCGCTTTCTGTTGCAACCAAGTAGGGCGGCATCTTATCCATCCTTGCTATGAGCGTGAAGCAGGGATTATTAACGGAGCCGCCTGCGCTGTTGAATTGCGGATTCATAAGATAATGCCATTTCCGATTAGCAGTAATGGTCTGCGATGGTTGTTCTATGCTGCTTCCGATATTGGAGAAAGCGGTATTCATAATCCATGGCTTACAAGTAACTATGTTGAACTTCGGATTGGTCGTTACCGTACCTGCTGGAACATTGATTGACATAGGTATACCGTTACCGTATTGCATATCCAGAAAGCGGCTTTCAACCAATGCAAACCGGTCTTTCGTTGTGACCGTTGGAGCTGGAAGGTCTACCGAATGATTATGTCCATTTCCATAATAAGCAGAGACAAAAACATGGTGGTCTTTGCAGGTGATTGCACCTGCCGGTTCTTCTACAGACACATTCTTGCTTTCGGGATGTCCGCTGAACTGTTTGGAGAGGAAGCAGACTTGCGCTACTCCAAGTCTGCCTTGCGTGGCTACCACCGGACATGGTTCGTCAATCCCAGGAGCGTTATATTTCCCTGTACGGCTCATAGAATTATACTTCACGAGGAAGGCGTCTTTCCCACCTGCTACAAATTTGATAAGTCCGGCATAGATGCGTTCAAGCGTTTTCTCTGCAAGAGGCTTTTCCCTAAAGATGGTAGTTCCTTCGTCAGAAAAATCAAGAACTTCCTTGACGGGTTTCCATTTTTCCAGCTTAGAAAACATGTCCTGCCTGCCACCTTTACAGTGGGTCGGTTCAGGGAATACTATCGGCAAGCTCTTTTTAGCAAAGATGCCGAAGAAGCGTTTCCTTGTGGTGTAGGCACCGAAGTCGGCAGCGTTCAGGATGCGGTGCTCAAAGTTGTAACCGTACTTCTTGACATTGCGCACCCACTTCTGATAAAGCCTGCCTTTGTCCATGCTGATAGGCTTCCCTTTTTCGTCCATATCTCCCCAGCTCATAAACTCCTCCACATTCTCAATCTGAATATAATCAGGATCTATCACATCAATGTAGCGGAAGAGATGTTCAGCCAGTGTCCGGCTATCAGCATCACGTGGCTGACCGCCTTTGGCTTTCGAGAAGTTGGTACACTCCAAAGAGGCATGAAGCATTATCATAGCATCAGGGTATAGCTGACGGATACGTTCTACAATAGTGCTTATCGGAGAAAGTTCCAGTGTACGGATATCCTCAATAAAGTGAAGTGCATCAGGGATATTGGCATCATGTGAAAGGATGGCATTCTTGTCATGGTTCACACAACAAACAACCTTTGCACATCTATTTCCATCCAATCGTGCTTCTTCCACACCTTCGGACAAACCGCCGGCACCACAAAAAAGGTCTATCACGAACAATTCGATATCGGACAGACCTTCTAAACTCCTTAGTATTTCTTTTAATGATTTCATAATCGTGTATTCTTATTTCTAATTTGAATAAATCCCCTTCGTTCTGTTTCTTCTAACAGTGAAAAGTCTTCATCCTTGATTTCACATTCTGTTTCGTAGTTCACGGAAGTATAACTTGGGATATTGAACTTTTTCCGGATTCTTACGATAACATCCGGATTTCTTGTTACCCAGTAAACGGTTATTCTCATGGTGGCATCAACATTTTCTTGGCTTCTTTATCTCCGGCATCAGCACGCCGCTTGATCTCAAGGTATTCGGAATAATAGATCCCACTGTTAACTTGTGCTTGAGATAAAGGTTTAAATTTATCAGCCTCCTTAATACTTTCTGCAGAACCAACAGTATCACGGTGAATATCATATTTTGTTAGCCAATTCATAATAACCTCTCCATCCATACGGCCGAATATTTGCCCAAACATTCCTTTTTTAGCCATATTGAAAAATAATTTAAAATCATCTTGTGTGTAGTGTGGATAAGTTTCAATGATTAGATTTATAGTATCAGCAACCTGTATTGCGTCCATCGCCCCATTCACTGAATAAAACCGAAGAAAGCTATTCATCCATTTCACCATCAAGGCTTGCAATTTTATTTCTCCAAATTCTTTTGATATATCTGTTATCGAAACCTGTGGAGCATTGAATACATCAAGAACTGTTCTCGGCCTAATGCTGTCCCAATATAGCATCGGCGAGGTCTTCAAGAGATTGACGGCTTGCTGCCTTGTCTTGGGCAACTCTTCCGGTGGTATAAGTTCCTGTGGATTGTATTGAATTACTTGATTTTCCATTAAATTTTTCCCTGTTAGCCCACGTGGCAAGTCGTTTAGCAACCTCCCATGTTTGATTAGTTTCAAATTTCATTTTAGTTTCTGACTTATTCAGTTCAGACCAATAGTCGAAGAAAGCACGTATCATCTCTTTCCCGTATCTTTCGACATACGGAACTAAAGACTGATAGAAAGCATCTCTTCGTTTGAGTGTAGCGGCTTTAGCCGCGGCAAGTTTCTTCGCTTGCTCGACTTTCTTTGCCTCTACGCTAGTAGAGGTTTCTTTAGTTTTCTTTCTTTTTACTTTTACTTTACTTTGTCTATTATCAACAGTATTAATTGAATTATTTGCATGATTAATCGGATTATTTGTGCAATTAATCATATATTCAGGGATAATTTCAGTTTCTTTTCTTTGATATGTGGCAAGTAAAAATCGCCTTTGTATTCCGGCCGATGTCAGCACTCTATGCACGGAGAACATTTCCGCGTCAAAGAATCCAACCTGTACGGCCTTAGTCAATACTTCTTTTACTGCGCCCTCGGAAACCCCAACAGTGTCAGCAATAACAAAAGGCAAATCTTCGTCCCACAAAATGTAATACCCTTCATCCTTGTAGATATTACACAGCAGGCAAATAAGTATGGAAGTCGATTGTGGGCCACAAGCCCTTGCGATTTTCCTGACCTTCACGTCCGAAAAGAAACCTACATCCAAAGGAAAGTAATCTATTCCCTGTTTTGTAGGTCTGCCAGCCATATTATTTAGGTTTAAAACTCATATCTTAAAATCTCACGTTAGTTAATTGCCTTCCGTTAGAAAATACAGCCCACTTACCATTACCGCTATCAAACAATCGTAAATCCGACACCTCTCCGAAACGTTTGATGTTACCGCATAAATCCACAATCCATCCACATTCTTTAGAAGGATGCGGGCGGATGGCACGACCGACTATCTGATACCACATGGCAAGTGACATTGTAGGACGTGCCATAACGACCGTATCAAGTTCCGGATAGTCAAAGCCAGTCGTAAGTACACCCACATTAGCTACTACCGGAATTTCACCAGCTTTGAACGCCTCAAGAATATGTTCACGTTCTTTCTTAGGAGTATCACCTGAAACGATAGCGCAACCGGGTATTGACATCGTTAACCGTTCCGCTTCTTTCAAAAAACGGGTAAAGACCAAAATACCCTTCCGTTTTCCTCCGGCTTTGGGATTCATCAGCCTTTGGACGATATGAACGAGATAACCGTAGAAGTCTATCCGTTCATATTCTTTTTGAACTGACCTATCCGTATAGTCGGCACCAGTAGTATTTACTTTCAAGTTAAGTTCATTCCACCCTGAAGGATTCATTGAATAGTAATCCAACTTCGCCAAGTAGCCCATATCTAATAAGGTTGATACCTGTACATGATAAATGACCTCTGAAAAGACATGAGGTTTTGTCCGAGTGATAAATTTCAGCATGGAGCCGAAATCACGGCTGGAGCTTAAACGGTATGGCGTTGCTGTCAGTCCAAGAACCTTACACTTCACTGCATCAAAAAAATCCTTGTACATTCCCTCTTTGGGGTTTACAAGATGACATTCATCCACAATGATGTTCTTGAAGTGGGTAAACAGTTCGGGATGATTCTTCACACTGCCGATGGTGGCAAATGTTATCCGGCTTATCTCCTTTGAATTAAAGGAAGCCGAATAGATACTGCAATCAAGAATACCGTATGAACAGAGCTTCTTAAAATTTTGCTCCAATATCTCTTTGCTTGGCTGGAACACCAAGGTATGTCCGTCAAGCCTTGCGGCTATATCCGCTATAATAAGCGACTTTCCGCTGCCCGTAGGTAACACCATAATGGCATTTGTTTTCTTCGCCTTGTTATTGAAGAAAGAAACGGCAGCATCAGAGGCTTTCTGTTGGTAATCACGTAGTTTGTACATATCTATCTTCTGATTTAATGATAAAAGGGAAATCCTCACTAAGTTTGGAAAGAAATATCCGGATTATATAAGCCTGTTCCTTACTTAATCCAACCGGAGAGAATGAACCATCATCATTCTTGACCATCATAACAAATGTTCCTGCTTCCAAATCATTCATAACCCTTTCTCCTTTCGTAACTTCTTATTAAGTGCTTTGTAATACTTGATTAGCTGTTCGTACTCAAAATCAGTCATTTTGGAAGTGCTGGCAACTTTGACTTTCAGCAAATCAAACTTCTGTTGACCGATTTTAGCAATTAGATTCACCCGATAGCCTTCCAAATGGTCGGCTTTGAACCTGTTGCAATGACGGCACTCAGCATGGCAGTTATTTTCATCGAAACGTGTCGCCAGGTGTGTGCGGCTGAAATAGTGCCCGCAGTCTGCTTGTGTAAACGGCTTTATCTGTCCGCACGAGATACATCTAAAATACCCGTTTGGCATTGCATCACGAAGCCGGATAAAAAGGGAAAACTCTTTGTCGAGCTTAGCTTTCAAATCCGGCTTCTTCTTTACTGTTATCCCTGCTTTATCAAACAGAGGTAAAGGCTTGTCTTTTTTCTTAGCCTTGGTTCTTTTTATGTAGTATGGCATACTATTATTTATAATATAAGGGCATATCTGATAGAGAGGATAAAGTGTCTAATTTTAAACTCATCTTGGGAAATATGATATGCCCTTTTATTGTTATCTTTGCTTTGTCTAATTTTAAACTTTAAAGTATATGAGAGATAAATCATTTTATAAAGAAAAGGCGGAAGCAATAAAAAATGACGTATTGGAGATACAGAAAAAAGGAGAAATCTTTAATATAGAAGACCCTTTCAATTCGTATCCGGGAATATATGATGCTATTAGGGAGTTTGTTCATCTTGTATTTGCTTTTAATCCCGGACTTCCTTTAAACAAGGAACTCGAAAGTCTAAGCAATCTTAGATTTAAATCCGCTGCCGTTGGAGGGCGCATTGATTTTGTGCAAAAAGATTTCGATAAAGTAATCTCCAAAATAGACTTTTTCATTCACTACCTTGACACATACGTTGATTAAAGTACTTGTTTGATTTTATCCTCCAAGCAAGTATTTCTTTCGAGTTCAACACAATCAATTAAGGATTGCTTTATTTTATCGGGAAGCATTTTTAGTGCTTCCCGGTTTTTAACTTTCATGCCTACAATTGACAATGAGAACTCTGCATCGAATATGTTTCCGGTTTCGGGTACTGCTATTTTTATTTCCATTTCCATAATGTATGATTTTATTTGTTTACCAATTAAAGCCCCGAAGCGTATTCTCCGGGGCACAACCATTATTCACTAACCCTTGCCATTTATGTGTGGCTCACATTTATGAGGGGCGTGGCAGAATCGAACTGCCCTCCTCTACATTGCTGCGCATCACAATAGTCACACCAGCCAAACGCCCCATATTCGCCCGTCCTATCTTCACAGACCGAGCAGGCAGGTTAACAAAGTTATTCCATATAAGCCATTGAAAATTCTTTCGGAATAAACCGCCCGACCGGTATAGGTTTGGCGGATTCAATAGCTGTATGGATTTCTCTCTTTTTGAACTCATGCCCCTTTTCTTTGGCTTGTTTCTCACATTCTTCCTCTTTATTTTTGAGGTAGTGAGTAATAAGCATCATCGCTCTGTCAACGTTGAAGGTGTTCACGACAAAAGTCTGAACTCTCTCGTCTTCATTCTCCCCATCCGTGAATGTGATTTTCGTCTCAATCTGGTAGAATTTCTTTTCATTCGGTTTAGATTCTTCGTCACTATCTTCCGTCTCATCGTCCATTTTATCAACGTATTCTGCCATAGTGATTTCATTTTTGAGATAGGCAAGCGAAGCATCGTCAACCTTACGTTCTTTCAAGTTGTCAGTAAGAATCACGCAAGAATCGAACTCCTTGACCATTGTCAAGGTGAATCCGAACATATAGTTTAGTTCGATGTAATCTTTCAAGATACTACAAGTATTCTCCAATCCGGTGGCATACAGCAGGAACTTATGTTTCTTGTCACCTATTTGCGCTTGAGCGATGTACGGATATAAAACACTGTTCTCGTTCTCGAATGCCAAGCGGTTCTGGTTGCTGACTTCCACTTCCTTAATGCCGTCAGCTTCCATACTGAAACGAATTTTCGCCAAAGTGTCTTGGTCTATCAGCGTGCCACGGTCAAAAAGAATTTCATTCCGTTCGATGGTTACTGTTTCACCTGTATCTTCATCAATGAAAGATTCCTCCCATGTTTTGAGGACACGTTTTGCAAGGTACATGTTGAGCATCTTTTTCGGATCAGATGTCACATACCTGATTTCTGTTTTTCTTGTTTCTATCATAACTAAATAAATTCTTGATTTCTTTGTATTTCCTGCTGGGCGTATATCAGCATTTGATGTTCATTTGCAGCCGGCAGATAGATACCAGCCACCGATGCGCTCCAATTACGGAAACGGTCAATACTCAGGGTCATTTCCCCCGTTGTCAGTTCGGCAGAGCTTCTCAGATAGGTTACTTCATTGCCTTTCTTGTTGACCGTCTTACGTTCAAACAAATCACGGTTGCAAGTCCTCTTATAAAAATCAATTTTTGCTTCGTCGAGACTGCAACCGTACTCACTACCGAAATACCCTAAAAGAAGATGCAAGTAGCTGTTTTGGGCAAGCGTGCGGTTAGGTAGTTTCTTTTTCACTTCCACCACCGCACGTTCACTAAACAGCTTGTTTACATACTCCTTGAACTTGGGTATTTGATATTCATTCTTCAAGTCGAACAGCATACGCTAAAAAGGCAAATCATCCTTTACATTGCCATTAGCATCAACCGGAGGCGGAAAGTTCTGCGGCTGTTGCTGATAAGTCGGTTGTGGCGCTGGCTGTTGTATCGATGTTGTCTGTTGGGATTGAGATACACCGCCACGCGCTTCTATTTTATAGCATCGAATGGATACCATACGTTTGAATTCTCCGTCTTGATTCGTCCAAGAACGCCCTTGTAAGACAAATGATACAGTAACAACATCACCCTGATTAAAGCGGTCAAGTTCTGTACACTTGTCACCCGAAAACTCTAAGGGAATAATGTTCTCATACTCGCTACGCTCTCCCGTATAAGGGTCGTAAGTGGTAGCATCTAAAATAAACTCCCGTTTTGTAAATGAGGAACCACCGTTTTTGGATGGTATTTGAACAGTTTGTCCAATTTCGATTATCCGTCCGGTTATTTGGTTTGCCATTAATTTTCTCCTCCAAAAATCTTTTAATTAATATTTCCATATAAATCCATACGAAGTCTTACTTCTTCCACAGCAACAATTTTGAATAGGTGAACTTTGGAATCCGTTACTTACCGCTGCTGATTTCAACGAAGGATATTTCTTAACGAAGTCACCAGATTTGGTATATTGATAGACTGGCACACCATTAGCTTTCCCCTTACGCTCTTGGAGCGTTCCATAATTCATATTGTATGAATGTGTACACCATTCAAGATTTTCAACTCTGTTATTGGATTTATTTTCGTCTTTATGATTTATTTGAGTATAGTTATTTGGATTTTGAATGAAAGCTAAAGCCACCAATCTGTGAACGCTATGCGTTTTATGAATGCCATTCTTTGTTAGAACAACAGAACGATACCCATGACTATCAGAAGGCGTTAATATCTTTTCTTCAAAATGTGTTACAGCTCCGTTTCTTATAAATTTTTTAGGCATAGATTTTATTCTGCCTAAAGATGATACCTCATAAAGACCTTCATAATCTTTAATAGGCTTCCAAATTTCACTACTCATTATTTGATATAATTTTGGTATCGGTTATAAGTTCTCTGTTTTCTTCCAAAAACCGGATAAATTCCTCACAATGATTAGTAAGAATAGGAATATCACGTTCAGGATTGAAAACGTATGTTTCCGTATAGGTATCTACCACATAACCGCCTTTGTTGAACTCTACAATGTTATACTCAAATGTCCGTACATCCGAACCGTTCTGCATCAAAGCATAAGGATAAACAAGGTGTTGATGGTGGTCTTTGAACTTCCCTACGGTATAGCTTCCGGTTGTTTTGATGTCGTGGACGCTGGCCGGCATCAGCTCGTCAATTACCCCATAAACCAAAACATTGCCGTATGCGGTTGGAAGAATCGCTTCTACTCTTTGTTGGGTTAATGCGCCTTTGTAGTAGTTGGCAAACTCGCGGCAAAGGTCAATGTGAAAAGTGAAAGTGCGATTGTTGTAAACAGCTTTTATCCCGTAAAGTTTTCCGTCATCGTGATATGCCTTGCTAATTTCCATTATAGAAGATTTACGGTTCTCAATCATACAATCAATGATTTCCCCAAAACACGTTCCTCTATCAGCAGCTTCACTATCGAAAGGTACTCTATTTATCCTATCAATAAGAGATTGGAATTGTTTTTCCCTAAACTCATCCTCATCGCATGGGGGATTATCAGAAAAAGCGTAATATTTTTGATATATCTTATCACTATCTATATAATTTTGATAAGAATCCAGCAACGTTGGGTATATTTTGTAAGATATTTTACTCATTCTTATACCTCCATTTGTAACCACCTGCTGTAAGGAAGCTTCTTCTACCTATACAGCAACTGATAATATTAGCATTGTTAATACCCGTTTGTCTTTCAGCCTCTTTAGCACTTTCAAATGTACTTATTAACGTACCATCCTCTCGACACTGAACAACGGCTTTTGACATCTTCGGGTGATTTATTTTCTTTTTGCTAAACCGTTCGTTTCTTGTTCCGTAATTAGCATTGTATCTCCATGTGCACCATTCTAAGTTAGAAACAGAGTTATTGCTTTTAACCTCATCTTTATGATTTACACATGGTAAATTTTGCGGATTAGGAATAAACGTTTCGGCAACAAGTCTATGAAGAGATTTATATTCAACTTGTTGTTGTTTCCATAGTGATATTCGTAAATATCCACTCCATATTTTATTAGGCTTAATTATCTTTCCTGTTATCTTTCTAAAATTACCATACCTGCTTTTAATAAGCCTATCTAAAGAGCGAACTCTACCAAGGGTACTTACTTGATAGAGTCCTTCATAACCTTGAATGTCTTTCCAAATCTCATTAGGCTGCATCTGAGTATATTTTAGTTTCCTTATTGAATATCAGTCCCAAAGCCTTTACCTTTGCAGCAAACAAACTTCTCGCCATCATCAAAGAACTACCAACATGTTCAAACTCATTAATCTGGGCAGCGAACTCATTAGCGGACTTGGCATCAGTTATAAATTCGATACTTTCTTTGATTTCCCCTATCACCTTATCATACTTTTCCTGTGCCGCTTTCTTCGCTGCAAGCATACCCAAATACGAATTGATTATCTTGGTAGTGATAAAGTCGTTCTTGGCGGTTGGATTACCGTTTTTGTCTAGGATGGTAGGAACCTCCATTACTGAAGGAAGGTTGCAGGTATTCTTACCATCATTTCTTGAAGTTGGGTCAAAAGTGATGGTACGTCTTTGGACGCCTCTTTCGCTTTTCATTTCAAGATAACCGAGCAAATCCAGTTCAGTAACGATAGAGTTGTAGGATTTTTCACGCAAGGCAGGGATAAACACCGTATCATCACCTTCTTTTCTTGTGTCGCGATGGGCAACGAAAATGATGTGCTTGTTAAGCCCCGAGAGTGTTCGTGTCATCCATGAAAACTCCGCATTGATACCGCTCCAATCCCTGATAGACGGTTGGCGGCTGCCACATTTATAAGTAATGATGAAATCCATCATCTTACCGATTGTATCAACTACAATGGTCTGATAAGCAGACAAATCCTCCTGCAAGACCTGTTGAACATCACTCCATGAAGTGACCTGTACAGTATCTATGTTTTCCAAATGCGCCATATTCATACGCTTAACGCCATTATCGAAATCCAATAATAACGGTTTCGGTGCGCTCAATGCCACTGTTGATTTTCCCATACCAGCCTGACCGTAAATCATCATCTTTACAGTGGTAGGAATTACTAATTCATTTGATTTTTTAATAAGACTCATAATCGTAAAATTTAAAGGGTTTATATTACTTTCATTCTATTCAAAAATCTATTGATCGACTCCAAATTGTACCAAATCATTTTTCCATCTTTGGCAAATGAAACCTGGGCGTTATTCCTAAGTTTATCAAGGTAATCAACGCTACACCCCAAATAAGCCATCGCTTCATCCTTATTAAGCCAAAGTTTCTGTACGGATTCAACCTTTCCTCTTTTCATATCATATCTTTCAGAAATTCTATTTTCTCTTCTCTAATCCGTCTTGCCCTACGCATATCCGAATGGAAATCCTGATAAAACGTAATTGAAAACACACATAATAAACAACAGGCGATAACAGAACGGGCTATTGGTGGGAAATCCATAGTGAATTTCATGCCAGCCAAACGCTCATATAGCATGGTCGCCAGTTCTCTTCCATTTCTTACATGAAGAATCTCGAAAGCCTTCTGCAACTGGTTGTTTATTGTGCTCACAGCCCTGCATTTCAAATCGGCTATCTCCTTCTTCTCATACCCTTGTGCATACATTCGTGCCGTAATCTCGCATTCAGGTGTAAGTTCATTAAAAACTCTCCTCATAATCGTGTAAGTCGGCTGATTAATAATTGCGGATAACCTCAATATATCCGGCTTCCCTGTTAGTGTCCACCGAATACAACGTTTGCTCCTTGTCTATTATCCGGTCAATCCTTGCCAACCTGTTAAGATCAGCGGTACACCTGCGAAGCTGTCCGGCAAGCTTGTCGCTAAAGTCAAAGCTGATTCTGTCATTCTTCTTTTTCAGCTTTTTCTTGATTTCTGTTCTTTCTTTCAGTTCTTTTGCCATAAGAATAAAATTTAATTAATGATTCGTGGATGGTAAGGGAATCGAACCCCTCTCAATCGTGCCAATTGGTTGCACAGCACGAAGCTCTAACCGATAAGCTAACCATCCGATTAAAAAAGGTGCACTATCCTCACGGACGGCACACCCAGTACAAACATCAAAATAAAACACGAATATCTAATCTATTATCAGAACAATGCTTTTAACCGCATTCTTGAAATGATCAAACTTCTGTTGCAAATCACTCCAAGATTTATACCATGTTTTTTTCTCTTCAGCTAATTTTTCGTTAGCCTCTTCCAGTTCTTGCACACGCCTTACTAAATCTTCATGCGTCATGCCTCTTAATTCTTCCACTGTCATAATCGTATAAGTTTAAAACATCGTTAAAAAGGTAGGAGTCGAACCTACTTCTTGTAAGCCAGATGAATATAGAAATCAGAATATGAGTTAATACCAACAATTAATTGCTTACACGCATTCCAACAATGCTACTTCATAAATTACCGCCCGGCTGGTTTACAAGGTTATTGTGCACTCATACCCATGCGCCTTGTGCCGGATTTGAGGTCTACCTTTTAGCGGTATTACAATTTGTCATTTATTTCAACTCTTTATAAGAGATTCTTATTAGAAAAGCACATCCGGCACATATAACACCCATTATAGTGACAGAGAATATTTTCATAGGACTGTAAGTAGTGATAGCCCCGTAAAGCATACCGGCAGCGCATATACTAACCAATATGGATAAAATGAATTGGACTGTTTTCATAATCGTATAAATTTAAATAAGTACCTGTACCCTAATCGAATAGCAGAACCTTATTTCAGTTCAGTACAGGCTATATTGTCGAAAACAGTACGGACGCCTAACCCGTATGCTCACTGCTCAAAGACGATTCTTTGCGGTGTTTTCTATTAATTGTTAAACATTGCACAGCTCACAAGCTCCAACTTGCTTATGTGCGTTTGTTATCTTTGGTTGGCAAAAACGGCTTATGAATTACACCGTAATTGCTTTTACAGAATTTCAAAGAACTAGTCAATAGTACCCTACCCGATTCTCGCTATCGGTTGCCGTTCAATCCGTCTGTAGGGCTGTCGTGCGTTGCATAATCGTGTATTATGCGTATCGGCTGATACCTTGTACCCGGCATAGAGCATCGTAGTCCATGCCATCATCTTCACAAGTTTCAAAACCTTTTAAGGCATCTTCCAAACTGTCTATCTCATCCGTTATCAACTGGATAGCTTCTTTTTTGCTATCAGCATTGAACATCAGGCAGACAGCCTCTTCATCATTGTTATGGGCAGCCTCTAAATCTTTATAAAGGCTATCCAACTGCTGGTTAATCGTGTAAGCATTCATATCCATATCTTTTATGCGATTGACATCAGATTAGCTTTTTTGAAGCATCTGAATTCTTGGCGTTCAGTATCATAGTAAGTCTGGACGGTATCATTCTTCTTTCTATTGTCAGTACCAGTGATGGCAGGCATCAGCTTTTCATTTAGTGTACCGTATGCCTCACGAACGGAACCGTCCACTTTTTTGAAGTAGAACTTCACTATCTTCTTTTTCATCTCACCTTTCAACTTCAAATTAGCCCAAGCGACCTTCATTGCTTCGCTCATGATGTAGCCATTACGCTTAACGAACTGCCAAGCAAGGCTCATTACTTCGTGTAAAAATTCTCTTGTTCTCATAATCGTGTATTTTAATATGTTTATACTATTTATTTGCATCAATCCGTTTTGCATCTTTGTATCGTGATTGATTGATGATGCAAATATAGCAACAACTTGCGTATTATGCAAGTAAAACTATACAAAAACGCAAGTTGTTTGCAAAATAAGCTATAACACATTGATTATTAAGTGATTAAAAATATCTATATTTAAATTATATATGAAAGAGAATGAAGTTATCAAAAACATTATCCAAATACGTAATTTACAAGGGATTACTAAACGGAGTATGGCAGAGGCGTTAGATATTAACGAAGCCTCTTACGGGAGAATTGAGAGTGGTAAGATTGCATTGGCATATAGTATGCTTGCGAAAATTGCAAGTGTATTCAACCTTTCAGTAGTTGATGTCATCACTTATCCAGATAAGTTTGAAAAAAAAGAAATTATAGGAGAAGAGCCAGTTGAAGCTATCCTTCAGATTAAACTCAAAAAAGACAAGAAAGACCAAGTATTAAAACTTGTGTTTGGTGATAACAATATTGAGATATTAAATAAGTAAGCGGCATGTTCGTTGCAAGAGTATATAAAATAATGATAGGTGCACCATCCGATATAAAGGAAGAAGTGCAAATAGCGAAAGAAGTAGTTCATGAATGGAACTATATAAATACAGAATCACATCACAAAGTTTTACTTCCCCTGCATTGGTCTATAAGTTGCTATCCAAGTTCGGGGAAACATCCGCAAAAACTAATTAATGAACAAATTGTTAATAAGAGTGATTTACTCATTTGCATATTTGGTTCTAAGTTAGGTTCACCAACTGACACAAACATAAGCGGAAGTGTTGAAGAAATAAATGAACATTTAAATGCAGGCAAAGAAGTTATGATTTTTTTTCGAAAGAAATTAAACATATCTTCTACGAATGATTTACAACAAGCCACAAAATTATTAGAATTTAAAGAAAGTATAAAAGGAGAAGTATTATTTGAAGAATATAATGATGAAAAAGAGTTTAAACCATTACTTGAAAAAAAGCTTCAACTTTTTTTAAATAATAAATGGCTTAATCCTGATTACATTCCTAATGAGATTATTGGGCAAGATGTTGAAATCTCATTAAATAAAAAAGAAATAACTATTCCGTATAAGTCTACTGAAAATATTGAAGTAAAAGGTGTCGAGCTTGATAGGTGTGATATAAAAGTAGAAGATATTTTTTATGCTTATGCAAGCACCAATAATGGTGAAATTGAAATAGAAGGACGTAAGGTAGGAACCACAAAATTAATAGTATCATATGGAGAAAAAAAATCTGAATGCGCTATCACAATTATCCCAATGAGCAATTTCTGTGGAACTCCAATATTGTACTTTAACAGCAACTACTTAGACATTAAAAATAAATGTAAAAACATTATTAAAGAAGATAATAATTTACTTATATGTAAGGAAAATGACATATTCCATCACTATCTTTTTAAAGATAACCATCTTGTCCTTGTTGTGTCATATATTGATACACATTCAGATACATCATCTAACTTTCTTAAAGCATATAATAGTATGAACGAAAGATATAGATTTATGACAAACACAGGAGATAATATCTATTGGTACCAGCAACACGAAAAACAATTTTACATTGTATCTATGCAAGATAAGAAAAGTAAAAATTGGTATTTCTTTTATTCTCCATCACAAGATTTAATAAGGAAAAATATTGAAAATATTAAAGATTGAGTTGTGATTATAAATTAAAGAACAAACTAAATATCTAAGATTATGATTGACTTTCTAACCATCATACTCCTAATATTCGGAGTTTTACAAATTATTCTCTTCTTCAAAGTATGGGGAATGACAAACGACATCAAAGATATAAGGAACAAGTATCTCAAAGACGAGGATGAGAAACAAAGAAAAAACACAGAGCATGACGCTATAACCAAAATAAGTGGCGGTTCTAAACCAACGATATAAGCCGGGCATCATTCCCCGGCTTTTTCTTTTCCAAACAGATAGTCAATCACTCTCCTATTGGCATCATCCACCTTCTTCTGATCGAATTTGATATAGATACTAGTAACATCAGAACCAATCTCATGTCCTAAACCGGCAGATATAGTTTCTTTAGGTATATCAAGTTCCGCTGCCAATGTAGCCCATGAATGCCTTGCCCAATATGTGGACAATTTTGGGAAAAGAGGATTTCTGATCTTTTTCCCCCTTTTCAAAATAGAGACCTCACCTATTTGTTTCAATGCTCTGTCAATGCTAGTAGTAAAACTAGTATAATTACTACGGTTATCCATAATATTAAGCAAGTATCTATCACCTTTATATTTATCCAGTATAGATTGTGCCTCTGGCTCCACTTTTATAGAAAACAATTTTCCTGTTTTGTGCCTGTAATATTCAATACGCCCATTCATCAGATTATCTTTAGTGAGAAAAAGCAAATCCTCAAGGTTGATGCCTATTAAGTAAAATATAAGCATAAAGATATCACGGTAAAACTCCAAATATTCTTCACATGGATAATTTTTCAACAATTTCAATTCATCAATCGTCAAACTCCGCTTCCTCGTTTGTTCCCTCTTGATTTTAAACTTCCTGAATGGATAAAGAGTTGTCACTTCTTCATCAATAGCATAATTAAAGACAGCCCTGATGTTTTTTAAATGTGTGCCTATATAATTAGTCATATATCCTTTATCCACCAAGAACTGGTTAAAGGATGTCAGCCACTTTCGGTCTATTGTCTCAAAGGTAGGAGCGTCATCAAATTCAACTATCAGTTTCCGTGTATTTATATAATTATCCTTAGTGCTCTTCTTATCCTTCAACGAGATATATTCGTCATAATAACGTAAAAAGTCACATGAAGTAACAGGCTTTAATGAAATAATATTAGAAAGGTGTTCTTTAAGCTGCTTGTCGGACATACCTTTCAGTTTACCCCCCAGCAACAGCAATTCTGATTCTAGGAGATTATATTTGCTACGGAGTGCCATATTCTTCACTTTATAGTTGGGTTCTTTTTTCCCATACTCACCATTATCCCATGTATTAACATTTGAATACATTCCTGACGATATAAAAAAAGCCTTATTATGATATATTCTGAACTTAACAGGATATACATCAGACGAGTTTTTCTTCCTCGTATCCAAGTAAATTGATAATACTGCCATAATATTTATATTTAAGTTGCACATAAGTTGCACACAAATATAAATAAATAACCCGAAATAACCTCTTATAACAGACTATTATAAAAAAACAAGATACAGATAAACAGTGATATAAAACTATAAATCATTGTTATTCAATCCCAGGTAACAGTTCTTCCTGAATATTTGTCATGCTTCTCCACAAACTATACCGTGCTTCAGGATTCATTTTTTCTAGAGAATATAAAACATCTTTCATATTTGAACGATTCGACAAACTTTCATAAGGACAATTTTTGATCTGTTTACGAAAACCGAGGATACGTGCCATTTCAATTAAATCCG